>Ga0209272_10001100_pt1 | contig 18104 bp, 15 predicted proteins | sample tdDd002_FD_187125 | JGI IMG/M metagenome (GOLD analysis project Ga0209272, IMG submission 187125) | Marine sediment microbial communities from the Atlantic coast under amendment with organic carbon and nitrate - tdDd00.2 (SPAdes)... | ecosystem: Environmental > Aquatic > Marine > Coastal >... | reverse complement strand
GTCCCAAATCATTTTAGACCCGTGACTGATTTTTGGAGAGGTACGATTTCATCCAATCCTGATATTGCATGGATGTATTTTGGAAATGAAGCAGATGGTTCATTATATCTAGCACCTCTTGATCCTACAATGCCTCTTGATTATGATTGTCGAACGAGGGAATGGTATACAAGTACAGTTGAACAAAATGGCAAGGTCATTTGGACTGAGCCCTATCTAGATGCAGGAGACTCTGGCGAAATTATAGTGACCGTTGCAAAAGCCGTTATGAAAAACGAACAACTTATCGGTGTTTTTGGAATTGACTTAAAACTCAGCAAATTCTCTGAAATCATTCAGAACTTAGAATTTGTTGAGGGCGGATCGCTTATGCTGATCGGTAATGATGGTTATGTTTTCGCCCATCCTGACAAAACCATGTTAAGTACCACGCTTGATTCTGAGACATGGGCCAAAGATGTTTTAAGTAACAGTGAAGGGTCTTATATCACTGATTATAACGGCTCTACCGCTGTTGTTTCATACTTGGAAGTTCCTAATACAGAATGGAAACTTGTTGGAATTTCACCTGTTAATTTAACCGCATTACTTTCACCAATACAGAATAGAACACTACTTGTCGGTCTCATTAGTTTGATAATCAGCTACCTCTTAGGGACTGTTTTATCAAAACAACTGACCCAACCAGCCGAAGAAATGATGAATGCCATTCAACAAGCTTCAGAAGGAAACTACAACGTAAAAGCTCAAATTCAGTCTAATGATGAATTTCAGGTTCTTGGAGATCACTTTAACAGCATGATCCAAAAAACGGAACAATTGATTCAAGAGCGTAACCTTCACGTTAATACTCTTACTGATAAAAATAGAGAGATTACAAGGCAACAGCAAGAAATTATGCAGTACTCAGAAGAAACAATTGCTCTCAATGATGAGCTCACTCAGCTTATTGGTGAAATTAGAAAAAATTATCTATCTACAGTTCGTGTGCTCGCCAATGCCATTGAAGCAAGTGATGAGTACACCCGTGGTCACTGCGACCGTGTTAGTGATATTTCGATGAGCATTGCACGAAGAATGGATTTACCTTTAACAGACCTCAACAACTTAGAGTTTGCATGTATGCTTCATGATATCGGAAAAATCGGAATTCCAGGTGATGTGCTTAATAAATCGGGAAAACTCAGTCCTGACGAATACGAACTGATCAAAAAACACCCTGCTATTGGATACGAAATCCTAAAAGGTGTCGATTTCCTAGAAAATTGCAATGAAATCCTTATACAACACCATGAACGATACGATGGATATGGATATCCTAACCGTTTAAGTGGTGAAAATATTCAGATTGCCGCAAGAATTCTCACTGTGTCTGATGCGTACGACGCTATGACCAGCAATCGCCCTTACAGGAAAATGCCGATGGAACAGACTGTCGCTATGGCTGAACTTATCAAGGGAAAAGGCTCACAATTTGATGCTCACGTTGTTAATGTCTTTATAGAAATGCTTTTGGAAACACCTGATAAGTTTGATGATGTTGTCGAAATCAACAATGAACAAAGTTCTTAAATAAAAAACCGTGAAGCTCTCAAAATAATAATGAGATCTTCACGGTTTTATTAATTAATAATCCAAATCCGTTTTACTTTAAGTTTTCTTTCGCATAATAATTCATAAGACAGCCCTCAAGAATTATTTTTCTTTCATTCTCAGACAAATCTTGTAGTTTTAGCTGAATGGACTTCTTCATGCCATCTCGCACCAAAGTGGCTTCTATTTCATCGACACCCGTTTCAATAGCATTTCTTATACCTTTAACAACAAGAAGGTCATCGATTTCAAAATGCACCAGCTCGTTCATTGTAAACGGAAGCATACCCCAATTGATGACATTGCTTCTATAGCGTTTTGTTGCGTAATCGAGTGCAATATTCCCCATGGCTCCAAGAACCCTTTGACAGGAAGCCGCTTGTTCTCTTGCAGATCCATCTCCTGGTTTTTTAGCAAAAATCACACTACCAATGCTGATCTGATCCAACCTTTTCTTTAAATCCATCGAATTGGAATCGTCTCCAAAACCAAGTTCAAGTAGACCTTTCATTTCATCTGAAAGTGTGAGTTTTTCTCCACCTAAAAATGCGCGTCTTTCCGTTTCAAGCGTCTGCACTTGCTTTGCGCGACCAACATAATTAGGATCTTTTCTTGAAAGTGTAAATTCCGCCAACTTAAGAGGATTTGATCTATAAGATGACGTATCCCCCGATGGGATAAGTTCATCTGTCGTTGTAATATCATCGTGAATAACACAAGCCATTTGCATTACAACATGGTCTGTAAGCGGTCTAATTTCTGGCCAGTCTGTAATATTCGGGCCATAAACCAGCTCAACACTTGGATCTGGATTTTTGTATCCATTGTAAACTCTCTTTTTATTGATGGTTTGATTAAAGTTGTAATCCACCACTTCATCACTTAGCTCAAACTCTGTTGCAGCTGTAAGAATTCCGCCATTTGCAGCCGTTGCCGCAATAGATAAAGCATCCATTAGTGCAACAGAAGCAATTTGTCCTTCTGATGGTTTTGAACCTTCTCTATTCGGGAAATTCCTTGTGGTGTGTCTAATGCTAAAGCTCTGATGGTTTGGAACATCACCCGCACCAAAACAAGGGCCGCAGAATGCTGTTTTCATCGTGATTCCGGACTCGATAAGCTGACCAGCACTACCATTTTTAACCAATTCATAATGAATGGCTTCACTTGCAGGATATACACTTGTGTTAAAGAAACCAGGCTTGCCTTGACCGCTTGTTAATATCTCCACGGCTTTCGCAATATTTTCGTAAGTACCTCCAGCACATCCTGCAATAATGCCTTGATCAACTTGGATACCATAATCTTTTATTTTTTGACTGAGTCCGAGTTCAAAATCTAAGTGTTTATTGTTTTCTTTAAATGCTGCATCAATTTCAGCGAATATTTCTTTGGCATTGGCTTTAACATCTGCAATCGTATAGACATTGCTCGGATGGAAAGGTAGAGCGATCATCGGTTCCACTTGACTCAGATCCACTCGAATCATGCCATCATAATATGCATCACCTTTTGGTTGAAGTCTTTTGTAATCTGATCCACGTCCAAGTTTGTTGTAGAACTTTTCAACAACTTCATCTGTACACCAAATTGAACTGAGGCATGTTGTTTCTGTTGTCATGACATCAATGCCATTTCTGTAATCCATCGTTAAATTTGAAATACCAGGACCAACAAATTCAAGGACCTTGTTTTTAACAAATCCACTTTCGAATACCGCGCCTATAATGCTGAGAGCCACATCTTGAGGACCAACGCCCGCGCGTGGGGCTCCTTCAAGATAGACAGCTACAACTTCTGGATACTGTATATCATACGTTCGCTTCATAAGCTGTTTTACAAGCTCAGGTCCGCCCTCACCAATACCCATTGTTCCAAGAGCTCCATAACGGGTATGTGAGTCTGAACCCAGAATCATGTCACCACACTTAGTCATTTCTTCACGCATATACTGATGAATGACTGCAAGGTGCGCAGGCACATAAATCCCACCATATTTTTGAGCCGCTGATAGACCATACAAGTGATCATCTTCATTAATTGTGCCACCCACAGCGCAAAGGCTATTGTGACAATTTGTAAGAACATACGGCAAAGGGAATTCCGTCATTCCGCTTGCTTTTGCTGTCTGAATAATTCCTACATAAGTAATGTCGTGAGATGCCAATGCATCAAATTTAATTTTCAGTGATGTGTCATTATATCCCGTATTATGCTGACTCAGAATCTGATACGCTATTGTTTTCTGAGTTGCCTCTTCTATTTTGAGTTCATCATGCTTTTCAAGTACTTCTAGGCCATTTCGAATGTAAACACCTTCGGATATTAATTGAATCATCTCACCCTCCTATTTCATCTTCAAACCACTATTTATGGTTAAAGGTCGAATTTTAATTCATGATATCACATTAAAATACACGTTTCAATGTATAATTGTATACAAAAATGCAAATGCATAAAAAATACCCATATTCGCTTTAAATTCTTCAATCCACATGGCATGAATAAGGCTTATTTGGGGTAATATAGCAATAGAGATCGGGGGGATGGTCTATGTCTGGTGTACCATTCGAAGGACTATTCAATAGAATTATCAAATACTTGAATCCTATTTCAAATGACCTTAAAGGTGATTTCTATGGGACTGTTGCACGTGAGAACGCACTACGTACCATCGTGCTTAGTGTTATATATATACTCTTGAACACACAACTATCCCTATTCGGCCGAAGTTCTTTTTTGAAAGAGAACAACTATAGACTATTTATAAGGGTGTTCTTATTATTTGCAATCGTGTACTCAATCTATCGACTCAAACAAACAAAACTCGTAAGTCATTGGATCGAACAGGCCTTTACAGCATTCTATTGTTTTGTACTTATATTTACTTCACTCATGACCAGTCAATTCTTATTGGTTCGCATTGGTTCTATGTCTATATTCATAGTCACAATACTTGCTACCTCGGCATTTCTAATAAGAAGACCTCTTGTTTCGATTCTAACAAACATAAGTGCTTTCCTGTTTTTTGTATTCACACTGGATCACGTATCGAGGCTGTTTGATAAGTTTGCAAAAAACAGACCCACCCTTGCGCCACGACTCCCAGAGGCAATACGTTTTGAAGTGTACGTCACAGAACTCTTGCTGGTTACAGTCGTCAGTTGTGCGATTGCGGTTATAATGTATCGCTTTCGTGTCAAAGTTTTTATGGATCATAAAATCATTGAAGAAAAGAACAGCACACTCACTCAACTTGCAATGCAGGACTCCATGACTCAACTGTTGAATCACAAAGCAATTTACGATTTGTTGACACAGGAAATTCAACGAACTATGCGCTATAGTCTGCCCCTCAGTGTGTTGCTCATAGATATTGATCATTTTAAATCTGTGAATGACACATATGGTCATCAAACAGGAGATGAAGTCATTAAAAAAATAGCTGAAATACTTAGACAGACGTGTCGAGAAACTGACTATATTGGCCGTTACGGCGGTGAAGAATTCTTGATTCTGCTGACAAACACTACGCTTGAACAGGCTCAAAAATTTTCTGAGCGTGTTCGTTCAAATATTGAAAATGCTGATTTTGGCGCTCCAAGTCCCATTACTATCAGCGGAGGATTGAACACATATAAAGGCGAAAATGCCAAGGTGCTCGTTCATAACGCGGATGAAGCTCTTTACTTGGCAAAAACTAAAGGCCGAAATAGAATTGAAATTTCAAATTAGTTATATATTTATCAATTGATTGTTATATAATTAGAAAACACGGGTATATACACTATTCGAGTGTATTAGTACCACAAATAGAAAGGGGTATTGAATTGAAGACACACGATTATACCAGTATTCCTAATAGCAACACATTGTTTCTTCTAAAAACCTATATTGATGTCAGCATAGTGTATTGTCTTGTATTCCCACTCATTTTTTTGTATTACGGTGCATTTTGGTCTTCAGTCACACAGTTTTTCTGTGGTCTTGCTCTTATATGTGCACGTCTTGCATTACACTATCAATACTATACACTTACGAAATTTGTGTCCTTGGCTGCATCATACACTGCAGTGACCACGCAAATGTTGCTCTATTTGCCAAAAGAAATCGGATTTCATTATCTATACTTGGCACTACTGATAGTGGCTGTCATGTTATTTGAGTTTGACAATAAGTCCTCTCGAATTAATTTGATGTTATTCACAGCGCTCATTGTTATTTCATTCTTTGCATGTGAGTTTTACGGTCTTGAGCTTTATCAATTCCTCTTTCCACGTAAAGCCGTTAGAATTCTCTATATTGCCTCTATACTGGGTATGATGGTTGGGCCCGTTCTTATACTTCTTGGATTCTCTATGGAACTTGAAAGAACTAAGAAAAGCCTCGCAGAAATTAGGAATCACCAGAGCCATCCTTTAGATTAACATGAATCCACCAATCACAATACAAAAATAAATCCCCAAGTATATTTGCTTGTGCAATTATACTTGGGGATTTTTATGTGTGACAGAGCCCCCTCTGTCACACATAAAAAAGAGCTGACAGCATCAGCTCAAATATCACTGTTCTAAATGTGGGCCATTTAAGTCACAATGATCCACAATTTCCTTTTTTGTCAAATTGTATTTTAAAGCGGCTGCTTTTATAGCACGATCCTCACTATATTCCCCATCGATAAGTCTCACTATATAAGCTGTAACATTTGCCCAAAACATAACGTTATGACTCATATGCCCCCCTCCCTTTGGTATGTTTATTACCCAGTAATGAGTTCAAATATCTATAACTAAAGTATATACATTTATATTTCGATTTTATTTTTGATCATTTCGAAAGCTCCATAAATGCCTGCATCATCACTCAGATGCGACAATTTAAATGCAACATCAGTCATAAGTCCCGGCATTGCATGCCGCTCAGCTTCCTTTACGATTTTCGGTAAAAGATCCTCGCCCATCGATTCCATGATCCCACCTCCGAGAATGATCAAATCAGGATGGAACTGATTGATCAGGTTCCCAACTGCAATACCCAGATAATAAACTGCACGGTTTATAACCTCAACAGCCAATGTGTCATTCTCGTCAAAAGCACGCTTTAAGCTCGAACTTTTAATGACCGCCCCGTCTGATTTCAAATATGTTTTTAGCGAGGATGATCGACCCTTTCTGAGTTGACCTTTTATGGCACTTTGAATGCCTGTTTTGGATGCATAAGCCTCAAGACAGCCTTGTGACCCACAGCCACAATAGGCCCCTTCTGGATTGACTACCATATGCCCAAACTCTGCTGCGCCACCTTTACCAACATACAACTTGCCATCAATAATAATAGCTCCACCCACACCCGTTCCAACAAAGAGTCCAAGGACATTTTTAGCCTCTTTCATGTTTGTAGCTTTCCATTCTCCGAACATAGCCACATTCACGTCATTGCCTAATACAAATGGAACATTATACTTTCCTTCAATCAGTGCTGCTAAATTGAAATTCCGAAATGGAATATTAGGAGAAAATGCAACAATTCCTTGGTCTTTTACAATCCCTGGAGAACCTGCACCTATCCCTAAAAGGCTGAATTGCTCATTTTCCATAGCTTCAGAATTACTCAAGAGTTCATCAATCACTTTATAGATCTGTGCAATCACAACATCAAGTCCCTCAGATGCCTTGGTTTTTTTCTTCACTCTTTTTATGGACTCGCCTGTTTCACTGTACAGCGAACCCAGTATTTTTGTGCCACCAATATCCAGACCAATATAAACTTTCATAGAATCACTCCCTGAAATATCAATTTTGACGTGCCTTTTAGGAATCTAACATTTCACTGTATACCCTACTTTAGCGAATCATATTCTACGCATATTTAACAATAGCTCCAACAAAAAAAGTGCCCATTACGTATTCTTTCACGCAATGGGCACTACACTTATAAATACTAAATTTTAAAATTCTGGCTCAAGCCTTCACATTGGTGACCCAATGTGTTAAATGTTTCTTCTAGTGCAGAAAATAATCTTACCATGTTTTCTGGTTTGTTATTTGCACCCATATGACCAATTCTAAATACATGATCCTTTAACGGACCAATACCCCCACCAATCAATATACAGTGATGGTCTTTCATACGGGTAAATAGATCGCTGAAAGCAATGTCAGCAGGTAATTTTACCGTTGTCACCGTATTCGAACGCTCCGTTTTCGCAAACAATTCGAATCCACTACGTTCAAGTGCCGTTCGCGATAATACCGCAAAAGTTTTGTGTTCTTCAAGTGCGTTCTTATCCAATAAATTTAAAATAGACTGATTAAGGCCAAGTATATTTTGAAGTGGCTGTGTGTATGGGAACCATTTACGTTCGTACCAGCCCATCCAATTTTTAAGATTTAAATAATAGCCTCGAATATTTGACTCTCTGTCTTCTAAATATGTGGTCGCATGATCACTTAACGTCACAATTGTCATCCCGGCAGGAGAAGATAAACATTTTTGAGATCCGCCAAGCAATACGTCTATTTGTGATTTATCAAAATCAACAGTTTCCCCTCCAACAGCTGATACACTGTCAACAATGGTGATAATGTTTTTTGATCTTAAATATTGACAGATCGCTGATACATTATTAGTGATTCCAGATGGCGTTTCACAGTGTACCATCGTCACCGCTTTTATATCAGAATGGGCTTCAACCACGGCTTCGACATCTTCAAGTTTAACACCGTGATGCCAAGGCAGTTCTAGGAGCAGAACATTCCCGCCATACATTTCAATAAACCCTTTGAATCCGTCTCCAAACACGCCGTTTGCAATACAAAGAACCTTATCACCATCTTCAATAAAGCTTGCACAAGCAGCTTCTAGGCCTAAAATCGCTTCACCGGATAAAAGGAATGTTGTCGCATTCTCAGCACCAACAAGTTTATTATAATTATTCACAGTCTCTAAGTAAGATTCAAAGAAATCTGGATCAAGATCTGGATTCGTTCCGTTGACCGCTATAGCTTCTAGCACATTTTTCTCAATTTCTGTTGGACCTGGTGTCATTATAAGTTTATTATGATTCATAGCTCTAGGCCTCCGTTTGTGTCTTGTATGTTGATTTTGAATCGTCATCAAAATTCAAGCTTAGCTTTCTTAGGCTGAGTGATAGTGGTACAGCAGCCATGAGTCCAATTGTAATCTGAGTGATATTGCCTGGTACAGAGTTCAGTGGTGCCAGTAAGTTGCCATAAAGTATAACTTCAGTGGCATAATAACCCGCGATCATCCAGACACTTGAAACAAGAATAGCAATGACACTAAATAGAACAGACTTTTGTGGAGATTCCTTGCCTTTTTGAGCGATCATACCTATGATGAAGCCCATAACACCTCTTACTATAAATGTGAAAGGTGCCCATACAAACCATCCTGACAATATGTCAAAAAGACCCATACCAAATGCTCCAGCAATTGCGCCTCGCCTTGGTCCAAATACTATTGCAATGGTAAATAGTGCCACGTTGCCAACATGTACAAGACCACCATTGGCTGAAAACGGAAGTTGAAATTGAATAAAATATGTAGAAATAAATACAATTGCGATCAGTAACCCATTTAGTGCAAGTTCTGCTGTTTTACTTCTTTGATTATTTTTCATTATAAAAATCCCCCTATATTCATTAAATTGTGTTGTTCATTTAAGAGTATAGAGGGTTCATCATTCAATTTATAGTTGTGTAGCGATACAATCATGTCAGAATTTGCTTATAATTGTATCGATATAGTGTTCGAATTCACATTTTTCGATCTTGTTGTACGATATCCGCATTTTTATCGTAAATAACAGCACATTGTATCGGTGTTTTTCTAAATATTGTACTGATACTCGTCAAATTCAGGGATAAGTTCTAAAAATCTTTGTACTGCATTCGACTTCAGTCTCGACTTATTTATAGCTACAAAACTTGACATTTCAAAAGGCTCCACGCCTTCAATATGAATTTGTCGCATTCGCCCTTCTTCAATTTCCTTTTTAACAAAGAAATCTTGTAAAAATGCACATCCATATCCCTTCTTCACATATTCCAGAAGCTGAACCGTGCTATTAATGCGTAGTCTTGGTCGATAATGTTTTGGCATAATTTCTTCAAACCATTCTTGAAGAGGCAGATAGCTTCTGGTTAGAGCAATATCTATAGATGCTAGTTTATCTGTGGTAATACAATCATCAACAGGATAGTCCATTGGTGCGACCAACATAACTTTAAAGTCCAAATAAGGCCTCACTTCAAGTTTCCTTGATATTGATTTACTATAAATGAAACCAATGTCCGTTTCATTCTCAAGAAGCATATCTAGCTGTATTTCTGTGAGTCTAAATTCAATATCAAGTTCATACATGGGATATTTTTTATAATACTCATCAATAACGGCAGATAGTTTTTCTCTATACAAACTTCCAACAACACATATTTTAAGTTGATCTTCATAAAGGTTCATTGTCTTCAGTTTTGTCAGTCCGGATTTTTCAACTTTTAGGATTTTCTCGGCATGTGGTAAAAAAATACGCCCAGCGTGTGTGAGCTCTACAGATCGTTTGCTCCGTAGAAACAGGCTTTTATTTAAGTATTTTTCCAACTCGACAATTCGTGACGAAACCGTTGACTGAACTACATTGAGTTGTTCTGCTGATTTTGAAAAACTTAAAGTTTTAGCAAGAACCACAAATGTTTTATATGTATCTATATTCATACAAACGCCTCCTTTTATCGGTAAAACCGATTAATTATATCGTATATATTTATTATACAATTTAAAAACACTTTGGTACAATCAACTCAGGATATCCAACCAACCATTTGAATCACCTTAATACTTACACGTGAATCACAACTATTGAATGGAGGTCGGTCATAATGTTTCAATTTTTCAACGAATATAAAGGACTACCAAAGGAAGTTTATGTCCTCTTTGCAGCGAATATTATCAATCGTTTTGGAGACTTTGTCAGTCCACTTTTGGCACTTTATTTAACTCAAAAATTAGGAATGAATGCTGCAACATCGAGTGTAATTGTAACCCTTGCACTCCTTAGTAGAATGCCAGGTTCCTTTTTCGGCGGAAAGGCCGCTGATAGATTTGGGCGTAGACGAACTTATCTTGTAACCCAGAGTATTGCAGGTTTAATGTTGCTTCCTTGTGCACTTATAAACAACCACTACGCAATTATTGCACTGTTAATCATATCTACATTTTTCAATGGAGCTGTACGACCTGCTCTTGATGCACTTGCCATAGATTTAATGCCTGTCGAAAAACGAAAACTCGGCATTTCACTCATGTACCTCGGAATTAACCTCGGTGTGGCAGTTGGGCCTGCACTTGCAGGTTTATTATTTAAAATCAACTTGCCTTTGTTCTTCATAGTTGACGTTGTTACGTCACTGGTTGCTGTACTGCTCGTCTTTACAATGATTAGTGAAAAGTACATTCAAGATATGTATGAAGCTGATACAGTCTCACAGAAAGTGAAACCGGGAATAGGCACCTCTGCTATACTCAAGTCGAATAAAAAACTCGCCTCATTCATACTTATAACATCTGGTTTTTCTTTGATTTATGTGCAAACCAAGTTCTCACTTCCATTGTTGTTTTCACACGCATTTGGAGATAACGGATCAGCTCTGCTTGGCACTCTATTCAGTATTAATGCTTTCACAGTTATATTTTCAACGTCCTTCATCACACTTAAAACAAAAGATAATCCCACTTCATTAAATGTGATTATTGGCGGTCTATTTTACGCTGTCGGATTTGGACTTTATGCATTTGTAACCGGTTATTTTATGTATATGGTCGCAACAATCATTTGGACTTTTGGTGAAATTCTCATGGCAACCAACATTAAAGTCTATGTTGCAGAACACACACCAATTGACTTTAGAGGCCGTATAAACGCCTTTTACTTAATTCTTAAAGCTGGAATGAATGCCCTTGGAGTACTACTCAGCGGAAGACTAATTCCTATTATTGGATACACTCAAATATGGATTTATATTCTTGGTGCCTCCCTTTTACTAAGTGTACTTCTTTATTTAGACAATCACATGGAATTAAAACCGAGTTTCTCAAGTTCAAATTTGAAATGATACGTGCTGTAACATCACGTCCATAAAAAATGGCCACCTACTCAAATGAATAGATGGCCACTTATATTTTTTGTTATTGTCTACATATTACTTTGCAGTTGCAGGAACTGGAGTTTCAGCTTTTTGCATTCCCTTAACGATAGCAGTAAGTACTGCACCAACAATGGCACAACCTGCTGCGATTAAGAATGTTTGGCTAAAGCTGCTTGAATTCCCTTTGATAATTGGACCAACAAGAGCTGCGATACCATATGCTTGGTATACAACACCATAGTTGGCGCCAAGGTTCTTAATTCCGTAGAATTCACCTGTGATTATAGGGAACAATGCAAGGAATCCACCAAAGCTACAAGCAATACCCGCAAGACAGATAAAGAATAGAACTAAGTTTAGAGGAAGTACACTTAGAGCGATTAGAGAAACTGCTGTGATCACAAACATGATCAGAACTACTTCAACACGACCGATCTTATCTGAAATCGTACCCCATGCTAAACGACCACCTGCATTGAACAGAGCAATCAGAGCAACTGCATTTGCTGCAACGATCGGATCCAGACCAACCATCTCAATACCGATATCTTTTGCAAGACCGATAACAAGAAGTCCTGGCATACAACCAAGCATAAACATGACCCAAACAAAGGAGAATGTTTTAGTCTTAACCATTTCAGAAACAGTCATACTCACTTCATCAGCAGAAGCTGCACTTTTCTTAGCATCTTTAGATGCTTCAGGAAGACGAAGAAGTTGAGCACCGATCAGTACAAGCACTAGGTAAATAGCACCTAAGTACATGAACGTTGCTGAAACACCTACAGTGCTCAGGAAGTTCTGAATGATTGATTTGAACACAAGACTACCAGCACCGAATGCGCCTACAGCAATACCTGTGATAAAACCTTTTTTGTCTGGGAACCATTTAACACATGTAGATAGTGGGCATACGTACGCAAAACCAACGCCTGCACCGCCAAGTACACCATATGAGAAATACAGCATTGGTAGTGACGTTGCGAAAGACGCAAGAATCAAACCACCACCATATAGAATACCGCCAATTGTTGCTACTTTTCTTGGACCAATCTTGTCTTGCAAACGACCTGAGAAGATCGTTGAAAATGCGAATACAAAGATTGCTATCGAGTAAGTCATAACAACTTGCTCTTTTGACCAACCGAACTTATCCATAAGTGGTTGATTGAATAGACTCCAAGAGTAAATCGCGCCTAGGCACACTTGTAAAAGTACAGCGCCGAATACTACAGTCCAACGGTTCACACTTTTCTGTTTCACCTTAAGATTTCCCCCTTTAAAATAGATAAATATTTGTATAATAGCTTTCTACTACATTAACAGATACATAATCACTTGTGAACTGATATTTACGAAACTACTTCGTCAACAGTAACAGTCCAAGCTATTTCGTTAACAGCCCAAGTTTCATCAACCCAGAGCCCAATAACTTTCACATTCTCGTTCCATGTTGCTACATGCTCACATGCTTTTTTGATTTGAACAAGCTGCTCTGCTTCTTCAGCTGTGTTACCACCACAGTCATAATGACCTACAATTGCAACAACCTTAGAATCGTGTTTAATTGTTGATACTTCATATCGTACTTTAATAGATTCTACCAATATAGCATTATCTGCATCTGCTAGAATTTTATTGGGTCCAGCTTCAGTGATTGTATCTACGTAGTCAACTTTATATTTGCTCATCAGATACTCGTTCACCGGAATCTGAACTCGACCATCCATACAGTTAATCGTTGTAACAAACGTTTTCCCTATTCCCATGATGTTCCCCTCTCAACGTAAAATTCGATACTTTTTACAGTATATAGGGAGAATGTTATGTAGACAAGGAGTTTTTTCTTAATAATCGAATTTTCGTGAATTTGCATGTTAAATTTTAATCACTTTCGTTTTATGAATATGCACAGCTTCTACATTTCCATGCAAAAATTCACCACAACCTTTGCAAGATGTCTTTTCACACACTATTGGTACCGAGCCTTTCCTGGAGTATCATTTTTTACTTTCACGAAAGTTACATGCATAACCCTTGCAATTTTGATCCCTTTTTTTGAAGTGATCAAGAAAACTCACTAATTTGATTTTTTTGAAAATATAGAATTTTCATTTAAAGCAAAACAAAGCATCTGCAAAATCGCAAATGCTTTGTTTCAATTAAAATCCTCTTTGTAATTCTATACTCACATCCGTCAATACAGTTTATACTTTGAACGCGCTTACTGATTTTGTAAGATCTTCTGCAAGGGATGATAAATCACGACTTGCGTTAAGGATTTCTTCCATAGAGCTAGACTGCTGTACAACTGATGCTGATACTTCTTCTGTACTTGCTGCATTTTCCTCAGCAATCGCTGATAGACCTTGGATTGTGTCCATAATTTCAGCTTTTTTAGTTTCCATATCTTTTTCAGATGTATTAAGCTCTTCAATCGCCTCAACAGCTTGTTCAACAGCCTTGAATATTTCTTTGTATTTCGTTTCAGTGCTGTTTACACTTTCAACTTGTTCTTCAATTATATCGTTAACATGTTGGATTGTTTGAACGGCTTTTGAGGATGATTCAACGAGTTCTCTTACAATCTCATCAATTTCTTTTGTAGAACTGGTTGATTGTTCGGCCAACTTACGAATTTCTTCTGCAACAACCGCAAAGCCACGACCTGCATCACCAGCTCTAGCCGCCTCAATCGCAGCATTTAGAGCGAGTAAATTTGTTTGTTCAGCAATTGACGCGATTACATTACTGGCTTGACCAATTTTGGATGTACTCTGGTCCGTCATTGTGATAACACTGAAAATTTCTTGTGCCGCTTTATTTGTTTCATTCGTTTTTTCAGTCAATCCATTAACAATCTCAAGACCATCTTCAATCATCGTTACCATAGTTGTTGACGCACCATTAAGTGAATCCATGAACCCTCTGTTTCTTTCAATAAGTTCTCCAAGTTCATAAGTCTTTGTTGCGCCTGCCTCTGTACTTTGAGCTTGGTCAGTTGCACCTTGGGCAATCTCTTCAACCGTTCTTGCCACTTCTGATGATGTATGAGCAACTTCACCAGCCGTTGCATTTAATTCTTCACTTGAAGAAGATACATGATGTGCTGATTCAATAATCTCACCTACAAGATGTCCGAAGTTACTATTCATTTCATCAAAAGCTTTCGTTAAGCCACCAATCTCATCTTCTCGAGTTAAATGCTTTTCTGATACGGAATTCGTAAAATCACCTTGTCCCATAACTTTCGCAAACTCTGTAGCTTCAGTGATTGGCTTCATTGTGCTGCGAATCGCCATAAAAATGAATCCTGCAAGCAAGAGTGCTCCTATAATAAAAATACTCATTACGATTCTTGTGAATGCTCTCAGTCCTTCTTGAGCTTCATCCTGATCAACCAACTGGATAATTCCCCATCCATTGATTGGTAATGCTTGATAGGCCACAAGATAATTCTGCCCATTGTATTTGGCATTACCCACGCCTGTTTGACCATTTAGAACACTTGTGCCGAATCCAGATAATGACGGAAGATCAGAAATACTTGCACCATCATCTAAAAGAGCTTGATCTTCAGCATAAATGAGAGCGCCATCACTACCCACTAAGAAATTGGTTCCTTTTTGACCGATCTTAAACTCTTCCATGATCCCAGGAATTGTTGCAAGAGAAACGTCCGCCGCAAGAAAACCATAGTTTCTTCCATTACTTTCATTCAAAGCAATAATCGCAGATACCACCATAGATCCTGAACCAACATCAGCATATGGTGATGTAAACGCAACATTTCCACCTGAATCAAGAGCCAATTTGTACCACGGTCTTGCAGTTGCATCATAACCAGGAGCTGATACAAATTTCGTGTTATCAATAAAGAACTGACCACGATCATTGGCAATCCAAACGAACAGTAGATTTTCATATGAGTCGTTGTAATCTGTCAATGTGTCACTCACTGTTTTATAAAGAGGATTGGTCGTGATTTGATCATGTCTATCCACTTGTCGTAAGTAATCCTGGATGTTTCGATCAAGCGCAGCCTGCTTTGCAACTTGTTCTGCAAGTGCAAAAGCCTCACTTACATTTGCCACAGCTAGATCCGTTTGCTGTCCAATATCATTGAGCATGCTTCTTTCAAGCTCAGTTTTAGTGCTGTTGAAAATCCAGACGCCACTCACAACGAATATAATAACCGTCGCCACGATTGTTAAAGCTGTTAACCGCATTGCGATTGAGCGTTTAAAAATGCTCATCGAATCACCCTTTCAACTTAATACATAACCCAATATTCTCATCACTTTATTTGTACCCGAAAGTAAAAGCTTTAATAATTCCTTTTGCAGTAATCGCTAATTCCAATTGATTAATTGATGTTATTGGTACGAATCATCACTCTCATAATTCTCAAGTTTTTACACTTTATTGACTATAGGTTTGGTAAGATAAAAACAGAAGAATAAAACTTGAAAAGAGGTCACTTAATGTCGATAAATCTTCAACTAATAAAGAAGGATCAACTCACTACATCATTATGGTCTGGTGGGAAAACCACACAGCTTGCTATTTACCCTGAGAGTTCCATTTATTCAGACCGAAATTTTATATGGAGACTAAGTTCTGCGGTTGTTGAAGTTAAGTCTTCTGATTTCACGCCACTTCCTGGTATTGAGCGGGTTATTATGATTCTTGACGGCACTTTAAACTTAAAACATGAAGGTCATTACGCAACAGAGTTAAAGCCCTTTGACAAAGATCATTTTAGCGGATCTTGGAAAACATCCAGTACGGGTCAAGTCACTGATTTCAATCTCATGACAAAAGAAGGCTGTCTTGCAGACTTAACAGCTTTGCATATCAATTCAAACGCATCCGTTCACCTTGAGAAGGTCAATCTAAACACATCAGATGATGCGCCTCATATGCGCACGGAGGCCTTTTACTGTGTGAATCATTCCGTAACAGCAACGCTCCAAGATAAGTCTTTTGATCTATCCTCTGGTGATATACTTATAATCACCTTTAATAGAAATGACAACATTAACGATATCCAATTCAAAACCAGTGGTGAGAACACATCGGATGTTGTTCAAGCTTCGATTTTATACACTGTTTAACCCAAGTTAATCCGGGCTTAGGGTTGTTTTCATCCATTAATTCGTGTTAAATAGACTTAGAACATTAATGACAATTTAGGTAAAGTCAGGAGAATAATATGAGCTTTAGACTTGCACAACTTTCAGATTTAGAAGCAATGACAGAAATATATAATCAAGCCATTCTTAGAAAAAGGTGTACTGCTGATACAGAAATTTTCACACCAGAACAACGTAAGCCGTGGTTTGACGCACACCAAAATACAGAGTACCCACTCTACGTTTACGAAATAGAAGATACTGTTGTGGGATATGTTTACTTAAGTGGTTACCGACCTGGCCGTAAGGCTATGCGTTATATTGCTGAAGTCAGCTACTACATACATAACGACTACCAACGCAGAGGTTTGGGCTCAAAATTCCTACAGTATGGCATCGATAGTGCAAAAAACTTGGGATATAAAGACTTGGTAGCAATTCTACTGAGCTTTAATGAACCTAGCATCAAGCTACTAAAAAAGTTTGATTTCGAAGAATGGGGTTGCCTGCCGGATATTGCAGATTTTGACGGTGAGCTTTGTTCTCATTTATTCTATGGATTAAAACTTTAATTTATGTCGTCATGGATTATGCAAAAGAAGGCCAGCGGTGAATTCCGCTGGCCTTCTTCTTTTATCTTGTGATGAATTCATAACTTACAAAGTCAAATCCTGATCAGTAAACCTCAACGTCTCAATATTCAACAGCATGTCCTGTCCATCTCTATCTTTAGTATCTTTAACAGCAATACCACCTCCTGTGGTTTCTATGATGTACTCACTTGATGCACCAGTGAATTGAACCACATCTGAGCCCTCACCACCATCGATTGTGTTATTGCCTGCGTTGCCTATAAGAGTATTATCGGAATCATTCCCTATTAAACCTGTATTTTTCGAACCGGTTAATCTAGCATTCAAAAGATATTTTGATTTATGAGTATATGGTATTTCTTCATCAAAGTTAAGTTTAAAAGTACCATCAAATTCTGAATCCACTCTTGTCATGATCGTTATCATTTCTGGTAAGAATGATTGTACAAGAACATAACCTTCTGGGTCATTCTTAACAATATCCTCTCTTGTTTTCGATGTATAAATCCCCCACATGCCTCCAGGATTTTCCGTGAAGGCTGCCTAGAGTCCATAGTAGGAGTCAACAATCGACGCAAGGTATTCCTGTTCCAAACTGCCTTCATTATTCAGCTCCA
>Ga0209272_10001099_pt1 | contig 18123 bp, 11 predicted proteins | sample tdDd002_FD_187125 | JGI IMG/M metagenome (GOLD analysis project Ga0209272, IMG submission 187125) | Marine sediment microbial communities from the Atlantic coast under amendment with organic carbon and nitrate - tdDd00.2 (SPAdes)... | ecosystem: Environmental > Aquatic > Marine > Coastal >... | reverse complement strand
TTACAATTATCTACATCGTTAAATATGCAGAAAAAATCAAAAAAGACCCATCAAAGTCTCTTATCTTTGATCAAAAAGATGAGCTTGAAAAAAGATTCTTACATGGAAATACTGAAGCACCTGCATTTACAGGTCGTCGTAAATTCATGTTGGCATTATTCGCAACAACATTCTTTGTTATGATCTGGGGCGTAGCAACTCAAGGTTGGTGGTTCATGGAAATGACTTCACTATTCCTAGTTGTTGGTGTTGCACTTTGTGCTATTTCAGGCATGGGCGAGAAACTTGCAGTTCAAAACTTTGTAGCTGGAGCAGCTGACCTTGTTGGTGTTGCACTTACAATTGGTGTAGCTAGAGCAGTAAACTTAATCATGGACAATGGTCTGATTTCAGATACTATTCTACACGGTGCGACAGATGTCGTTTCTGGTATGAATGGTGGCGTATTCTCAATCATTATGCTACTAATCTTCACGGTTCTAGGTTTCTTTATTCCTTCATCTTCAGGACTGGCAGTACTATCTATGCCAATCATGGCACCACTTGCTGATACTGTTGGATTACCAAGAGACGTTATCGTTAGTGCTTACCAATATGGTCAAGGTCTAATGGCGTTCATCACTCCAACAGGCTTAATCCTTGTAACACTATCAATGGTTGACGTAACTTATGACAGATGGTTAAAATTCATCCTACCTCTAATGGGTATGATCGGTGGATTTGCTGTTCTAATGTTATTAGCTCAGGCAATGCTATAATAATTCAAATCAAGTCAAATTATATTTATATAATATGGAAGACTCTTCAGATGATGAAGAGTCTTCCTTTTTTTATCTTTCAACTGACTGACATACAATAAATAAGCCCTTGAGCAATCCAATTTGGAGTGAGCTCAAGGGCTTTTCTTACTTATACTTACTTTGGGGAAGAAGTATATTCAAATTTATAAGATTGAGAAAGGGGGTTATCAATCTTTTTAAAGGGATATAATCAAAAGTTTAAATTGCTTGTTTCTTATTTATTGATCTTAGTTTACAGGACAATTATGAATAAAATATGAATGATTTATGAAGTTTTAGAAAATTTAAAGCTTCGATTGAGTTATGGTCTAGAAGGGAATATAAAGGATAGATGTACCATAAACTTGCATTCCTCAGAAGGGGGCGTCAAAGTGAGACACTATACCGATATAGAGATGTGGAAGGACATTACAGAAGAACAGTGGAACGACTGGAAATGGCAAGTTAAGAATAGAATTACTACGGTTGAAGACTTGAAAAAGATCATCAACTTGACCCAAGAAGAAATAGATGGAATCCATGCATCTCTAAAGGTTTTCAGAATGGCAATAACACCATATTTTTCTTTGTTGATGGATAAAGATGACCCGTCATGTCCAATAAGAAAGGAATGTGTTCCAACCATTTATGAAACTTATACCAGTGCTGCTGATATGACGGATCCACTTCATGAGGATATAGACTCACCAGTACCTGGCTTGACACATAGATATCCAGACCGCGTATTATTTCTAATTACTGATCAATGCGGTATGTATTGCAGGCACTGTACAAGAAGGCGTTTTGCAGGCACAAGTGACGCTATGGTACCGATTGAACGCATTGATAAAGTTATAGAATATATAAGGAATACGCCCGTTGTTCGAGATGTATTGTTATCTGGTGGCGATGCTCTGGTTGTGTCAGATGAACGGCTAGATTATATTATTAAGAGGTTACGGGAAATACCACATGTTGAAATCATTAGACTTGGTTCAAGAACGCCTGTTACATTGCCTCAACGTATCACGCCTGAACTCGTCGAAATGTTGAAGAAGTATCATCCTATTTGGTTGAATCTGCAGTTCAATCATTCGAAGGAAGTGACACCTGAAACAATAGAATCATGCAAGAGACTGGCAGACGCAGGAATTCCGCTTGGTAATCAATCAGTACTTCTAAGAGGTATTAATGATTGTGTCCATGTTATGAGACATTTGGTCCATGATTTAGTTAAAATGCGGATACGCCCTTATTACATTTATCAGTGCGATCTTTCAGTTGGAATTACGCACTTTAGAACACCGGTGTCGAAAGGTATTGAAATCATTGAAGCATTAAGAGGTCATACTTCAGGTTTCTGTGTACCAACATTTGTAGTGGATGCACCTGGTGGTGGTGGAAAGATTCCAGTGATGCCTCAGTATCTCATTTCAGAATCACCAGAGCGTGTTGTTCTCAGAAACTTTGAAGGCGTTATTACAACTTATACTGAGCCAGAACCTTACAAAGGGGAATGCCACTGTCCGGATTGTGAGGAGAAATCTCATAAAATCACAGGTGTAGGCGGTTTGCTTCAAGGTAATCAGGTTTCATTGGAATTAAAAGAGTTGGATCGCCATAAACGATCTCCTCATGAGGATTAAAGTTTTATATTACTTGTATGTTTCAATCAATGCAGACATCTTGAATAAACTTTTGAAGTGTTATAAGATGTGTTGTACATGAAATTTCATGAATAGAAGGAGACATATTAAATGAATAATAAAAGCGCGTTAATTATTGGTGTTTCAATAGTTGTAGGTTGTTCTGTTTTAGGATTTATCCTGAAGTCACCAATAGATAATTTAAGTGGAGAAATCAATAATTTGAACTATACTTTAAACGAGTCAGTTAAGACTGAATCTGATTTAAATAGATATCAAATACTTTCAGCGAGTGAGAACAACATCATTTTAATGGATACAAAGACAGGAGAGTACTGGAGAAAGTTTATTAAAAATGGTGAAGGACCAACAAATTGGGCGAAGCAAAGTAGTCCAGTTGTGAAAGAGTAATATTTAAGTAAATATATAATGACTATCTAGAGACACGCTTGTTCAATTTTACATTGTACAAGCGTGTCTTTTTTCATAGTAATTAAATATGCAAAATTGCATATATTATCATTAATTGCATTGACAAGGATCGCTAATTGGCATAACCTATATATGGGTATGCGAAATGGCATATCTAAATATAGGAATTCTCGGAGGTCAATATGTTTGATTTGAAAAGTTTTAGAGAAGAGTCAAAATACCCAACACAAAAAGAATTTGCAGAACTCATTGGAGTTCGTCAAGATACAATTTCAAGACTAGAAAAGAATCCAGATTCAATTGGTTTGGATGTTTTGGTTAAGATTGCCAATGCAACCGGAACAACATTGGATGAATTGGTTGGATATAAGAAGGTATTTCCAGAAGCGCTTGAAGTTGAAAACACATGGAACTCGGTTGCGTTTACAAAAAAAAGAATCACAGAGTATATATCCAAAGCGTTGACTAAAAAATTTCAAAATGAAAACCACACTAAAATGATTGTAGAGATGTCTGAGTTGACTGAGAAATCACTTAGAAAACCTAAAATGGCGATCGTTGGACTTTCTGATTCGGGCAAAAGTACTCTAATTAATTCCCTTTTAGGCGAAGAAAAGATGCCTACGTCATGGACGCCAACAACTGCGATAAGCGTCTACTTAAAGCATATCGATGAAAGACCAGATTATATTTCAGACCCTGTTTGGATATTGAAATCACAAGTTGGAAATGAAATTGGATGGGATCCAAATCGGATCTATGACGAAACTTATTGCAAAGAGTGGTTTGCTGAAAGTGGACAGTTGGAAGTGCTTGAAACCTATGCCGTTAGAGGTACCACTACCAACGATAAAATTGGAGCAGCTATTGTGTACCTCAATAGTCCAATACTAAAAGTTTGCGACATCATTGACTTACCAGGTTTTGGAACAGGCGACAGAGAGCTCGATGACCAGTTGTCAACAAAAGCAAGAGATTATGCAGATTTAATCGTTTACATGTCAATCTCCAATGGGTTTCTGAGAGGCAACGACATTGAGTTTCTCAAGAACGTATTAAACTCGTTGCCAGCGCACGAACATAAGGATAATGGCGCTGAACCGCTTAGCAATCTTTTTATTGTAGGATCACAGGCACATGTTATACACAAAGGTAATAAAGTTGAACTTAAAAGGATACTCGATGAAGGCTCTAAGAGGCTATTTTCTCAGATCCCTGAAGAAATATGGGTGAATCGGAGTGAAATAACAGGTTTTGAGTATTCATTAGAGGAGTTACGGAGTAGATTCTTTACATATACAAAAGATATTGAAGATTTGCGAGTGCCTTTTGAAACAAGTTTGCTAAATTTTGTTGAATCATATCCAAATATCCTAAATAGGAAGTTTAAGGAGTCGCTTAATAACATCTGTAAAGGAAATAAAGTTCACATTCAAGAAGAAATAAAGCAATACAAAGATATTATTGCTGAACGAGAAAAGTATGAGAACTTACTCAAGGACGTTGAGAAGGCTGAACCAAATCGCAGAAATGAAAGTCAATGCCTTAAAGAAAATGTGATCACTAAAATTGATGAGTTTAAAAGAACATCAATGGAAGAGTTTACAGTAGAGTATAATGCTTTAATGTCGGTAGAATCAATCATCGATATCATTGACCAAAAAGGCTATAGCCGCAAGAAAAATGACACAGAGTTACTTGGGGGGTATTTAAGCAGTAAATTACAAGCACGTCTCCAAAAAATATTGAAAGATAAATCATTGCTTTTAAGTGACGAAGTCAATAATTATATCAAGAACTTTGATACTCTTATTAATGATACTTTTAAAATCGAAACATCAAGTTTAAATATATCATTTGATGCTGAAAGGGTATTTGCAAGTGGCTTGGCTGGTCTTGCCACTTTTGGTGGACTAGCGGTATGGGCTTCAACAATGGGCAATTTAGGAGCTTATATTCTGGTGGCAAAAGGTGTCAGTTTCCTTTCTGCCGTAGGTATATCAATATCTGGAGGTACGGCTGGAGCAGCAGCAACAGTGGCTGCCATCGGTGGACCAGTTGTTCTTGGAATCGCTTTAGCAGCTATTGTAGCCTTAGCAGCTTTTGCACTACTAGGAACTGGATGGAAGAAAAGTCTAGCTAATGAGATCATCAGAACCTACGCTAAAAGGAATGTCTATTTGAAATTTGAAAATTCCATTAAAGAATACTGGAATAACACAGAGATTGCTTTTGACTCAGCGTCTGAAGAATTGGAACTTGGTTACTTAAAGTACATTCAGGAGTTAAAAGACATAACTATGAACAGCGATATAGACGAATTGGAGAAGAAGATTCAGAATTCTAAGGAATTTTATGATTTTCTCGGTAAAATTCCTTTATAGAACTTGTATGATGGCCGAGAAAGAGCCAATATCAACATTTTAGGTATTCCAGGAACGAATTCAGTGAATGAAAATCACTGAATATGAGGAGGGCAATTATATTGAATATTAGAACAAAACAATCCAAAATTGCATTTGGTGGAATTGCAATATTAATTATTATGATCGCGTTTATGATCGTCAACAACCGTAATGCTGATAATTTGAAAAATGAGGAAATTATAAATAGTGAGGAACAAAATATTAGTAATACACAAGTGGTTGACTATGGAAAAATGGATTTAGATAAAGATGGTTTAGAAGAGAACATCTCCATCGAAAACAGAGCAGATGGATTGGGTGGAAATATATACTTGATTATAGGTGAGAATGAATACTTAATCGAAGAGGGTTTTTATGAGCCAAATTCTAAACGGTATAAAATAACTTTAGATTTTCTAGAATTTGATAGTAAAATCGGCATTCTATATAATCTTAGCCAATACGCCAATGGTGTAGGCAGTAATAGCTTTGTTACTGTATATGAATATAGACAAAACGAGATTATAAAGGTGATGGATTACTCTGATCTTGAAGAACCCACTTTAATGTCACAACTCGAAAGTGACAAATTACTATTTAAATCAAAAGATGGCTTACTTATTCAAACCAGCGCGATTTCTGATATTCCTGAAGATAAATTAGCAATTGAAGACATCACAGAAATCCCTGAAATTATTGAGGATTACAATTTATCATTACAGGCTGGTTCAAAACTGGATATAAGAAATGGACAGTATTACTTAAGCAATTATAGAGTTATACGTGGTCCTATATTCTTAGGATTTTATGAAGTGGAGTATCTAGTAACAAATGAAGGATTCGAATTGGTAGAAACTCGAATTCATTGGGGCAGTTAATTGGTTTTAATATTGGAGGCGTATGGTGTTAGATTTAAAGACATTTAGAGAGAATCACAATTATATGACTCAAGAGGAACTGGCTCAAGCCATTGATGTAAATGTAGAAGTTATATCAAAAATTGAAGATAACTCAGAGATGATTAACACAGCTATTTTAATAAAGATTGCTGACATAACGGGCATGACCTTGGATCAATTGGTTAATTATAAGGTGTCGGATTCGTCTGAAATGAATAGAAAAGACGAATGGTCATCAGTTATTGCCCATGGTAATAATATACATATTGAAATGGTAAAAGAAATTAGCCAACATGTTCAAGATACAATAAAAAAACCTAAAGTTGCCTTTGTCGGATTGTCAGACACTGGCAAGAGCTCACTAATAAATTCATTGGTGGGTGAGGATAAAATGCCTGCATCATGGACACCTACAACATCTATTAGCGTGCATGTAAAACACATTGAAGACAAGCCGAGCTTTATAAACGGAGATACTTGGATTATCAAAGCGCAAGTCGAAGATAAAATGAATTGGAATCCAAATAGATATAATGATTCAAACTATATGAAAGATTGGTTGTATAAAGATGGAAGTTCTGAACTGCTTTTCGATTATGGAGTACGAAAAAGTGATAAAATTTCAGACCAGATAGGATCAGCAGTCATATTTTTAGACAGCGATATTCTGCGAGTATGTGACATAATAGATTTACCCGGATTTGGTACGGGAGATAGAATGCAAGACGATGAAATTACATCTTCTGCGATTAAGAATATTGATATCGTGCTCTATTTGTCCTTAGTGAATGGTTTTATGCGTGGTAATGACATTGAATGCCTTATGAATTCAATCAATCAATTCCCAATTTTAGAGTCCGAGAGTAATGGAATTATGCCACTCAGTAATCTATTCATAATTGCTTCACAAGCCGACATAATAAAAGGTGTAGAACTCAAGAAGATCCTTGATGAAGGGTCAAAGCGGCTTTATTCAAAGATTGACGATAGAATATGGACAAAGAGAAAAGAAACCACACAAGTAGAGTATACAGAGAGTCATTTGAGAGATAGATTTTTTGCGTATAGCAAAGATATTCATAGTCATGGTGAGAGATTGGTGTCTGAACTTAAGAACACAGTAGAGCATTATCAAATGCACTTGAAAGACAAAGTAGTAGAAGCTACTCAGTTTATTTGCGAAGAGAAACCTCGGTTGTTGACAAATGGCATAACAATGTATGAAGATTTATACTTGAACTTTGCAGATAAAGCGGTTGAAAGGTTCTTTATTGATTTACTTCAAATTAAAGATGGCGGCGTACGACTAGAAGATATTGAGGATATAGAAAGTATCGAATTTGAAGGTACTTCCGATAAAAGAATTGTATCTCTCGTTGATTTTAAATTATTACGTCATTTAAAAGTCTTAAAGTTACCTGAAAATAACATTATGGATTTATCACCACTGTCGTGTTTAGAACGTTTAGAAATTCTTGACTTGAGTGGAAATGAGAGGATTAATGACATTTCATGCCTTAGTAATTTGAGTAATTTGAAAGAGTTAAATCTTAGTACCAATAACATCACTGATATAACGCCTTTAAATGTAATGAGTAAATTGGAGATGTTAGATGTTTGTCATAACCACTTAATTGATATTACGTTTGCAGATGAAATAATGGGACTTAAACATTTAGATCTGTGTGATAACAAAATTGAGTGTATAGAGCATTTTGAATCTTTAAGTGGCTTAGAATACTTAGACTTAACGGAAAATATTTTAGACAGTATATCAGTAGAACATTGTGAAAACATTAAGGAATTATATGTTGATGAGGACACCGAAGTTTTAATAGATTCAGAGATTTACTTTGACTTGGATCATAAGAACTTTGATTTAGACTGCGTTTTATTTGAGGACTCAGTACTCGAGGGACAAATATCTTTTGCATTGTATGGTGTCACTGGTCGTAAAGTCCTTGTACAAGATGCACCTAAATTCAAAGGCATGAAGCTCAACTGGGATAGCACATCCTATAAACTTTTATATAAATTTGACGATGCTGATCAGTATTACGTAAGAGGAAGCGGAGTGACGGGTGCATACAAAATAACAAGTTTGCAAGGATTACAGCACTTTAAAAATCTAGTTCACTTTGAAATGCGAGCTCACTTAATAACAGATATTTCACCCTTAAGTGATTTACTTAACTTGAAATATGTGGATTTGTTTTCAAATTTCATTACAAATATCGAACCACTGGGAGCACTTGAAAAATTAGAGGACTTAAATTTAGTTGGAAGTGGATTATCTAATATTGAGCCCCTGGGAAATTTGAAAACACTAAGAAGATTGATACTGAATGGCAATAGAATTGTTGATGTAGAACCAATAAGTCGAATGAATAGTATGGAAATATTGGCACTTATTAACAACCAAATTACGAATGTTAAACCTCTTGCTGAATTGGAATCATTGAAAGAATTGTATGTTTCAAAAAACTCCATTAAAAATGTAAATGTATTAGGTCGTCTTGAGAATTTAAAAGCACTTAATATTGATAGGAACAATTGGAAAGACACATCTGGATTAGCAGATATTTATGATCAATTAACTGACTCGGATTTTAGAATTGTTTATTACGATAATATGATTCAAGAAATGCGTAATAAACACGGTGCGATTTCAAACTCATATTCCGAGGTACTCGAGAATTACTTAATTGAATATTATGAAACAGACAGATCTTTGGTGAGTCTAATGATAACATTATACCGCGGTGGATTTGGTGATCGGCTCCTCACGGGATCCCAATTCTTCATGAAATTTTCTGCCCGCTCATGCATTTTTAACAATATAAGCTATGATAAGTTTGTACATCACTACGACAATACATGGTACACTCGCGATGGTAATTTAGGATTCGCGATAAGCAGTGATACTCTTTATTATACTGGTCTATACAGCACCACTGTCTATGAAATTGAACTAAGCAGTATACACATAATTACAGTCGATTCTTCTTTTAAAACGATTACAATAAATAAAACCAAGAATGTACATATTGAGCGAATGGATGAAATCCATAGAATTAGGTTTTATGCATATTTAGTAGAATTGGTTAATTACTTGAAACTGAATCAAGCAAATATTTAAACATCTAGAAGAACTCCAAAATTAAAACTGAAACTATGATAAGCCCTCATATTAAGAGGGCTTATTTTCCTTTTTGAATCATAAATTTCAATATAGGTTATAAAATCTCACATAATACACCGAAAGTTGTTTCAAACCCAGACTATATTACAAATAAAGTAGACAGGCGCTCAAATTGTGCTATAATAAAATGAAAATTTTATACTCAGTTATATCGTAATATGCGCTTAAATAGAGCGATTTTATATGGAAGCTAGTGTGAATCTAGCGCGGTCCCGCCACTGTGAATTCAAATCAATTTACTGATTTGAACAAGTCAGACACATACAGATATAACCTAGTGCAATTCTCACGAGGATGAGATATGTGGAAATTGCATGCTTCTAGTTTTTTGGAGAAGGATGCTATTATTTTGCACAAAACTACATCCGTATAATAGGATTTCAATTTAGGAGGCAGACGAATGAAAAGAGTAATAAGCTACATATTAATGATTATGATTGTATTGACGATGATGGCCTGCAGCACAATTACAACGGAAGCGCCTGATCAACAAGATGAAGTGAATGGATCAATTGAAGGGGAAATAGTGCAAACTGATTCTAACAGTGAAACAGTTTATCCCTTCACTATAACTGATGGATTGGATAGAACGTTAACATTTGAAACAGAACCACAAACAATCATTACACTGGCACCAAGTACAACTGAAATCGTATATGCACTCGGCGCAGGAGATCGATTGATAGGACGTACAAAATACTGTAACTACCCAGAAGAAGCTCTTGATGTTGCGAGCATCGGTTCTCTGAAAGAGCCAGATATTGAGTTGATCATTGCACTAAATCCAGATTTGATTCTTGCATCAACACACTTTAGTGAAGAGGTTTTACTTAAACTAGAAGAAGTCGGACTAAATGTTGTTGTATTAATAGAACAAGAAAGTTTTGATGGTGTTAATACGGTTATTGAAAAAACTGGAAAAATCCTAAATCAACAGGAAAATGCAGCACTCATTACTGAAAATATGAAAGCTGAGTTGAATGAGGTTCTTGATACACTAGAAGGTGTTGAGGCTAAATCTGTTTATTACGTTGTAGGCTACGGTGAGTATGGTGATTATACTGCAACGGGAGATACATTCCTGCATGAAGTTCTTGAAATGGCAGGCGGTAAGAATATTGCAGCGGACGGTACAGACTGGTCTTACAATCTTGAGTCGATTATTGAGAAGGATCCTGAATTCGTAATCTGTTCAACAAAGTATGATACAAAAGCTGGCATAGAAGCTGCTGAAGGATATAATCAACTTTCAGCTGTTAAGAACGGAAATTTAGTTGAGCTTGATCCAGATATTTTAACGCGTCTTGGACCAAGACTTGCAGAAGGCACTCGCGTGATAGCAGAGACATTACACCCTGAGTTGTTCAATCAATAAATAAAAGCACGACTCATGAACATGTAAGCATGAATACGAGCACTTGAAAGAAGGCATAGTATGCTTAAGAACAATCGAAGTAAAATATTATTTATATTAACGCTTTTCATTGCGGCATGTATATCGATGATCGTTTCCAGTACGATTGGTTCTGAAACCATCCCCGTTAGCCACGCTGGTCGAATTTTGCTGAGTAAACTACCTGGTATGAGAAATCTTGTTGATTTATCTGCAGTAGCTCAGTCTCATATACGGATTCTAGAGATCGTTCGGATTCCACGAATTCTGGCTGCGGCATTGGTCGGTATGGCATTGACTGGATCGGGTGTTGTATTTCAAGGCGTACTTCGAAATCCACTGGCTGAGCCGTATATATTAGGTGTAAGCTCTGGTGCTGCATTCGGTGCAACCTTAACAATCGTCTTCGGCTTTCAATGGGTTTTTCTTGGAATGCCAGCTATATCGATTGGCGCATTTTTAGGCGCAATCATAACTATATTTTTCGTATATAATATTGCAAACGTAGGCATGAAAGCTTCGATGAATACATTGCTATTATCAGGGATTGCGGTGAGCTTTCTGTTATCATCATTGGTTTCAATGGCGATTGCTTTAAACCGTGATCAAGTAGAGCGCATTGTTTTCTGGACAATGGGGAGTTTATCATCGGTTCGGATCAGTCAAGTTCAAGTCGTGTACATACCAATTGTTTTATCGATATTGGTGTTTGTATACTTCACTAGAGATTTAAATGCACTGCTTTTAGGTGAAGATGATGCGGTATCAATGGGAATTGATGTGAATCGAGTTCGAACAATTTTACTGGCAGTTGCTTCAATAGCCACCGCTTTTAGTGTTTCGATTAGTGGGATCATTGGATTCGTTGGACTTATTATACCTCATGCCATGCGTCTGATTGTTGGGCCGAATCATAAGTATTTGTTACCGTCATCCATTCTATCAGGAGCCATATTCCTTATTCTGTCTGACACCATTGCACGTACAGTGATTGCACCTGGACAAATGCCGCTTGGAGTTGTAACCGCAGTCATCGGCGCACCGTATTTTGTTTTTCTCTTATATAGAAACAACCGCAAAAGTTATCGGGGGGCCTAATGAAACCAATTCAAATTAATGATCTCAATTGGGCTTATCAAGAGAATGAAATATTGAAGAGTATTCAACTGGAGATTCAGGCCGGGCAATTTACGGGAATTGTCGGTCCTAATGGATCAGGCAAAACAACTCTAGTCAAACTCCTGACTAAACTACTTAGTGTTGAACATAAAACAGTATTTATCAACGGAGCAGATTTGGCTCAAACCAGTATTTCAGCTTTAGCTAAAAAAGTCGCACTTGTTCCGCAGAGCAGTCAAATAGAATTTGATCTATCCGTTCATGAAGTGGTCGAGATGGGAAGGACACCTCACTTGAAACGTTTCCAACGTGAGAGTGAGCATGATAGAAACTCTGTTAAAAATGCCATGCTTGAAACAGATACCTGGCAGTACCGTAATAGGTCGGTTCAGCATTTAAGCGGTGGTGAACGTCAGCGCGTGATCATTGCAAAGGCATTGGCACAAGAGCCTGAAATACTTGTTTTAGATGAGCCGGTCACATACCTCGATATGCAGCATCAACTTAACATCATGCAACTGGTAAGAGAGTTGGCTACAAAGAAGAATATAACGGTGTTAATGATCATGCATGATCTAAACTTTGCACTTAAGTATTGTGATCAGCTGATCATGCTTAAGGAAGGGCAGGTTTATCGCTCTGGTAAACCAGATCATGTAATGACAGTTGATAATATAAAATCGGTCTATGAAATTGATGTGAGTATGATTGAGCATCCTAAGACAAAAAAAACGCATATTCTATTCTAAGCTTCATTTTCTAACAGATTCTAACAGAAAAAACTTATTAATGGATAAAGATTTATAGAGGGCAGCAGTAATATGATAATAAAATCATTTACTGCTGTCCCTTTTTCGTATTTTATTGACGAAGTCTTTCTGCTACTTATTCGATAAATAGGGTATATTACAAAAAGTAGGATAAATAATCTATGACTTGTAAATACCTATATATACTATTTTTATTCGAATGAGAGGAGATGAATAGGCGGACTAGATTATAGCGAGTGTAAAAGAGTATAAACATATTCTGTAGTTTGCTGAAATCAAAATTCGAGGTGTGATATGAGTGGTAAAATGATGAACGATGAAGAAGGTTTAAATATGTCTACGTACGAAATACAAAAAACTGAAGTGTCAGAAAAGTTAGGACGTATAGTTAAGCTAAGGTCATTCGGATTACTTCTTTGGGTGGTTTTAGTCGGTATATACTACCAGATCGACGCGATGAATAATTACTTTGCTCTTGCTATTTTACATCTGGTTGTATTAAGTATTGGAACGCTCATTTTCCGGCTCCAAACTTCAATTAATAAAATCGAATCAGAGATGCAGCCACCACCGGAAATAGATCTTAATGCAGATAATGATAATACGAGTCGCGGATACAAAGATAAGAGCAGAAAACATTTCCAACATGTTATGATTCTTGCACTAGTGTATGTCGCCAGTATTCTTGTTATTTTCACTAAAGTGGGCTTTCATATTCCAGAACCATTCGGAAGGATTCAAGATGGTGTCTTCACAATTGTATTGACTGTGTTTACAATTATTATATTTAGGTGTTTGAACTCGTTGAATAAACTGAGTAAAGAATAAATAAGGTCAACAGGAATCACATCACGAATAGATGTGATTCTTTTGTTATGTTAAATGGTATAATGGTACTTACTTATAATATTTAACATTATACGGGGGTAATAATGGATGGTTTAAATGAATGGTTCGAGGGATTTGCAGAACCTTACAAAGACGAAATGTACTTTATTAAAAGAAAGGCTGAGTACGCATCAAAACTTATACACTACCTGATATTCGCAGTTGCAGTGCTTCTTGGACTTGAGGCTATTCTCGTGGGTGTAACAGCATACAAGCATATATCAACAGTCTGTGTGTTCATATGCTTTGGAAGTATACTTCTATTGATCAGAAAAAAGCATCTTGAACTTGCCATAAATATATTGATATTGGCTGGATTTGCTCGGCTGTTTATGATCTATTTTTATCCAACACCTTTTCAGTTTTATGTGATGTCATTGGTAAACATTGTAATCATTGCGGTGATACACGCACGGGCTTATCAGATAAGATGTGTTTATATGGGTGTACTTTTAATGATGATTGGTAAAATACCTGTTTACTTTCATATGGTTAACCAAGGTGAAATTCATTGGAGAGCATATACGCAGTCAATTTATGCAGTTATATTATATGCCATTTTCATATTGATGACTGAGTTTATTGTGAACATTATCAATCGTGAGATTTCTACGTCTCAGCAACTTCAAGCGAAAGCGCAAACAGATCATTTAACGGGTCTATATAATAGAAGTTTCTTTTGGGAGTATCAATCTAACCTTGAGAAGTCCATAGAGCACTATTCTATTTTATTGCTGGATATTGATCACTTTAAAAATATCAACGATACATTAGGTCATCATGAAGGGGATCAGGTATTGATAAAGTTGGCTCATATTTTGAAAAATGAAGTCAACTCCTTTGGTCAAGTCTATAGATGGGGTGGCGAAGAGTTTCTAATATTTCTGCCAAATACATCTATACAAGAGGGTGTAATGTTTGGAGAACTTATCCGAACAGCTGTAGAAAATGGTTCCTTGTGTGATGCTATTCACGTGACTGTGAGTCTTGGAGTTGAGGATAATCAAAACTCGTCCAACATTGAAGATGTGATTTCTAAGGCAGATACAGCCATGTATACGGCAAAACAGGCTGGTAGGAATCAGACTCGTGTTCACCGGGTATCCTAATACGTTTTGATTGGTGGGTGTTCCTATGAACGATCAGATTATTAAAACCTTTTATGAGAATAGAAATGATGAGCATGCAGAGGGCATGACGAAGTATATGAAATATAAATTTCCGTTTCTTGGCATTAAACGGCCAGAACGCTCAAAGCTTCAAAGAGAAGTGATCAAGCAATATAAAAAGTCTAGTGAGATAGACTGGGATTTCATTAATAAACTATGGAGCTTACCCGAACGCGAGTTTCAGTATTTTGCTATTGATATACTCATTGCATGTGATTCAAAGTTAAAGTCCGACGACTTAGTTAAAGTCAAAAATCTGATCATACAGAAATCATGGTGGGATACAGTAGATTTATTGGCCTCCAAAGTCACGGGAGCTATTGCAAACTCTACTCCTGAAGTGATAGCAAATACGATCTTAAAATGGAGTCAAGATGATAATCTCTGGCTGAAGAGAACGGCCATTCTATTTCAGCTTAAGTACAAAGAAAACACAGACAAAGATGTTCTTAGCCAGGTTATTCTCGAGAACTGTGACACTGATGAGTTTTTCCTCAACAAGGCCATCGGATGGATTCTAAGGGAGTACTCAAAAACCAATCGAGACTGGGTTGAGTCCTTTATTTCAAGGAATACACTCAGTAAACTGAGCATCCGTGAAGGTAGTAAGTATCTGTAGCATTCAATAAATAAATCTAGTTTAGGACCTCATTATTATGGAGGTCCTTTTTTAATACCTATGATTTGATTATCAATCAGGGCTTTTTTATATGCTTTAGAGGGTAGAATATAAATGAGGTTTTCTTGAGAATGGAAGAAGTGATTTCATGAACATATTAAAAAAAATTCTGATCAACTTACTGAAGCTGATCTTCGTAATCATAGTGATCACAGTAATCGCAAAATTATCTGATAAATATGAAGAGCTCCCGTACTGGCTATTTATAGTAATCATAATGATCGGCGTCAATTATAAAAAATAAAGCGGAAGTCTTAGTCACGCTGACTTAAGATTCTATTTTTGTCAGCAGGGTATATATATGATTGGTAAAGGTTTCTACAAAAGGAGGTATAACATGCGAAAATTTGTTGTGTTCCTTCTGGTGATCACCATGGTCATAAGTAGCACTTTAGCAGGATGTAGTCCATCATCAGAAGATGTCAGAGAAGCAGATGTGAGTACTGAAGAGGCCATAGCTCCACTTATATCGTTTGATTTTGAAACGAGTGACGTGACACAAAATCAACTAATTGACTCATTAGACCCTGAACTGGTTGATATTTCGAGTCCGTTTTATATACCAGAAACGTTTATACAATACTTAAATGATGCAACCTACATTGAAACCAGGGATATCCTTATAACAGATATAGTGATGAGTGCAAGTAGAATAACTGAATTGGCGGATCAACTCAATGAAGAGATGATTCCATATCAAAATGATCTATTCGGTGTTTTTGATAGTTTTATTGCACTTGATGAAGAACTCCCTTATATTTATGCTGCTTCAAATCGATATGCAGATGCACTCCTTGAAGAAAGCATACTAGAAGCAAATCTAGAATTTGCTGGATTTGATGGACATAGTGACTTTGTAAATGCATCTATCATATATATGTATGTTCTAGATGCTGAAGCTTATGGATTAAAAGTAATGGACCATCTAAACTGGATCACAACAGATGGTGCCAATCTCTATATGGCATCTGAATTAATTGGTGATGCAGAGCTTACAGAAGTTATGAATGTATTTAAGCAGTCCATGTTAAGTGCAGACACTTCAATGGAAACAACCATGACTGAACTTGCTCAGGAGATAATGTTTGTACACGATGGTTTAAAGCGTCTTGACGAAGCTGATCAATACATGACTTTAGCAGGAATGAAATTTATTCAATCACAGCTCCCAGAATTGAGAAATATATCTGCTGATCTAGAACCGAATGAACATATTGATGAAATTGATATAGCAGCAATCTCAGACTTTATTGATTTAATGGAGGTTTATGCCGCTGGTACAGAGCTTCTGTATCTTGAGGACTCCAATTACGACTTGGCACTGGAATCGTGGGAATGGCAGCAATTTGTACAGTATCCTGATATGAAATGGTACGATCTTATGCCAATAAGTTATGCGGCCGTTTCTTCACAAACAGCAGCTGAAATGACAGCCTATCAAAAAAAGGCAAAAGAAGTTATGACTAAAATGCCACCTGAAGTTAAGGAGAAAGCAGGCCTTTTCGGTAGTATCTGGAACAACGTCCAGTCTGCGGCTAGTTGGGGTGCAGGTAAAGCGAGAGATGCTCGACAGGGTGTTGGCTATGCTCTTGACTACACGGTTGCTATGAGAAAAAGTGCAGTAGATAAAGGGATGGGCTACTACTATAATCTCTCTCAGAAAGACATAGACGATGCAGTTGCTAAAAATTATGCTCAAGTCGAAGAGAACTACAAAAAAGGTATTGCAGGATCTACAGTTATGAATGATGCAAAACAGTTCATTCAGAACATAGAAGATCTTCCTGGTGAAATTTTATACACAACAGTGGGAGAAAATGCGGTTACCAAAACAATTGATAATACATCAAAATTCGTTACTGGTTGTTTTACGAGTTTCGCTAAAGGTATGTTCACAATAGGTGATGGAAAGGCAACAAATTCTCAACTCGCCAATGCAACATTTGATGTGGCAACAAGTTTTGTTAGTGTTACAAAAGTTGCTAAATTTTTTGGTGCTCCATTCGTAAAAGCTGGAGCAGCAGTAACTGGTGCTATTGGCAAAGGTGCAAAAAGTGTTGTAACCAGCATTGCAAAAACAGGAAGTAAGTATGTTGGTAAGTTCTTAGCAAAAGCACCGCCATTATTGGGCACTGAAGTTAAGAAGAATTTAGGTAAGATGGTCAATGTTTATTCAAAGTATTGGTACGATGGAGCTGTAAATATAACTAAGAGTATTGGTGGCATAATTTCAAAGAAAACAGCACCAATGGTATCAAGTATTAAGACATTGACAAACAAGGCTGTAAGTTCTATAAAGAACAGTTCCATTGTTAAGAAAATTGTTAGCAAAGCCAGTGACTTTGCAGGAGACATGGGAAAAATACTCAAGGAAAAGTTGGGTGACAATTTTGCTGATTTTATGGCAAACTACGTAGAAACAGAAGGTTGGAATGCAGTCAAAGAAGTCAACGAGACGCTTGAAGCCATTTATGATCGTTTTAAAAGTATAAAAGCAGTTGAAGATATGGATGCACTTGTAAAAGCAAAGAAAAATAGTCAGTTACCAAAACCTCAAGACATCAAGATCATATCAGACAAGAAATCAAAAGAGGCCTCACAAAAGAGTGGCTCTAGTCAAAGTACTGCTACCACAGAAACACAACCTGAACAGCAAAGTGCAACTGAAGTTCAGCCTGAAACCAAACCTGAAATAAAACCTGAAGTTCAACCTGAACCTGAACCTGAGCCTGAGGATACAGA
>Ga0209272_10001098_pt1 | contig 18147 bp, 10 predicted proteins | sample tdDd002_FD_187125 | JGI IMG/M metagenome (GOLD analysis project Ga0209272, IMG submission 187125) | Marine sediment microbial communities from the Atlantic coast under amendment with organic carbon and nitrate - tdDd00.2 (SPAdes)... | ecosystem: Environmental > Aquatic > Marine > Coastal >... | reverse complement strand
AAATTCATTCCCCGCAGGGGGTAAACCATAACAAAAAAGGAGCACCAATGGTGCTCCTATTCAATTCTATTTATTAAAGCAAGATTTACTCTTCCTCTTTCTTATCCTTATCAGATACATCTTCGAAATCAACCGTTTCATTGTTTTCGTCTACCTTTTTACCAAGGTAAGTTGGCAATTCCATTCCTGCCATTTTAAACAATTCTTCCATCGGAGGGATAGATCCCATCATTCCTTGCATGAAGTTAGCAGTAGATGTTTTACCATCTTTGCCACCACCATTCTCCCAAACAGTAACTTTATCAATCTTGATGTTCTTGATAGCTTCAACCTGAGTAGAAACCAGTTCTGGTAATTTATCTGCAATCATTAACATTACAGCATCCTTAGCATCATCTCCGGCTGCATTCACAATCTTATCGAAACCTTCTGCTTGCTTGCTCAGAATCTCATAGATACCTTTCGCTTCCGCCTCCATTTTCATATAAATCGCATCTGCCTCACCTTTCGCATGACGACGAGTTTGCTCAGCAATCGCCTCGGCAGCAATCTCAATTTTCTCTTTATCAATTTGAGCTGGTACAACGATATCCGCAGTTTGAGATGCTTTATCACGAGTTGCACGAGCTTTTTCAGCTAATTGCTCGGCAGCATAAGCTTCCTCTAATGCTCTCGCCTGAGTTACTTTCTCTGCAGCAACAGCCAAACGTTCCGCTTCCGCTTCTTTCTCTCTTCTACTTGCATCTGAATTCGCAACAGTAACTTTTGCAGTATTCTCTCCTTCTACTGCCGATGCATCAGCTGCAGCTACCTTTACACGTTGTTCCTGATGAGCGTTAGCCTCACCAATAGAACCATCACGATTCTTTTCAGCAACACTTTTCTTAGCATCATTAATTGCTTTTGCAGCTGCTTCCTTACCCAAAGCCTGAATGTATCCCGACTCATCGTTAATATCGGTTACGTTCACATTGATCAGTTTCAAACCAATCTTATTCAATTCAGCTTCTACATTTGATGAAACTGCTGCCAAAAATTTATCACGATTGCTATTGATTTCCTCAATATCCATGGTTGCAACAACCAAACGCAACTGACCGAAAATAATATCTTTCGCTAAGTTACTTATATCTTCCTGAGATAAACCTAACAAACGTTCTGCAGCATTTGTCATTACACCTGACTCTGTAGATACACCAACGGTAAATCGAGAAGGTACATCCACACGAATGTTCTGCTTACTTAGGGCATTTGTTAAATTAATTTCTATTGATATTGGTGTTAAATCCAGAAATGCATAATCTTGAATAATTGGCCAAATAAAAGCCGCTCCACCATGAATACATTTTGCTGAACGAGACTCAGTGCCAACACCTTTACCAACTTTACCATACACAACCAATATTCGATCGGATGGACATCTTTTGTATCGCTTAAAAAACGAAACAATCATTACAAAGACAAAAATTGCCGCTGCGGCAAAAAGAAAAACTACATATTCTCCCATAGTGTTTTATTAATTAATTGGGTTTTACTACTAAAATTTGATTATTTAATATATCTACAACCGTTACGATTGCTCCTGTTGGAATGTCAGTTTCATGATCTGTAACTGCATCTAAGGTCTGAAGCCCTTGCACTTGAATTTGAATTTTACCCATTGCTGAACGTTTTGCAGGAATGGGAAGGTAAACACTCCCTGACTTGCCCAAAGCATTTTTTATCTTCAAGCTTCCATCTTCAACTAATTTGCCCATCATGTACATAATTGAAGCCATAATAAACATCATAATTAATCCTGCAACGGTAGCAATTAATGCAGAGATACCAGGACTATATCCTGAGTGCAGACAGATAATTCCCGTCCAACCAAAAATAGTAAAGAAGGCTATTAGGTTTTTAAGACTAAGAAATTGAAAATCGATACCACCGTCACCATCAATAGCCGTATCAGCATCTCCATCAACATCCATGTCTTCTACATCTCCACCGAAAAATGTTAGTACGGTTTGGATAACAAAAAAGAACGAAAAAAGAATGGCGATTCCCCAGAATACCTGCTCAACCATACTCATATCGCTCCACCAATTCGAAATAGATAGAATCATAATTATTGTTTTTTATTTGTATGAAAATACCAATAATTATTGACCTATCATTCATTATGCTTAACTGATTTTTGTATTTTAGTTGTAATCTAAATTTCACATGTTTTTAAGTGAATTTTTACCGATAAAAAAAGGAGTACCAAATGGTACTCCTTTAATCAAATTATTGTAATATTTCTTACTTGATATCTTCTTCAATCCACTCAGAACGATTCGGATCAGCTGGTGCTGAAACTTTTTTCGCCTTCTTCTGCTCAAGTTCTTTCAGTAAGATCTCAACAGCTTTCTTTACGGATGGATCGATTCCTTTAGCTACCAAATGAGGTTCATCGTAAACTTCGATATCAGGATAAACACCAATTCCTTCGATAATCCATTTCTGATTCTCATCGAAAATACCGAATCGAGGAACGGCAATGTATCCACCATCAACCAAACCTGCATTTCCGGACATTCCAACTAATCCGCCCCAGGTACGAGTACCGATTAATGTTCCCAATCCTTTCTTTCTGAAATAGTATGGGAAAGCATCTCCACCAGATGAAGAGTAAGAGTTAATCAACATAGCCTTTGGTCCATCATGAGCAACACCAGGAGTTTGAGATGGCTCTAATCCTCTTCTGTGCCAGTACGACAACACATCACGATCTAACAAATCTGCCATGTGATCAGGAATAAATCCACCACCATTGTAACGGTCATCAATAATTAAAGCTTCCTTATCGTGATAAGCATACATTCCTCGGTGTAATTCGCGGTTTCCTTCAAATGCAGTATTCGGAACATGGATATAACCAATCTTTCCATCAGACAATTTGCTTACCATTTCACGACGTTCATTCACCCAATTTAGGTACAACAATTCCAATTCACTATCAATTGGTTTGATAGTATAAGTTTTTGCTCCTTCGAAAGATGGTTTACTGTTCACAGTAATTTCAACAGTTTTACCTACGGTATTCTCTAAATACAAATACGGGTTAACTGCAGTAGTCAACTCTTTGCCATTAATACTTAACAAGAAATCACCCTCTTTCACATTTACACCTTGCTCGGTTAAGGGAGAACGACGTGAACTGTTCCAGTTCTCTCCCCCATAAACCTTAGAGATGATATATTTCTTATTGTTTAAGTCTGCCTGTAATTTAGCGCCTAGCAATCCTGTTTCTACAGTTTTTACCTTCTCAAAATCACCATAGTTCACATAGGCATGACCTGTATTGGTTTCCGAAATAATTTCGCCCAAGATGTAATCCAAATCTGCTCGATGACTGACGTAAGGCATCAACTTAGCGTAATTGGCTTTAATTTGTGCCCAATCCACTCCGTGAAGGTTGGCAACGTAGAAATAATCTCTAAAAATACGCCATCCATCTGTATAAATCTGTTCCCATTCCTTCTTAGGATCTATCTTCATTTCAAGACCATCCAATGACAACTCACCTGCTTTTGCCTTTTGTCCGGCAGATAATCCAGTGATACCAAAAGTTGATCCTGCACGGAACATGATCTTATCTCCATTTCCAGATAAAACTACTGAAGAAACACGATCCAAAATGACCTCATCTTTTTCTTTTTTAAGGTCGAAACGATGAAGACTACCATTGGTTGTATACAATACACCACCCTCAACAGCATTTAAGTTTCCATATCTACCAGAAGACAATGGAAGCGCTGTAATACGATTCGTAATACCATCAAAATCGATTTCTACCTTTAATTTCTTTTCTTCTTTGCTTTCCTTCTTTCCTTTTTTGTTTGATTTAGGAGCTTCTTTTACTTCCTCTTTTACCTCCTCAACATCGTTCTTTAATGGAAATAATTTTGGTCCATCAGCCTGTAAAGCCATCGCAAAAATGCGTGTTGCATTATTGTACAAATAGTTGAACTCGAAACTTGAAAAACTCAAATTAAAGTCTCTATTTGAAGTAAAGAAAAGAAAGTTTCCATCGGTTGAAAATACAGGCTCTGAATCACTAAAAGTATCATCGGTTAACTGTGTGTTTTTTCCAGTAGAAATTTGATGTACCCAAACAGCTCCCTGTCCGTTTTTACTATCTTTCACATAAGTTATCCATTCCGAATCTGGTGAGAAATTGTAATCGTTGATCTCGTTACGTTTAGCAACATCTGCCACTTTTACTTCCCCACTTTCAACATTCAGATATTTCAGTTTTAAACTTCTATCGAAGAACAACAGGTATTTGCTATTTGCAGACCATTTGGCATCGTACATCCATGCAGAGGATCCTGAAGTTACCTGTTTTGCTTTTGCTCCATTTTTATTCTCTAACAAATAAATTTCATACTCTCCTGAAGCATCCGAGTAGTAGGTTATGAACTTCCCATTTGGAGACCAAGTAGGCGAAGTTTCTCTCACACCCTGAGTTTGAGTAAGATTTATACTTGGACCATTCTTAGCTGGAACCGAGAATATATCACCACGAGCATCAAATAAGGCACGTTTCCCTGATGGAGAAACTGCCCAACCATCTATAAAATCTTTTACATTTTTGTAATAAGGAAGTATGTTTGGATTATCGAAGTGGATGTTTACAATAACTCTTTCCTCTTTTCCTGTTTCCAAATTTAACTTGAATAACTGACCACCATTTTCATAAACCAACTGTCCATTCTCTCCCGATGGCCACATTACGTCAAAGGTTTTGTGATGGGTTACCTGAGTAATTTCTTTGCTGTCTACATCGTATTTGTAAATATTCAATTTCAAATCACGATCGGATGCGAAATAAATAGCATTCTTATACCAGGATGGTATCTGATCGGAACCCACAAATTTTGTGATTCTTTCCGATTGATCATTTTCCAAATCGTAAATCCACAAATCAGCAGCTCTACCACCTTTATATCTTTTCCAAGTACGGAATTCACGACTAATTGGAGCAAAACACATTTTCTTGGCATCCGGCGAGAATACACCAAATCCGCCTTCAGGAATTTGTAAGGCTTCTTCCATTCCACCATCAATATTTACTTTGTAGTAAGTACCGTTTCTCTCTCCAAAAGCTGTACGATTCATACGAACTAATATTGATTTGCTATCCGGAGTCCAATCCAAAACGGCATTATCGAATCCACCTCTTGGAGGCATCATACCAACTGAATTGTAATAGGTCAATTGCTTTGGAGTACCACCTGTTGATGGCATTACAAAAACCTGTCGACTTCCTGAGTATTCACCAGAGAATGCAATCCACTTGCCATCGGGTGAGATTTTTGGGAACAATTCCATTCCCATATGAGAAGTTAATCTTGTAGCATCACCTCCATTTGCATCTACCGACCAGATATCTCCGGCATAAACAAAGGCAATAAGGTTTCCATTTACATCGGGATATCGCATTAAACGAACATCCTTTTGCGCTTGAGCATTCCCTAAAATGCTCATAAGAACGATACATAAAGCACCTATTCTTAAACTGAATTTTAGCATGTTATAAGTATTTGTAATTTGTATGGATATCAACTTTTATGTATTCAAAATTGATGAAGTGAAGCTACAAAAAAAGTGGCATCCCCCTAAAGGAATACCACTTAAAATATTGTTAAAGTTTTATCTACTTTACTTCTATCAAACTAATAGCTGCTCCACCACCAGCTGCTAAATGCAATTTCATGTTTGAATCTGCATTTACAGTTTGTTCTTTTATCTCATATTCTGTTGGGTTCTCATCCCAATGAGCATTCTTTCCATCGATATAAAGAGTTGCTTTATACTCTTTTCCTTTTGGAAGAAAATCAAAACGGATCTCCATGTCGCGCTCATTCTCATCAGTAATAGCGCCCACAAACCAATTGTTAGATTCTCTGTCCTGACGAGCTATGGTAACAAAGTCACCAATTTCACCATTCAATACTTTCGTTTGTTCCCAATTTACAGCAACATCGCGAATGAACTGGAATGCATCATTTCCTTTGTAGTTTTCAATCAAATCAGGAACCATTTGAATTGGGCTATTTAAAACAACGTACAAAGCCAACTGATGTGCTAAGGTTGTATTCACCTGGTTATTTGGCTTGTGAGGTGTTAACTTGATATTGAAAATACCAGGAGTATAATCAATAGGACCAGCTAACATTCTTGTAAATGCAACAATTGGTAGATGTTCCGGAGGATTACCACCATCGCTTGCCCATGCATTAAACTCTTGTCCACGAAGTCCTTCACGTGCTATTGCATTCGGATAAGTTCTTCTTAAACCGGTTGCTTTAATAGGTTCATGAGCATTAATCGCAATCTTATTTTTTGCTCCTTTTACAATAGCTCTTCGGTAATGATTTACCATCCACTGTCCGTGGTGGAATTCTCCTTTAGGGATGATTTTACCAACATAGCCGGTTTTAACCGAATGAATTCCCAAAGAGTTCATTAAATGGTATGCTGTATCCATTTGCTGATCGTAAGTTCTCGGAGCTGCTGAAGTTTCATGATGCATGATCAACTCCACTCCTTTTGACTTTCCGTAACGAACAACTTCAGCCAAATCATAATCTTTATAAGGAGTTACAAAATCAAAAACACCTTCACGATCTTCGAAACCAATCCAGTGTTCCCATCCAGTATTCCATCCTTCAACCAAAATACCACCAATATTATTTTCGGCTGCAAAATCGATTAATTCCTTAGCATATTCGGTTGTTGCACCATGTTTACCACTAGCCATATCCCAGCTTTTAGTTCCAACATGCATATCCCACCAAATTCCAACATATTTCATCGGCTTAAAATAATCTACCGATCCAATTTTATTTGGTTCATTTAAATTTACAATCAAATCTGATTCGATTAAAGATCCTGCACTTTCAGCAATTTGAATGGTTCTCCATGGGGTATTAAAAGGTAAGCTTCTTTTCACCTTATAATCATTGTTCTTCGATCCAACCAGGTTACTTTCAAACATCAATTCTTCCTTGTTTACTTTCAAGGTCATTCCTGAATAATCAGTTAGATTTGCTTCGTGAAAACTCAAATAAACACCATCAGCTGTTTTCATAGTAACTGGTGTATTAACTGCATTCACAGGAATAGAAGTTTGAGCAAGATTGTCGTTATTTCGCAATTCAGTAGCATTAATACCTGTAAAATTCGTAGTATGATATAGGTGCTCGTAAATATCCCAATCACCAGGAATCCACCATACTTTGTGATCACCAGTAAGATTAAACTGAGTTCTCTCTTCGGTAATCATCACCTCTTTCATTGCTTCCTGCTCAGGAAATTCATAACGGAAACCTAGTCCATCGTTATAAACTTTAAACACAATGTTCATTTTACGATGTGGCGCTTTTTCCTCTTCTAAAGATAATTTCAATTTGTTGTAATTATCCGTAACAGTTCTTTTCTCACCCCATTGCATTTCCCAAGTAGTATTACTTGACATGCTTTGAGTATTCACAATCTTCCATCCTTTTTCGATAGATGGTAAGTTTTTAAAATCGAAAGCCATTTTTGAAGGTTCAATAATTGACTTTCCGTTAAAAGTTACATTGTAAACAGCTTGTCCTTCCTGCATGACAAACTCAAGCCCAATTTTTCCATCAGGCGATTTTACTGTGGTGTCCATTTTTCCATTGGAACATGATGCAAATAACATCACTCCCAGAAATGCATAAAGAATTGATCTCAAATTCATAGTTGGTTGATACTTAAATAAAACTGAAAAAATCCTAATGGTTTATGAACCACCGGACTATAAATTTAGGATGTTCGCCGTTAAAAGACGAACATCCCTAACTAAAATTTCTAATTTATCTCACCTAAGGCTAATACGGTGAAATGCTTTGTTAAATTGTCTTTCAACAGATTTAATTCTTTTTTAATTCATAGTCGAATTTGGTTCCCAAAATCAACTTGATTGTGTAATTGCCACTCTCAGGAACCTGAATAGATCCCGGATCAGATTCTGAATCGAACAATCGCAATGATAAACTTCCATCTACAACTCCAAATTGAGGTGCCCATTGATCATTGGCTCTGAATTTTAACCATTCGCCTCCAATCAAATCTACTGTTACGGTATAGATGTACTCTCCATTATCCGAAGATTCCAAGGTCATATTAGTATCCTCTCCCCAGCCTCCTGGAGTTGCACTTCCAATCGCTCCCCAGCTTTCAATTGCTACATGAGAAATTGATTTAGCAGTGGTGTCAATTCTAAAAAAGTACTTGCCAGCTGTTTCAGCAAAGTTTATTACATCTCCATCGATAACCAATTCATCAGCTGAATTCAAACCAAAACTGGTTGTATTTGGCTGTTCTGCTGTAGAATTGTTTTCATGAGTAATTACAATATTCCCATTGCTTAAATCCAAAAATTTAGTGGCTTGTCCTACTACATTTCCGGCAACCATTCCACCACCAGTTTCAAGTCCCGAAAAAGGTGTAGCATCACCAGAAATATAGTATCCATTGTAGATTTCCAAAACATTTGGAGCATCTACTTCATCATCGCAAGAGGTAAAACTAACACTTGCGAAAATGGCTATTAGTATTATTGATAATTTATTCATTTCTAAATTATTTTTCAATTGGTGATTCCACCATTAGTTCAAATTTGCGTTACTATCGATCGCCCATTGAGGTATCGGAAACAAATAATTCGTCTCGGTATCAGGTGATTTTTCCCACCATGAATCTGTAAATTTCCCAAAGCGAATTAAATCCTGACGACGATGCGCCTCACACCACATTTCTCTACCTCTTTCAGCTAGAAGATTGTCCAATGTGATATCAGCATCATCCCAGATTGTCGCACCAGCAATAGTTCTGATATCATTAATTTCAGCTTTTGCGCTAGCCAAACTTCCACCTGATTTTCTTAGTTCACACTCAGCTTTCATCAACTTGAAGTCAGCCAAACGGAAAATAGGTAGATCATTACTCAAGTTATCCTTAACGCCACTCTTAATTTCAAATTTTACCATACGAGCTCCCGAAAAACGAATTTCTTCAGAAGAATAAGAAGCGTCCATTCGTAAGGCTGGTACTTCTTTAGTGAAAATTACCGGCGCATTACCTGCATCAGTATCTACCAGCATTTCACCAGTTGATGAATACTGCTGTCCTAATAATAAACCTGCTTTACGCTGATCGGCATCCTCAAACAATTCAACCAATCTTTCCTGAGCACAGAAGCCATTCCAGAAAGTTGTTTTGGCATTAAAAGTTGTTGTATTCGTGTAATGCAAAGTTCTACGGTGAAGAATAAATCCCTGGTAGTTATCCTCATCATAAGGAACAGTAAAAATGTTCTCTGGTGAATTTTGATTTTCAGTAACAAAAGCACCCAGTCTATTCGATTCCAAACTGTATGGTCCTGCAATAATTAAATCACAATACTCTTCACATTTATCCCACATTGCAGTTCCTGTGAATACTTCAGCATTTAAGTATAATTTTGCCAATAAAGCATAGGCAGTATACTGGTTTACAGAACTCGTAGAAGATCCAGACAAATCATTAAATACACTTTCGATATCTGCGATAATGTTATTAAAAACCGTAGCACGACTTACTTTCTCTGGTTCAGCAGGTGCGTCAGCAAAACTTGTAACGTAAGGTACATCGCCATAGTTATCGATTAACAAATAGTAATAATAGGCACGCAATACTTTCATTTGTGCAACAGCATTTTTTGAAGCTTCGGCATCTCCCAAATACTCAATTGCCTTATTACATTCGGTAACACCATTGTAAAAATTACGCCACATGTTATTCACATACTCATGATTGTTATCCCATGTATGAGTGTGCAGAGCTCTCCATTTTCCCCCATCATCCCAATCGGAACCACGAGTAGGAGCAACAATAAGATCGGATGTAATTTCCTGTGCAAACCACCAGCCACCATCGATATGCGATTGCAATTGTGAGTAAGCATTATTTGTGATTAACTGTGCCTGAGTTTCATTCTCAGGATACTCCTCTGCCAAAAGTTCGCTGTATACCTGATCGTCTAAATCTGTACACGATGCAAACAAAGCAAGTATGGCAAAAAGACTAAATATTTTTATTTTCATCTTATTCATTTTTCTAGTTAAGCTTTAACAAAGAGTTATCGAATTACCAAACTCCTTATTCTTGTAAATTAATTCTCCTTAAAAACCTACTTTCATTCCAAAAGTGAAGGTTTTGGTTTTAGGATAAACATCATACATATCCAAACCTAAGTTCTGATACCCACCATAACTCGATTCAGGATCGATACCTGAATAATTGGTAAGTGTAAACAAGTTGTTTGAACTGACATAAAATCGACAATTGCTTAACCAGCTAATTTTATCCACATTTAGGTTGTATCCTAATGTGATGTTGTCTAAACGAAGGAATGATCCATCTTCAATATAATAATCAGAGAATTTAGGAGCATCAGAAAGAATCGGAGCCAATTTCATAGCATCTTTCAATGCATTTCTATTTGGTAACATATTTGGATTACCGAGAATCATTCGGGTAACGTTAAGTACATCACCACCAACTACTGCTCTTAATGAGAAATTCAAATCCCAGTTTTTATAAGTAAATTGGTTGGTCCAACTCATTGTAAAATCAGGTAATGCGTGACCAATTACTTGTCGGTCTTCATCTCTTTGTTCCTTGGTAATATTTCCATCTTTATCATAGAACAACCACTGTCCATTCTGATCGATTCCAGCATTTTTCCAACCATAGAAAGTTCCCAACTCACGTCCAGGCTCAATCAATTGAGTCCATACTCCAACCATTCCTCTACCGCTAATCCACGATGTGTGCATATTATCCAATGAATATTTATTATCCGATAAGGAAACTACTTCCTGCTTGTTGGTAGAAAATGAATAGGTTGATTTCCAAGTGAAATTATCAGTACGAATAGGGTTGGCAGTTAAATTGATCTCTAAACCTTTATTGCTAATTTCTCCAGCATTTGCATAGATTCTATCGTATCTGTTTGGAGGAACAGGAACTGCGTATTCAGCTAATAAATCGTCAGTTGTCTTATCGTAATAATCAATCGAACCTGTTAATTTGTTATTAAACAAAGAGAAATCTAAACCAAAGTTCCACTCTCTATTCTCTTCCCATTTCAAATCTGGGTTAGCATTACTCGATTGCTGAATTACAAGAGTTTCTTCACCTGTAGTAGGATCTAAAGTTCTTCCACCGGTTCCAATACGAGCGATATCGTGATAATTACCAATTTCCTGATTACCTGTCACACCATAACCAACTCTCAACTTTAATTGATCAAGCCAGTTAGCATTATCCATAAAATTTTCACTTGAAATATCCCATGCTGTTGAGAAAGATGGGAACCATCCCCATTCGTTATTTGCTCCAAACCTTGAAGATCCATCGCGACGAATTGTAGTTGTAAAATAGTATTTAGAATTGTAGTTGTAAACAGCTCTACCAATAAATGAGATCAAACGACTTCTCTCTTTCCATGATTCGATATCCTGTGGTAAAACATCATTTGCAAACCTAAGATTATCAGCATTAACATCATCCGAAAGTAAATCTCTTCCTTGTGCAGCAAAGCTCGTTCTTTTATCTTCCTGCCATGAATATCCTCCCAATAAATTTACATTGTGCTTTTCTTTAAACACTTTGTTGTATTTAATGGTGGCTTCCATCATTTTGGTCTCATTATTATTGTAACTTCTTCTTGCATATCCACCATCACTCGATGTGATTTGATAGGAAGGACGGTGAAACCAAGTCTCATCATCATCCTTACGATAACTCACATTCATTCCTGCAACCAAACCATCAACAATCTCAAAATCGGCTTTAGCATTTGCCAAATATCTTTTAGCATCGCGTTCATTTTGAATCTGATTGATTAAGGCAAGAGGATTGGAGTTTTCAAAGTCATTTACTTCAAAATAAGATCCATCAGCATTGTATACTGGGTAGGTTGGATTTCGAGAGAACGTCTGAAACAAAACGGCTTCTCCATTATTTCCATTGGTTTGTACGTAATTGTTATTCTCAAAAGTACCAGATAAATTTAAACTCAATGTCAACTTATCATTTATACCTTTCTGCATGGCATTCAATCGAACAATCGCTCTTTCTCGATCAGTTCCTTTTACAACACCATCAAAGTTGGTATAGCCAATACTTGCACGATAAGTATGATCTTCTCCACCACCACTCATTGAAACATTGTGAGATTGAGACATTCCAGTACGGAATACTTCATCCTGCCAATCGGTATTCGCTCCACCATCATCAAGAGTTAAACCATTCTCGTTTGCGTATTGACGAATTTCGTTTGCACTCAGCAAATCCAATTCATTGGCAACAATATCAGAAGAAATATATCCCGAATAAGAGATTCGTCCTTTCTGATTGCGTTTTCCTTGCTTGGTAGTAATAAGAATAACACCCGTTGCACCACGAGATCCATAAATAGCCGCTGAAGAAGCATCTTTCAAAACATTAAAAGACTCAATATCTTCCACCGAAATGGTTGTAGGATCTACACCCGGTACTCCGTCAACAACATATAAAGGAGAAGTACCTGAGAAGAATCCAGCGGTACCACGAATCTGAACATTAAATCCCGCATTTGGATCGCCACCTTTTTTGGTAATGTTTACACCGGCAACTTTTCCCATTATTCCCTGAATAGGATCCTGAAGAACACCTTGCTGCAGATCATCAGCACCAACATTCATAACTGCACCAGTTTTATCCTTTTTCTTTTGGATTCCATAACCAACAACAACAACCTGTTCCAAATTCATAACATCTGGCTCTAACAGTACTTCAACGTTTTCGGTTGTGCCTACTGAAATTTCCTGATTAATGTATCCAACAAATGATAGAACGAGAGTTTGACCTTTATCGGCTGAAAGAGAAAATAAGCCATCAAAGTTTGTTGCAGTACCTGTAGTTGTACCTTTTACAACAACGGAAACTCCTGGCAAAGGTTCTCCATTGGAAGCATCCAACACCTTTCCATTTATTTCCTGAGTTTGAGCAAAAATTCCTATAGAAAGGAACACAGCCCAAAACAACAATAATAATTTTTTCATAATTCTTTTTAATAGAGTTAGTACTTCACGCGTCAGCTCCGTTTAGAAGCATAATTTGATGTATTCAAAACCGATTTCCCATTTCCGGTCGAAACTAAAATCATCCTGCAGGAAATGATTTTTCAATTTCGAAGGTCAAAGAAACTTACGGACACATTGAATTACTAAATACCTATAAGAAATATAGATAATAAAAGAATTATAAAAATTAATTCACGCTGATTTACTGCGCATTACACAAAATACATAATTAAGAAAATATAGACGATATATTGATGTAATATTAGCTTAGACCGATTTAATTTCCATTATTTTGGTATCAAATTCATCATTTGGTACGAGAGCTCGGTTCTTGATTTTTGTTTTGTAGGTGTAAATTGTATTCACTGAGAAATTGAGTATACTAGCAATTTTTTCATTGTCATTTATGCCTAAACGGATAAGTGCAAATATTCGCAAATCGGTATTTAAACTTTGGGAATCTTTTAAAGATATTTTATTCTCTTCGTTGAAGAGTTGATTGAATCGGTTTACAAAATCGGGGAATAACTTCAAGAAAATACGATCGAAATCTTCGAACAAATTCTGACGTTCTTTCTTCGAATTGTAATTCTTCAATTCCATTTCAATGGCATCATACTGCTTAGTCATTAACTGGCGAGAAATGGCTTTTTTCATGGCTTCAATTTTCTCAATAAATTGTGAACTGAAATTAAAATAATATCCAACGTACTCTTCCTTAATCTTACTTACCTCTCGTAGCATATCATTTACTTCCTGAAGATTCTCATTTGCAGTAAGAACTTCCTTTCTTGCTTTTCGAATTTCTCTTAATTGTTTGTATACAATTACAATAAATGAAACGATTACAATGGATAAAATGAAAATTATAATGGCAACAGTAAACATTAAATCCTTCTCTTTTTCCACCTTATTCAACATGGCAGCTTCAATGTCTGGTTTTATGTATGAAATCTCTAATCTTCGTGCATGACTTCCAAAAAAACCTGCATCCTTCTGAGCATGTTCAATGAATTTATATGCTTCTTCTACTCTTCCATCGTAATGTAAAAGTTCTGCCAAAACCTTTGCTGCAACGGTTTCGGTCGTTGCCGATTTAATATCATCAATTGTTGCTTTCAACAGATAATACATTGCCTTATCATTCTCAAAGAAACGCGAATAAGCAATTCCCAACCCGCAATTACAAATGGCTGATTGATGAGAGGTTAATTCGTACTCATTAACCAATTTTTCATAGTATGAAATTGCCTCTCTATTACTCCCAATAATTAAATTATTCAAGCCTTTAGCCAGAAGATAATCAAATGAATTAGGATCTCCTTCCTCATATATCTTTTCACAATATTTGTGACCAATTTCTCTATATTTGGGCTGATAATATCCCCATCTGGAATTGGAAAGGTCATAATAAGATCTGTATGCAACCGAATAATATTGAATGCGTTTATTTATATCTAAGACTTTAGGATTTATTGTTTCTAAGGTATCGATAGTTTCTTTAAACAATCCCTTCAACAATAAAATTAGTGCGATATTGGTTTTTGCTTCAGCAATTTTTTTAGGCTGCTTTAATTTATAAGCTGTTTTTATTGCCTGGGTTCCATAATGAAAGGCAGAATCGTATACAAAGGATTCATATTCCTTTGTCATTTTAACCTGTAGTTTAAATTCTTCTTCGGTATTCTGCGAACTTTTATAAAATTGAAGTGAGTCAAATAAAATTTCCAATTTATTCTTTTTCGCTTGTATAATACTATCCTTTTTAAGCAAGTATTTATCTGCTAATTTAAATTGATAATCAAGAGAATCATTTTGACCATATGAAATGGTACAAAACAGAAAAAGTAAGCTGAAAAAAGAAAATAGTGTTTTCCACATAACTGAGGGATCTTAATTGGAATTGAGTGTAAAAGTAAAACAATTCTCACTTTCACAAAATACATTCACTGATGTAACAAAATAAAGCCCCAACTAAAGATTGGGGCTTTGTATCTTAAATATTCGAATTGACTATAAACCACTAAAATCAATTCCCTCAAACATCATACTTGGAGTTTGCCACGAACGATTCGTTAATGGATCATTACCTACCGCTATCAACTGATTCCAAACGTCTTTATGATTTCCAGTAATATTCATTCCAGAAACCGGATGAATTATTACCCCTTTCTTAACGTAAAATCCTTCAACACCAACTGAGAAATCTCCTGTTGCCGGATTGGAATTACCTCCATTAAAACCAGTAACCAAAATTCCCTCATCCATATCTTTGGTTAATCCTTCCAGATTTTTTGTGCCAGATTTGAAAATCAGATTCGAGGATGAACCTGTTGTTGGTTCCATATCTAATTTTTTGCCGTAATAATCTCCAATGTAATAGGTTCGAAGAACACCATTTTCTATAACAGCCATTTTTCTAGCTGCCAAACCATCACTATCATACAATCGAGAGTTACGTCCAGATTCTATAAATGGATTGTCAGTAATCGTCAATAAATCTGTAGCGATTTTATGTCCAATTTTACCTTCTAAAAATGATCTTTTTTGTTGAATATTATAGCCAAACAAAGGTTGAAGAAGAGAACTAAATACACGACCTACGGATCTGTTTTCAATCAACATTTCCATTTTCCCTGATTTAATCTTCTTTGCTCCAATTTTCCTTAATGCGCGTTCAACTGCATATTTACCAACCCCTTCGCCTGATAGTTGATTCCAGAATCTGGCAGCATTGTAATGATAATCACTCGGACGACTATCTCCTCCATTTATGGATGCACTTGCACTTACCGAGTAAGATGTTGATTCTTTAAATCCTTCAACACCATTACTCAAGACCATATAACTGCGATAGGATCCATCACCATAAGATCCTGAAACCGTAATAATTCTATCATCCATTCCTATTGTTTCCGCCTCAACCTGCATCGCCAAATCAATCTTCTGACGAGGATCAATGGTGTCATAGCTTGAATCGAATAACTTCAGATCCTTCTCTTCTCCATCATAGCATAAATGGCGATCTGGCAGAGAGCGATATTTATCTTCAGCTAAGTAATTGGTTCCTAATATAGCTTCTTTGATAAATCTCTCCAACTCATTCTTCTTTAATCGATTGGTAGAATGAGTAGAATATTTTCCATTCACATAGAGTTTAATACTTAATCCACTTTCTATGGATTCCTGTATTTTTTCTATTTTTTGTTTTCTTACTTCAACTTCGGATTCTTTAGAATCATAAACCGAAACTGAAACTTCCTTGGCACCATTTTCAGTGGCATATTTGGATGCCCAATGGGCTAATTCCATTTTTTTATTGTCTTTCATCGAAACTTCTTTTTAATTGATAAAATGTTAACTCTAATGCTTTATTAAGCATTAACACCACCAACGGTTAGCTTTGCAACCTTAATAGTTGGTAATCCCAACGAAACAGGTACACCTTGTCCACCTTTTCCACAGGTCCAAGTACCGCAGTCCATTTTAAAGTCGTTACCAACCATTTCAATGTGTCCTAAAGCTTCAGGACCATTACCAATCAAGTTGATATCCTTAATAGGTTGTGTTATTTTACCATCTTCAATTAAATATCCAGCCTTCACATAGAACGTAAAATCACCAGCTCCGATTTGAACTTCTCCATTGGTAAATGAATCAACAAAAATACCTTCCTTCACACTTGAAATGATATCCTCTTTTGAGTGAGGACCATTTTCCATATAAGTATTTCTCATTCGTGGAAGCGGTGCATAACGGAAAGATTCTCTACGACCGTTACCTGTTGGATTTACCCCATAATGCTTAGCACTAATTCTATCGTGAATGTAACTTGTTAATACACCATTTTCAACCAATTTGGTCTTTTGTGTATCAATTCCTTCATCATCAATATTAACAGATCCTCTAATATTAGGATTTGTTCCATCATCAACAATTGTAACAAAGTCTTCACCAATTTTCTTGCCCATTTTATCAGCAAAAATTGACGTTTCCTTGCGATTAAAATCAGCCTCGAAAGCATGACCAATTGCCTCATGCAATAAAATACCAGAACTTCCTGCTGCCAAAACCACTGGCATTTCTCCTGCCTTTGGCTTACCTGCTAAAAACTGTCGTTTTGCACCAGTAACAATTTCATTAGCCATTTCATCCAACAATTCTTCCTTCAAATATTCAAAACCAACTCTCATCGAACGTGAAGCACCAAAATCTTCTTTCTTATCTCCATCGATCATTACTGCACTTGCATATAAGCTGAACATTGGTCTGTAATCAAAGCTTAAAACTCCTTCAGAGTTCGCAAATAGCATGTAACTAGAATCATCATTTAAATAAACCTGAACCTTATCCACCTTATCATCTAGTGCGAAGATCTTGTCATTCAGTTTTTGTAAATATGGGATTTTCTGCTTGATGGAAACGTCTTCCCACGAAGTTTTAAAATTGTAATACTCAGGATGTACCTTCTCTGATAGATCCACAGCAGGGAAATTTTTGCTTTCATTGGCAATACTTGCAGCCGTTTTTGCTACTTTCAACATTGCTTCTAAACTTACCTCTTCAGAAAATGCATAGCCGGTTTGATCACCCTTCAAAACCCTAACACCAACACCGTAATCAATATTTGAACCCGCACGATTCACTTCATTATCCTGAAGACCAACATAGTTTGAAAGAGAGTGTTCGAAATACAAATCGCAATAATCTCCACCTCTTGATAAGGCTTCTGAAATCACCTTTTGTAGTATTTCTCTATCAACATTGAAATGAGCTAAGTACTCTTCCAATCCTGATTGTTCAGTAAGTCGATTACATCCCATACTTAAAAATGAGGGCAAAATCGCCATTCCTGCAAGAGAGACAGATCCTGTTCGGATAAACTCTCTTCTTGAAAATTCATTCTTCATAAAACTGTTTTTTAGGGTTTGGGTTTTCTTTGATTTCTTTGGCAGCAAAAAGTTACCACTTT
>Ga0209272_10001096_pt1 | contig 18156 bp, 12 predicted proteins | sample tdDd002_FD_187125 | JGI IMG/M metagenome (GOLD analysis project Ga0209272, IMG submission 187125) | Marine sediment microbial communities from the Atlantic coast under amendment with organic carbon and nitrate - tdDd00.2 (SPAdes)... | ecosystem: Environmental > Aquatic > Marine > Coastal >... | reverse complement strand
GTTTTCTTATTGCCTTTCCCGAAAGAAGACAATGCTCCGCACATCACTAATCCTACTACAAGGAATACAGATTTTAATCGCATCGAGTTTAATTGTTTTATTGGTTATTATCATGTTTGAATAAAACGGACGATTGCTTGCCCGTTCTATTCAGTTTTTAATGTTTTATTCCCAACGAATGTTGTCTAAATAATATTTGTCAGTAGATTCACCATCATCTTTCCCTGCATTGAAGAATACAACTAATCTGGTGTGGTTTGCATCTTTCTGAGAGCTAAAATCAACGGTATATTCAACCCATTCTCCTGTTTTAGTGATATCCATCCATACTTCAGAAGCAGGAGATGTACCATTTTCAAGTTTAACCAGGAATTGAACAATTTTGTCTGAGTGAATCATTAATTTTAGTTGATTCTTTTCAGCCAAATTAATAGCTGTAGGAAATTCAACTATAAAGTTATCCCACGCATTTTTACCATCGTCTGAGAACTCACCAATTTTCTCACTTTCGTTAATACCACCTTTAAGTGAATTATCGATAGTTATGACTGTTTCCGGGAAAGCATAGTTTTGTTGACACTCAAAATCAGAGATAATGCTCATATCTTTGTCAATACCATCACAAGGATCTGTAACGACAGGTAGATTGTTTTCAACAAATTTGATGTCATCGATATAATAGATTTCTTCAGATTGACCATCTTCAGCACCAGCGTTAAAAAAGAAGATCAGCTTATTGCTGTCCATGTCAATTGCTTCTCTAAAGTTGAACGAATATTCAACCCATTCGCCAGTTGTTTCAATTTGAACTTGTTGTTCAAAAGTCTGGTCTCCACCTTCTAGTTTAGCAATAAGTAATCCTGCTTTTTCAGAATAAACCTTAATTTTTAAAAGGCTTCTATTGGTAAGATCGTATGCCGAATTTAACTCGATAAGCATATTGTCCCATGCCTGTGTTCCATTGTCAAGAAACTTACCAACCTTATTAGAACTATTAGGCTCAATTTTACTTGGATTATCTACTACAGTAGCTTGAGTCTCTTTTTCAGCGTCGGCTCCAATAAAGTAGTTCTGCTGGCACTCAAAGTCCGAAACGATGCTCATGTCTTTTACAATATCAGCACATGGATCCACTGGTTCAACAATCAATTCCTCCTCTTTGTCAGATGAACTGCAAGAGATTGCAAATGCTGAAAACACCGTTAGAATTAGGCTTAAAGGTTTTGTTCTTAGTCTCATAGGGTTTGTGTTTTTATTTGGGTTTAGGCAATAAGAATCTAATACAAGGGCAGTATACCCTTGTATATTCTTATTGTGAGTAAAAAATAATTACTTGGTTTTGGTCATTCCCGCTTTATCAAGAGCGGTCTGTATTTCAGGGTTTTTCATGAAAGTATCCCATATTATACCGGATCTGTAGTTTTCAATCATAACAACGATTGGTCCCTGATCAATAGCCAGGTAAGATTTTGCAACCCAGTTTCTACTAATATTAAAAGCATCCTTGAAACCATATTTACCAAAAAGCTTTATCTCATCGAGATCTTCATAGAAGAATCGCATGGCTTTCAGAGAAAACTCTGGTGAGTAAACAATAGAAGATAAGGCAGCTGTTGGTGTGATCGTTCCATTATCATTGTTCGGTGCATGAGCCATATAGCCGTATTGTGGATCATCACTAGCCGTTAAGCCCCAACAATTATCGCCATAGTAGGCATATTTACTTTGATTGGATTTACACCATTCACGGTTTAGGTCAGTTTGCTTTTTATGACGTTCAAAATATGAAGCGTAACCTGCTAAAGCCATGTGTTTATCAATGACATGTGGCGTGAATCCCAGATAGGAATAATGAGTGAAAAATAAAGGTCCTCCATAATCGCCTCTGCTGGTCGGATTTAATTCTTTTACGTAATTATTACCAACCCATCCTTTTTCGTATACTGTTTTATCGATAGGATGAGTGGGAGAGGCCAATGCAAGTATATAGCAAATCTGTGTTTCGTTGAAAGCGCGCAATGGCATATTCATTTCAAACTGATAGTTTGGTGACCAGTGCCAAAGCAGGTATTCTCCGGATTGAGCATACCAGTCCCATTCCACTTCTTCCCATAAACGTGTAATTGTGGCTCTCAATTTATTTTCTTCAGCATTGTCAGCATCAAAATACGCTCTAGCTGTTAGCAAACCTTGAATAAGAAAAGAGGTTTCAACTAAATCTCCTCCATTGTCTTTTTGAGAGAATGCGAATGTCTCACCAGTTGAACCACTTAGCCAGTGTGACCAAACGCCATGATAGCGGGTGGTTTTATTTTCGAGAAAATCAGTCATCTTTACCAGGCGTTTAGCAGCTTGTTGACGCGTAATAAAATTTCTTTCTACTCCCACAACGATGGACATGATTCCAAAACCAGTTCCCCCTGTCGTTACTGTATCAAGTTTTTCATTACTTCTTTCACGACTAAGTCCTGAAACAGGGTGAGCAAAATCCCAGAAGTAGGCAAAATTTGCCTCCTGAACTTTGTCCATGAGTTGCTCATCGGTGAGTTTTACCTCAGGTGTTTTTTCTTCCTCAGGCGTAAAATCGTCTGGAGAGGTACTTGAACACCCAAATAACAGGGGGATGATGGATAATAAGTAATATTTGAAAAAAAGGTGTAACATTATCATTTTCTATTTAAGTTGGGAGACTAGAGGAAGGGCATTCCTATAGTCTCCAATTTGTTTAAATTAATAACCTGAGTTCTGGATCAATTTGCCTTCACTCAATTCAATCTGACGTTGTGGAATTGGAAAAACTTCATGTTTCCCATCAATAAAGTTTTTGCCATGTGCACGTAATACCTGACCTGCACGTCCTTGACGAACTAAATCGAAGAAACGGTCATGTTCCATAGCCAATTCGACTCTTCTTTCGTGCCAGATTTTTTCTTTTAAGTTATCGGCACTTGCATTGACTAAGCCAACTCTTGTTCTGACTTCATTTAGCGATGTTAATGCTGTTCCGCTCTGACCTAGTTCGTTAGCTGCTTCTGCATGAATTAAAAGCACTTCGGCATAACGGAAAATTCGGATGTTTTTATTTGATTCCCATGCATTCCCATCGTAGGTTTCTTCAGTCTTACTGAAGTAAGCTTTTTCGTTGTAGCGTGGATTTGGCGTTTCACTATTAATCACGACACCATCCCACAAAGTTTCACCTGGGTAAATAATCGTCGCATCTTTACGAGGATCACCTGTTTCATAGCTATTCTCAAGGTCTTCAGAGGGGGTATTGAATCCCCAGCCTAACTGTCCTCTTACGCCCTGTACTTCGGAATACCCACCAATACCTTTATGAGGTTTTTCTCCCTTTGCCTGAACTTCAAAAATTGACTCCTGATTATTTTCGCCTGCTTCTCTCCAAATCATAGCGTAATCATTGGTTAAGGCATATTCATTCGAAAGAATTACTTCATTACTTAGACGTAGAGCTTCTTTCCAATTCTTCTGATACATATAAACTTTAGCCAGAAATGTTTTGGCAGCTCCTTTAGTTGCACGTCCTAAATCAGCCGAATTCATTTGACTTCTCTCTTTTAAGTTCTCGACTCCAAATTGTAAATCAGAGATAATCAACTCGTAAATGGCTTCTTTTGTTGCTCTGGTTCTGGCATTCGTTAAATCGTCAGCATTCAGAGGGTCCGGAACTTTGTCAATTTTTGGAACGCCTCCAAAGCATCTCACTAAATTCCAATAGAAGTAGGCACGCAGAAATTTAACTTCTCCTTCAATTCTTTTTTTAGATTCATTCTCATCACTCATTTTTGCAATGACATCGAGGGCTTTATTGGCAGACATGATGCCACTGTAATTGGCAGCCCAAATACCGTCAAAGGAAATACTGCTGGCGGTGAAGGTGAAATTGTCCAGTTCATGTTTGTCTGTTCCGGTATCTCCCGGGTCACTACCTTTATCTGCATCGTCAGAGGTGATGCTGGATACGCCGATCCATGGAAAGACGTGTTCGTCCCAACTTTGAAGATTGCTGTATACGGAAGTGGCCAATTCTGAGGCAGCATTATCCGATGCTGAGAAATAATCTTCAGGCGTTTGGTTGACCTGAGAGTCGATTTCCAGGAAATCGTCCTGGCAGGATGTGAGTATGAAACAACAGGAAATAAATAATCCTGAGATCAATATATTTAAGATACGTTTATTCATTTTTTCTAAGTTTTTACTATTGTTAAAAGCCATGCTTAAAATGGTACGTTTTCTATAACTAGAAGGTAATATTTACACCCAAAAGGTAGGTTGCTGCAGTAGGGTAGGCATTTAACTCAATACCTGAATTTAGAGTCCCACCTGGTAATTCAGGTGTATAACCGCTATAATCTTGCCAGATAACAGGGTTCACTGCCGTCATATAGCATCTTACTTTTTCCAAGCCAACCGTATTGGTCCATGTTTTAGGTAGTGAATAACCCAAAGTAATATTGTTGATTTTAAGATAAGAACCAGATTCAACATAGTATGAAGATGCAACAGGCACATTATTTGATGCTCTTGGGATTGTATTCGACGGATTATCTACTGTCCATCTGCCGGCTAATGAAGCCTCAATGTTTTCGTTACCCCAGCGTTGTGCTTTTTTACCATTGTAAATTTTATTACCAGCGTTGCCGTAGAAATCAATTTGGAAATCTAAATTTTTATAATTCACTCCCGCATTTAATCCGTAATAGAATTTAGGCTGGTATGAGCCCATGTACTCACGGTCTTCGTCATCTAACTTGCCATCACCATTGGTATCTTTTAATCTGAAGTCACCAGGTTTTGCGTCAGCTTGAATTTTTCCTCCGTCTGCATTTGTATAGGCGTCAATATCTGCCTGTGATTGGAAAATACCATCGGTTTGGAATACCCAGAAACTACCCAGTTCTTCACCTTCTGCAGTTCGTGTTGTAAACTGTCCATTACCCAAATCACCTGATGTGATAGGAAGTCCACCAGCGATGTTTTCGAGACTATTCTTATTATGTGTTAGGTTAACGCCTAATGTGAAGTTGAGGTCGCTATTAATCTCTTCTCTCCAATTCACTGCTATTTCAAAGCCTTGGTTACGAATATCAGCCTTGTTTGTAAGAATGGCACCTTTTCCAAATATATTATCAATAGGAGCATCAATCAAAGCATCAGTAGTCAGCTTGTTGTAATAGTCAATTTCACCTGTTATTTTGTTGTTTAAGAAAGAAAACTCCAGACCTAAATCATATTCAGTTGTGACTTCCCACTTTAAGCCTAGATCTTTTATGCTATCAACATTTCTTCCTGCTGTATAGATTTGTGTATCGCCAAATACATAATCAGCATTATACATGTTCACAATAAAAGCACCCGATGGAATATTATCATTTCCTAATTTACCCCAACTGGTTCTTAATTTTAAATTGTCAAGCCATTGAACATCCTGCATGAATGATTCTTCAGATATTCTCCAGCCTAAACCTACCGAAGGAAATGTCCCCCAACGCTCATCAGGAGATATTTTCGAAGATCCATCTCTACGAAGGGTAGCCGTTAGTAAATACTTATTATCGAATGCATAATTTAAACGTCCCAAGTATGAATTTCTACTGAAAATATCACCACCATTTCCATTTGTTGACGTTTTAATATCACCCGCATCCAGGTACCAGTATTGTGATTGTTCAGGAATATTTTGTCTGGAACCACCTAGCCAGCTTGTTTCCGTTTTTTCAGCAGTTGTTCCTGCCATCAATTTAAAGTCGTGCTTTTCGTTGATTTTAAACGAGTAGCTTAAGATATTATCCCAGATCCAGGTTGCATATTCTCCTCGCCCAGTTGACAGACTGGAATTTTCACTTTTTTGATTCGATGATACTTCATAAACAGGCGTATAAGATCTGTCTTTTGAATAAGACGCATCAACACTAATTGTTGTCTTGAAAGTCAATCCTTTTAGAGGTTTTAGCTCTGCAAACACAGATCCCTGTATACGGGTTCCCCATGCTTCACTGTTGGTGTAATCAAGACTAGCCACCGGGTTTCCTACATTGTTTCTAATGCTAAAACCATATTTCCCATCTTCATTGCGAACAGGAACGGTAGGCGATTGACGGTAAGCATCTGTAAAAGCTGAGTAAGGCGCATTGTTCGATTTGTATCTTGAGATACTTAAATTGTTTCCAACTTTCACCTTATCACTTAGTTGGTAGGTATTGTTCAATCTTATCGACAACCTGCTGTAGTCATTACTCTTAAGGACTCCCTGGTCTTCCATATAGCCTAAAGAGAAAAAGTAGGTGTTTTTATCAGTTCCTCCGTTAATTGAAAGGTTGTGTTCCTGAGTGTAACTCTGTCTTGTGATGGCATCCATCCAATCCGTATTGTATTTGATTTTCGATAGATCGTAAGGTGCTTCCTGATTATCGTAGGCAGCCGCTTCATTCGAATAATCAGCAAATAGCTTACTATTCGCCATCTTCACATCGTTGATGATGGAATGCACTCCAACTTTTGAGCTTAGATTCACTTCCATCTTTCCTTTGCTACCTGATTTGGTTGTGATGATGATGACACCATTAGCGCCACGAACACCATAGATTGACGCTGAAGAAGCATCCTTTAGGATATCTACAGATACAATATCGGCTTGATTAATATTACGAACATCTCCTGTGATAATTCCATCAACAACATATAGAGGATCGGCTCCGCCTTTCATCGTCCCAGCTCCTCGAATACGTATTGTTGGTGCCGAACCTGGTGCACTTGAATTTACAATCTGTACACCGGCAAGTTTTCCCTGTATCGATTGCATAGGAGATAAAGAGGTCGTGTTTTTTAATTTATCACCTTTAATCCCAACAATCGAACCTGTGATATCTTTTTTTGTTTGCACACCATAACCCACAACAACCACTTCATCGAGTCCTGTTGTTGAGGCTGAAAGGATAACATCTATTTGATTTCTATTGGCTACAGTGATTTCCTGAGATTCCATTCCGACAAAACTGAAAATCAGAACAGAATTTGAATTTGTACTGATGGAATAATTTCCATTAATATCTGTTGTTGTACCCTGGACTGTACCTTTTATAATAACACTTACGCCAGGTATTCCTTCTGGGTCTTCAGAGGAACTTACTTTTCCTTTTACAGTAAAGTCTTGTGCCCATAGAACATTACAGAGTAATGTTGTTATTAGAATCGAAAAAAATCTTTTCATGAGTTTGTAGTTTTATTTAAGGTTCCGATTGCTATCGGAAGGAACTCGCTATCGTAATTCTCATCCCGCAAGATATCGTTTTACTTATAGCTCTTTATTATATGTTTTGCTTATTTTTTAGTTTAAATCTTCGCTTGAATCGTCTTTTTTTTATAAGATGTCAAGGCAGATTTTTTTTATGTGAAAATCTGTTTGGTCATGAAATTATTATCAATAGACGAACAAGAAAGTTGTTGTAGCGATAAGTAGATTTCTGATTAGAAAATTTTGGGTTCTGGTTTTTTTCATGATTATAGGGTATTAGGTTTAGGTATTACTGGATTGTTTACGTCTTACTGTTAGTCTGTTTTTCGTATACAAATATTGGGGAGCAAACGTTTTAAAAAAAAGATTAGACTGCTACTTAGACTGAACAAAGGTTTTGATTTCGTGTTGTGGTGTGTAGTTGTCAGATAGTCAGCAGATTGAATCCTCACTTATTTGTTTGTTTTCTTTTCGATTTGTAGCCATGTTGTGGTAATGTTGTAGTCTTTTTTTGTGATTGAAAACCTTTTCGAACTATATTTGACCCTTATATAGAATACTTTCACAATTGAAGTCGTGGATTGGTAAATAGTCTTGTTTTGAATTTTAGAGATAAGGCTAATGCAATCACCACAAGTGATGGTGTTGTTCGTAAGATTGATTTTTCATCGCCTTTATTGCTTATATATTATTTAGAGATATGACGATTCGTTTATTTATTTTGAATTTCATTTTTATATTTTTTTATTTCCCTGGTTTTTGTCTGACCAATTCGATTGATCAGGAGAGCTTGTTAGTGCCTTTCGTTAAAAATTATCATAAGCTGGATTACCAGGGGGCAAATCAGAATTGGGATGTGTGTCAGGCAAAAAATGGGATCATGTATTTTGCAAACTCAGATGGTTTAATTGAGTACGATGGAGCCTCATGGAAGCTTTTCACACTCCCAGGGAAGCAAATTGTTCGTTCTGTGGCTGTCGATTCGCTTGGGAGAGTTTATGTGGGAGCACATGAAGAGTTTGGTTATTGGGAACGTAATTCAAAGGGACAGTTTGAATATTTTTCTCTTGTAGATTTAGTATCTGATGCATCTATAAAGAATCAGGATATCTGGAGAATTTGTGTTTTAAATGATCGGATATATTTTCAATCTTTTGCTGGCATGTTTTCTTATGATGGGGAGCATATAAAGGAAATCGAAACGCCTGCTAATATATTCTCACTTTTTAAGATTGAAGATCGCTTGCTGGTTAGTATACAGCAAATGGGTTTGTATGAACTTGAGAATGATTCCTTGGTTTTGTTAAAGGGTTCTGATCAATTGGCTCCACAAACCATTAATGTGCTTGTACCATATTCAGACGAAGCGTTGTTGGTAGGAACAGAATCGGGTGGTTTGTTCCTTTATAGTCATGATCAGTTAAGCTCATGGAAGAATGATGCTGATGGTATTTTAAAGAGTTCTCAACTTAATAAGGCTGCTTCTGTAGAGATCGGAGATAATTCCTATTTCATCTTTGGAACAATTACTCAAGGACTTTTGGTGTTGGATAGAGATGGTAAAATTTATAGCCATTTAACCAAGGGGAATGGCTTACAGAATAATACCATTCTTGGAATTCAAGTCGATCAGCATAAGAACCTTTGGTTAAGTTTGGATAATGGCATTGATTTTATCAACCTGAATTCTACCTTTCGTTATTTTCAGGATAGGAGTGGTGAGCTAGGAACCGTATATAGCTCTGCAGTTTTTCAAAATAAGTTGTACTTAGGTACCAACCATGGTTTGTTTTGTGCTGATTGGGATGTCAGCCACTTTAGATTGCTGAGTGACTTTTCTCTGATAGAGAATACACAAGGACAGGTTTGGGACTTGAAGCTTATTGATGATGTTTTATTTTGTGGTCATAATAGTGGTTCTTTTATTATTTCGTCTCAGGGCATTAAGAAAATTTCGAATGTTTCAGGAGGCTGGGTGCTTAAGCAGATACCCAATCAGCCCGATATCTTAATTCAAGGGACTTATATTGGCTTGGTGGTTTACAAAAAGGAGCATGGAAATTGGTTCATGTCTCATATGATTGAAGGGTATCATGAGCCCACCGAGTTTCTGGAATTCGACTTCAAAGGTAATTTATGGGCAAGTCATGCATATAGAGGCCTGTATAAATTGCAGCTGAATTCAGATTATAGTGCTGTCTTGAATACGGACTATTATGGGAGTAAAGAAGGCTTAACAGAGGATCTTAATGTCAATGTTTTTAAAGTGGACCAACAAGTTGTGTTTTCAACTGGTAAGCAGCTTTTTTCCTATGATTATAATAAAGAAATTCTAGCGCCCTTTCAGAAGCTGAATCATGAACTTAAGAGTTTCCAAAAAGCTCATAAAATATTATCTATTGACAGGCAAAATTACTGGTTTTTCAACAAAGGTAAATGTGCCAAAGTCGAAATGGAACAGGGTAAACTGAAGCGAATAGATGCCCTTTCATTTCAACTTCTCAGAGGGAATACTCTTGATGGTTACGAGAATATTGTGAATTTAGGTGACGATCAATTTCTTATTTGCCTGGATGATGGCTTTTCAATTTTCACAGATCAGGGGAGTGAAACCTCAACATCATTGGATGGTCACCGGGTCATCCTTCAGAAAATCAGCTGTAATTCGCAGAATTCCAGACAGCAAGTTGATTTGAACCTGGAAAACCCTTTGGAAATTAATTATTCAAATAATAATTTAAGTTTTGAGTTTGCTTTACCTGTCTATCGTTTTGGTTCAATGAAATATCAGTGGAAGCTTGATGGCTATGATTCATTTTGGTCGGAACCTATAGAACGAAATCAAGTGCGTTATTCCAAATTGCCTCATGGCGATTATACTTTTAATGTACGAGCGACTGATAGTTACGGTAATTTATCATCCATTACTGAATATCAGTTTACTATTCTTCCTCCCTGGTACCTTTCCGGACTGGCTAAACTATGTTATTTAGTCCTTTTGTTTGTTTTGATTGGTTTGTTTCGAGTGATCTACCACAGTAAGCTCGATAAACAGAAAAAGAGGTATTACTTAAAATTACAGGCCGAGAACGAAGAACAAATTATAAAGCTGAAGAATGATCATTTACGTATCGAAATTGAGAGTAAATCGAAAGAGATTGCTAATTATACAATGATGGTGACTAAGAAAAATGAATTACTCATTCAATTAAAGGAACAATTAGAGAAATTAGAAAAATATGTCGTTGCTGCTGCTGCTAAGAAACGATTGGCTGATCTTAATAAACTCATTCATGCCGGAATAAATAGTCAGGATCAATGGGCCGTTTTTAACGAAAACTTTGATAAAGCCAATGAAAGCTTTCTTTTAAATCTCCGAAAATCATTCCCGGAATTAACACCCAACGACCTTCGTTTTTGTGCCTTTTTAAAAATGAATATGACGACCAAGGAGATTGCTTCACTTTTAAATATCTCCCCTCGTAGTGTTGAGGTCAAACGTTACCGCCTTCGTAAGAAATTGAATATGGAACATGAAGAGAATCTGGTCGTTTTTCTAATGAGTATGAATACTGTATAGATGGCTTTCTCACCATGGTCTGCTTCAAAAAGATCGCTGGGGACCAAAATGCTTTGGTCGCTTTACGTTACCCTTTTATCATATACTCACAAATTAGATTGATAAAAAAAATATATCAAAAGAGGGAGTTTTTTTGAAATTAAAAGCTTAGATAAATATTTCAAAATAAAAGAAGATATCTATTAGGATACCTTAATTAATCAATAAGTTGATTATGAGTATTGTGAATTCTGACTCGATTCCCTGCATCTTCACCAGAACATGGCTTTAAGTAGCTAACAAAAATGCCCAATCCTTTACGGTTTGGGCATTTGTTTTTATACTGGATATCTTGATTTATTCACCTTCAATTTCAGCAACAAGCCTAAGGGCATTATCGCGAAGGGGTTTGTATTTAAAGTACCAAAGAATGAGGCCTACAGTTATTGATGCCAAAAATAGAGCAACTACATAGCCTTGTCTGTTAATCATGTCTTCTCCATATTCTGAGCTAAGACAAAAGCCCGCATCCATAACAAAGAAGGCAATAAATGCCCACAAGCTTTTGGGACGAAATGGTTTGTATCTGTTAGCAGCTATTTTTAGCATACTAAGGGTAGGTAAGGAATAATCAACCGAATTGTATTCTTTCTGGAAATATCCCATAATGAGAGCAAAAATCAGAAATGAACTAACAAAAAGGAGTCCAGCAACTAGGTCAATAATTTCTTTAGTTTCGAAATAGATTACAACAGCTAATACTGTATAAATTGGAATTAAAATCCAATAAACAAGTTTCAAACCTTTACATAAATTGGAGTATCTAAGATCTTCTTTTTGAAGTTTACCCACCAACTTATCGAGATTGATATCCTGATTTTTTCTTTTAAAGTTCATATATAACTCCTCCTGTCAGTTTGGTTTTTAGCTGTGCTTTAATTCTGTGGATTTTCACCTTTACATTGGGTTCGCTTATACCGATGACGTCAGCAATTTCTTTCATACTTAGACCCTCAAGCATTAGCGATATTAAGGCTTTGTCGATAACCGATAACATATTCAATTCGCTTTGTAGCAGGTTGAATTGGCTTTCCTCTTTTTGCTTGTCCTCCAAACCTTCATCGTCCAGTATGGAGCTGAGGTTTTGCGTATCAGTGCTGACGATCAGCTTCATTTGCTTGTAGCTTTTACCCGTAAAGCTTAGCGAAGTATTTACGGCAACACGATAAACCCAAGTGCTGATAGCCGAATCGCCTCTAAAATTGTCCAAACTCTTCCAGATATTCACCAGCACTTCCTGGTACATATCTTTCTGATCCTCGGTATTCGAATTATAGTAGCGGCATATCCTCTGTATGCGATCACTATTTTCCGATAGTATCTGATTAAATTGATCTTCCTTTTTCAATGTATAAGTTTTTATTGTTACCTATTTAGTAAGGGAAAATAAAGATAGTTACATTTTTATCTGACTTTTTTTCAAAAAATAAACACTTCTCCTCAATTCATAAAAAACATCTCTTGTGTTTGTACAAGAGATGTTTTGTTGTTTGATTGTGATCCAAATTTGAACCGTTTATTTTTTAGCCTGAGGTCTTAAGTCCTCAATAATTTTAGCATCTACCCAGTAAATATCTGAGTTTCCATTTTGAGGCATTTCGGAGAATTGATGTAGAAAGTCCACACTTAATGATTCTGGATGGTTTGCCTTAGCCAATGGTTTGCTTGCCATATAGAAAATATATTTCTTATCAGGAGAAATATAGAAGGACCATCCAGTTCCCTTAGGTGTATTTATTTCAGAGTTAAGTGCAAGAGGTTCTTGCCAGGTATCATCTTCATTTCTAAAAACAATATAGTATTGCACGCGTCTGGGGCCTTCATCAACACCTACGGCTGGCACAACCACGAAGCTTTCGTCGGGAGACACGTAGGCATTAAAACGATTCGTACCGCAATTAATCTGTTTGGGTAGTTTCTCAGGACTGCTATACTTACCATCCACAAGGCGAGAACGGTATATATTGCTAATTCGTCCTTCCAGTTCGTTTCTTGTGAAATAAAGTGTGCCATCTTTTGTTAGTGATGGGAAAAAGTCGCCGCCTTCATAATTGACAGGTGTTCCAATATTATAAGGCTCTCCCCAGCCGTTATTTTTTCTGTCAACCACCCAAATATCTTCGGCTACAGGTTTGTCGCTTCCATCCTTGGGTTGGTCCGATACGAAAAATAGTTTCTGACCATCGTAGCTAAATGCAGGTTCCAAATATTTGTAACGCGAATCGGTAGCGAAGGGTACAATTTCAGGTTTTGTCCAAATACCATTTACTAGCTTGGATTGAACGATAATGGCGTATTCAAACCTGTTTGTGTGCATGGTAAAATACATTTCATTTCCGTCGGGAGAAATAGCCACATCCCGGTTTGCTAAGCCATTGGATATAATATTGGGTGCAAATAGTTCAGGACTTAATCCAGGAAGCTTTTGTCCCATGTATTGCCCTTTTAATAATGGGAAAGTTTCAGTCTTGTTTTGTGCGAATGAGGAATTGAATACTGCCAGTAGACTTAAAATGAAGAATGCTTTTTTCATATCGGTAATAGCTTTTAGTCGTGTATAGTGGTTTGACTTGTAGGCTAAATTTAATAAAAGTTCCTCTTCTTTACTTTTCCTTGATGAAAAGTAACAAAAATCAACGGCTGCAGTAATCGGTGACCCATCACGATTTAAAGTCTAAACAGACTGAACTCGTTCGTGCCTCACTCAAACAGCATTCTGTTTTTAACGACTTTTTCATCTATGGGTGCCCACCTGCCTTACTGAGGCCGAAGTTTCCATGTGAAAAAATAAACTGAATAAGTCCGAGGGAATATCTGAAAATAGGGTTTAGTGCACACAAGGCGCAGACTTGCGTCAGAGAGGTGTAGTAATAGAAACTCTATTAAAAGAAAAACATGATCGTTTAATTAAGACCTTCTTGGTAATACCTTGTTAAATAAATAAGTGCTGTTACTTCTTTTAAAAGTAGTAACAGCACTTATTTGTTAGTGTCTTGTATCGAAATCTTCTTAGAACTCCAATTCCATTGCAAAATCAACTGAAACCTTTTTTCCTCTTTGTGAACCTGGTTTCCATTGTTCCATTTCCTTGGCTATAATTTTCGCAGCTCTTGCCGTAGTTTCTGATGTTTTATCCAATAGTTGAATATTGGTAACATTTCCTTTGGCATCAACAGTAAAACCTACAGTAGCTTTTCCACTTAGCTTTTCACCAAATTTATTCTGGAGCTTGCTTTTTTGTTTTTTTACATATTGCGATAAGCCGTAAAATCCTTGTTTGTATTGTGGCATTTCTTCAACAATTACAAAAACTGGTTTGTCTGATTTTTTGTCAAATTCAGGCGCTGGTGGTGGAGGTGGCGGAGGTACATCACCATCTAAAAACATTGTCTTGCTATCGATGCTTACCACACCTCTTTTCATTTTAATATCCCATTTAAGCGTTTTGCTGGAAGATGTAATTTTTTTGACAATGGTTTTATAACCTACATAGGAAATAACTAAAGCTGTATTTTTAGAATTTGGAACTTGTATTTCAAATGTTCCATCTCGATCAACAACAGTTCCAATAGTTCCTTGTTTAACAACTATGGCTGCACCAGACATTGGATTTCCTTCGTCATCTTTTACGGTACCTTTTATCTTAACATGAGCATCCTTAGCTGATAATTTAATATCATTTGTTGCTATTTGTATTTCTTTATCTGCTTTAACTTTGTATTCGGGCTTAGCAAAAGCCATTAATAGAAGTGCCAATACGGGTACTCCCCATATCATTCGAAACAATTTATGTTTCGCTGTCTTTTCTTTTGTCATCATCTTAAATCGGTTTGGGCCGAGGGACGAACTAAAGTGATTGGCCAAACCAATGACTTGTGCCCCCAATAGCCGGTTAATTAATAATGCCTGATACCTGACAGGTGAATGGCCCCGGGATATTACACCTTCGTCGGCCAGGTATTCATGGTTTTGTTTTATTGCTCGTTCAAAAAACCATATAAATGGATTGAACCAGAAAACAACTGTTAACAGCTCTATAATGAACAGATCGATCCAATGACGCTCCTGAATGTGCACTTTTTCATGAGTTAGTATGTCATCTATTTCGTCCTGTTTAAAATATTCAGGGTTGATTAATATGCGATTGAAAAACGAAAAAGGTGAACTGAACACTTTATTTTCGTGAATCAAACAATCGTGAATTTTTTTAGGCTTCGATTGGGAAATAATCAGCAAGGGTTTTCTGCATTGTATCAGTAAACGTAGCAGTACAATTGCAGCTCCAATGCTATAAATTAAAAGCAAAACATTATATAAGCCAATGCCATTTGAATTTTGAACATCGCTTGTTGTGTTCGCAACATCATGATTAAAAATTCCCATATAATCACTCAAAACGGGTGATGAAGGCGCTGGTATCAATACTTGATATTGAAGGGGAACCAGTGCTAATACGACTGAAACGAGTAGGCTTACCAGTAGAAAAAGGCGATTCGCTTTAAAATGAGTAGAATGCCTTAAAAGCAGCCAGTACAGCGCATAGAATAGAGCTATACCGATTGAAGCACGAATTAATATTTCTAATAATACTTCCATCTTTCTAATTTTTTTCTTGATCTTTCTTCATTTCCTTCTCTGCTTCTTTCAGAACTTTTTCCAAATCGGAAATGTCCATATCGTTTTCTTTAGCAAAAAAGCTGGCTAATTTAGGGAAGGATCCACCAAAGTAGTTCCCCAATAAAGAGGTGACCTGGAATTTGGTATACTCAGCTTTGCTTATAGCAGGCGTAAATAGTTTTGAGTTCCCAATTTTACGATGCGAAACAAAACCTTTTTTTTCTAATACAGTTAAAACTGTAGCAATGGTTGTATAGGCAGGTTTCGTTCCTTCAAATTCTGCAAGTATATCCTTAACAATAGCTTCGCGCAATTTCCAGATAATTTGCATGATTTGTTCTTCTGCTTTTGTCAATGATTTTAAATCCATAGAGTTCTTGAATATTAATTTATACAACAAATATAATTGTTTTTTTTTAACTCTACTATGTTTGTAGTAATAATTACTATAAAAATAGTAATAGTTACTATAGATATAGTATGATTGTTGTTTGGAAGATGCCAAGTGTCATAGATATAGTCTTTTATCCTAGTGTTTGTGATTTGGTTTTTTGTAATAGTCAAGATGCCCACATTTTATTATATTTGTTTTTCAATAAAAACTGATAAAAATGAAGTATAGCTTATTAGCCATCGTATGTGCCTTTTTTCTTTCTTGCTCCAGTGGACCAGAGAAAGATTTCTCGACTATAAATGAGAAGCAAATTACGGAGTATATAAAGACCAATAAACTGAATGCAACAAAGTGCGAGTCTGGTTTATATTATGTGATTGATGAGGCAGGAGAAGGTGTGAAACCCACAAGTGCCTCAACCGTTCAGGTAGCCTATAGAGGCTTTTATTTGAATGGAGAGGTTTTCGACGAGAGTAGTGAGAGAGGCATTTCGTTTCCTTTGAAAAGAGTAATAAAAGGATGGACCGAAGGCATCACATATTTTAAAGAAGGTGGCAAAGGTATGCTTTTAGTTCCTTCTCATTTGGGCTACGGTCCTTATGATACTAGAGGCATTCCCGGAGGTTCTGTCTTAATCTTCGATATTCATTTGATAGAAGTAAAGTAGTAAGTTGCTTCAAATAAAATACGGAAAGGAACCCCAAAGGGTTCCTTTTTTTGTTTCTTGATTTTAATAAATTCTTCTTTTCGCTCAAGCCGCTAGGCTCATACTTTTTTCTTCGATAAAAAAGTATGCAAAAAATCAAGTCAGTCTGATCCTTGTTTGCTCATTGTGGTTAAAAAGGTAGCACGCCTCACGGCAGACTGACAAAGCCCGCGCAAAACTACTTGGTTTAAAAACTTAAGAGTTGAAAGTCTCCCCTTTGGTTCCTGAGCGGAGTCGAAGGATAGGGGAGATATAGAGGTGTGTGTTTAGTTTATTCTATATTATGTCTTGCGTTTGATTTGTGATTATTGTAATATTGTTATCAGAAATTTAATTGAGCTGTTGGAGCGAGGGGAGAAGCAATAAACAAGATCTAATAAAATGCTCTCAGAAAAAAAACAATTAGAAAGAATTATCATTTACGTAGGAGCTGCTATTGTGTCTTTGTTATTCTTTGCAATATATCAGCATATTCAAAAAGACACTTACTATTTCATATACCCCCAATACAGTGCTGTCGTCACTTATATTTTCCTTGTAATTGGTGTTGCATCAACGATTATTCTTTTAAGGAAATATTTGAGTTATCGAAAAGGAAAGAAGTTTACTGTAAAATTCACCATTTATTCAATTGCTTTAATACTATCTTCTTCTATTACCATAGGATGCATAAAATATTTGGTATACATAGCAGATAAAACTAGCTACCTGGTAGATGAAAATGTACTGAGTAAGCAACTAGATAATGAGGAGAAACAATTCAAAAGGCTAATAGGTCAATTGGAGGTTCATAAGTCTATTTGCAATAGTCTCGTTAATGAACTAGAACATCAAAAGAGTATTGATGGATATAGGCGAGAGGTTAATTTCTTTTGGGATTTTTTAGAAGACAATAGTTCTGTTTATTACAAATCTAAGATTAAGAATGTTGATTTGTTATTAAAAAAAACAGAAGGAATTCCTTTTCCAATGGGCCCTGAAGTTGATCGTGAACATGAAATGATCATTGTGAAAAAACATCAAGAAGATGTTTCTGATTATTCAATTGAAATCAACTTTAATAATTCTTCATTTACAATTAGGAATACCAAAGCAACTAATTCTTATTTTATAACACTCTTCGAAAATCCAACTGAAATTTCCTCACTTCTACTTAAAGACATTTTAAAATCACATGTTGAACTTTTGAATACACATATTTATCAATTAACTGAAAATATCAGTCTTATAGAAAAGAGAGGGCTTCCACTTACTTATTTCACTATGGATTCAATGATGAAATCATTTAACTCTAGTCCTGGCTATTACAAGCCAATTAATCTCGGGAGTATGCTTTTATCTCTACTTCATATCCTGATTATAGTTTATTTTATTATTCCTCTGATCGGTATAGGAACGGCATCATTAAAATCAAAGTTTAATAAGGTTGAAATATAAAACAACAGAAGAAGCGCTCTTTCTTGTATTAGTTGATCTCCATCTCCACACAAAACAAACAAAATACAAAACCCAAGCCCAATCAAGCTTGGGTTTTCTCATTAATAAAAGTAAGTGCTTTACTATTT
>Ga0209272_10001091_pt1 | contig 18214 bp, 17 predicted proteins | sample tdDd002_FD_187125 | JGI IMG/M metagenome (GOLD analysis project Ga0209272, IMG submission 187125) | Marine sediment microbial communities from the Atlantic coast under amendment with organic carbon and nitrate - tdDd00.2 (SPAdes)... | ecosystem: Environmental > Aquatic > Marine > Coastal >... | reverse complement strand
AACAACAGCATTTGAAAATGCATTCCCTGGATTTGGTGGACTTGTTGTATCATTCGGTCTTATCTTCTTTGCATTCTCAACAATTCTCGGCTGGTATTACTACGGATCAAAGTGTTTCGAATACATTGCTGGCGTTAAAGCAATAACCATCTACAAAGTCGTATGGATCGGTTTAGTATTCTTTGGCGCAATCTACAAGGTTGGATTCGTTTGGAACTTGTCAGATACCTTTAATGGTCTGATGGCTATTCCAAACCTTATTGCCCTGTTAGCGCTTAGTCCACTTATTTTCTCAATGACTAAAGACTACGAAAAAGAGCAAGTCTCGATAAAGCTTCTTAGGATGTTAAAGCCTTGTGCTTTTATATCTTGATGGGATATATAATTCGTAATTCTCCGAAGCAAGTGTGATTCAAAACCCAAAAAGAAAGTAACCAGCCTCCGTCAAGGCTGGTTACTTTCTTTTTTGAGTCAATATGACTTATAAGTCTATGGTATCTCGGATTTCAATTATTGTACCTTCAGGAGCAATGATTTTTAATAACTTGCCCCCTTCAACTTCATAAATATCTAAACCATTCTTCTTTTTGAAGTTATTAAAATCCTAAGTTTTCAGTCGTTCATAATCCGCATCTAAATCTTTAACATACAAACAAAAATGCACAATACCATTAACGTCTTTATTAAAAGCAATCGGCTCTTGAGATTTCTTATATGTTTGTAACTCTATACGTGTATTGCCTTGAATTAACCACGTATTATAATCTCTTTCATGAAAGTTTGGAGTTTCAGATAAAACTTCAAACCCTAAAATGTTTGTATAGAAGTCTTTTGAGGCTTCATACACGTCAGTTTGAATACAAATGTGATGCATTGAGTACATATATACCTCCATTTTTAACACAATAGTTTAGATTAGTCTTTCTAAGGGCATCTTGTATCTTACTTTAAACTTATAAATTAATCAAATCGAAGGTCTGAATCTAAACAGTTACTAAACCTACAATCAAGGGTATTACTTGATATATAAAGTAAAGGCACACAAATGAGGTGACTCCATGAGAAAAAAACAACAATTATTAATACTACTCACCTTGGTTATGATAAGTCTTCTTCTGGGTGCTTGGATTGCACCACATTCAGGTGATCCCTCTAATACATTACAAATTGAGAATAAAGTCCACTTACCTATACCAGTAGAATCGTATCACGATGAAGGTCTAGTCAATACATTTGATATGTTGCTACATAGAATAAAACTAGAACCCTTTAATTTATTTGCAACGATCATCTTTTTCTTAGCAATAACACACATACTTTCAGCCAGTTGGTTTAAATCTAGGGCACATGCATTAGAACACAAACATAAGTTAAAAGTCAAATCTGGTCTTGCAGATCCAGAATCCCATTCCCTATCCGGGGGCATCTTTCATTTTCTTGGTGAAGTTGAAGCCATATTTGGAATCTGGACTATAGCACTTGCTGTAGGTATTTCAATATTCTATGACTGGGAAACATTTGTACGTTACATTGGTGAACTTGACTATAACGAACCCATGTACACGGTTGTAATTATGACGATAGCATCAAGTCGCCCAATACTAAAATTTGTTGAACTTTTCCTGTGGCGTATTGTAAAACTCTTTGGTGGTACACTTGAAGTTTGGTGGCTTGTAATACTTATAATTGCCCCCCTATCTGCGTCCTTTATAACTGAGCCTGCCGCAATGACCATAGGTGCATTTCTGCTTGCAGAAAAATTCTATGCTCTTAATCCAAACAGAAAACTAAAATATGCAACATTAGCTTTGTTATTTGTCAATGTTTCACTGGGTGGACTACTAACCAATTTTGCCAGCCACCCTATTCTAATGGTAGCCCACACCTGGCACTGGTCATCTTTATATACATTTAGGACATTTGGAATCAAAGCTATCCTTTCGATTGGCCTGTCTACATGGGTTTACTTCTTTATGCTTAAGGCAGAAATTGAATCCCTAAAAGACGCTTACACAGCTGAACGATATAAGAAGTATATTCAACGTCGGTTTATTAGCAAAAGGCAACTTGAAACGAGATTTGATATGTTGGAAATGGAAGTGAACTCAAGATTAGGCTTTACCCATACCCTCGACAATCTTTCTGAAGACTTAAAAAAAGACATTTTGTCAAAGGCTTATAACACCTTACCTGAGGATGAAATAAACACCTATAACGTGGAAAATGCAATAGAAGAAAGGTTTGATGATATCCGGGTTGGAGAGCTTAAACGTACCATTCCAGGATTGTTACCCGATGACATGCGGCCGCATTATAGAGATCCCCACTGGGATAACAGGGAGGACAGAGTTCCTTTCTGGATTATGCTTGTACATTTAGCTTTTATTAGTTGGACTGTGTTACATGCTAACGAGCCGGTCTTATTCATTGGTGGCTTCTTATTCTTCCTTGGATTCTTCCAAATCACTGCTTATTACCAAAACCGTATGAATTTAAAGCCAGCCTTATTGGTAGCATTCTTTGTTGCGGGAATAATCATCCATGGCACCTTACAAGGGTGGTGGATTGAAGCTGCGCTATCACAACTTCAAGCATCGGGACTTAGTCTATTCACATTAGTGCTTTCAACCTTTAACGACAATGCTTCTATTACTTACTTGGGTACTCTGGTTCCAGACCTAAATGATGGTTTAAAATACGCAATTATGATGGGGACTGTTTCTGGTGGTGGTTTAACCGTCATAGCAAACTCACCTAATCCTGTAGGGGTTTCTATCCTAAAGAAACATTTTAAACATGGTATTTCAGCACTACAGCTTGCAAAATATGCTGCCCTTCCAACACTTATCTCTTTTTTGGTCTTTCAAATGTTTAAGTGAAATGGATTAAATCAAAACTAGATTACATTACACCTGATTTGCTGATGTTATAAGCCAATTTCAGGGTATAAGTAAAATAGAAGTAAGACAGGAGGTAAGCCTATGAGTGACAAAAAGAAGAAACTCACTGACGAAGAACGTAAGGAGCTTGCTGAACAGTTTTGGAAAACCATTGATTCCAAGATGAGAAAAGAAGAAAAAAGAACTTGGATGCTTCGAGACTTAGATCACTTACACCAGTATGACGACTGATCAGATAAATCAACCCCCTTAGTGTTTCAGATCCTGAGCAATCAGGATCATTTTTTGTCTAAAGGGAAGACAAGCTCTTTTTATTTTCCTTATTTTTATTTTCCACAAATTTGTCTATAATATTTTTCATGCGAACGAACATGTTCCCGAATTCCAGCCTCGTCTTTATGGGGATACTCTATACCAATACTTTGGGTGAGCTTTACACCATAGTAGTTCACCAAGTCTAACATGGTTAGCATAACTGCCCACATTTCCTCATAATTTTGTCCCTGACAAGACTTAATATACGATTCCCATTCTTCTGTAGTTAGATAAGACTGCATCCATTTTCCGAATACACCAGTGTTCACAGTCCAATTGTGTTCAGATGCAATATGCCAGCGCATCAGTTTGTTTAAGTCAGCTCTAATAATCTGTTCTTGCATACGTTTAACATAATTAAACTCCTGACGGCAAATTCCTTTGACTACATTTGTAGTACACCACATAATGTTATTTATACAGTTCAAAACTTCACTTTCGCTTGGTTTAACAGTTCGATAAAGAACATCAGAAGGTAGAGGAAGATTACCTAATATCTGCCTTGGATCATATAGAACTTTCTCCAGTGTATCTTCACTTCGCATATGTACTTTCTCTAGAGGAATAAAGTTTATATCTAACCGATTGCCATCACTAAACTGAATTAGGAATATAAATGACTTATGACCGTCAACTTCAAAATCATTTTGCTGTTTTATAAGTGGACAACCAAAGTGGTCAATCCAGCCCTGATTGGCCAAATATAAAGATGGATTATCAACAACACATGTCACATCATAATCTTGAAAACGATCCTTCATTACATTTTCATTCACCCGTGAACCATTTAAAAGCACTGCATTTACATCCTCACGTACTGATGCAAAATCTATAATTAAGTTTATGACTTCTTCTTCTGAACGATAAACATCACACCTAAAGTTTAAATTGCCTTCTAACTCTAACTGAGAAATGGAAACCTCGTCTTCAACAAGGAAACTTCTAATTATCTTAAAACCTAACTTCTCATATAGACGAATAGCTGGTGTGTTTTTAGATCCCGTTGCTACGATTACCTTATAAGCATCTGGATTGCTTTCGACTGCCCTTTTTAGCAAATTACAAGCAATACCTTTTTTAAAATGGTCAGGTAGAACGGCAAGCCTGTGTATGTCTAATATTCCAAACTCAAACTTATAAGAAAGTATGGCTACCAATTCATTTGCTTCAAAATACCCTATATAGACTTCCTCAGACTTTTGAATACTTTCACGTGTATCATATAATGTTGGTATTTTATCTGTGCCAATAATTTCAGCTTCTACTCTGTAAGAAGCTTTCTGTATGTTTACGATTGACTCAGCGATCGCCTTGTCCTCAATATTGAGTTGAATAATTTTGCTTTTTTTATTTGTCATACTCAAAACCTAGTCCTTTTCTACTATAGTATTTGATACCAGTTTACCATACTCAGATGTCAATTTGGTCATTTATGGTAAAATCACCAAACTTTTTTTCATCTTTTTTAGACACATAAATAAAAACCTCACTACCCGTATCAATAGTAAGTTGAAGTATAACCCAAGGTTTAATCTTAACTTATATCAGATATCTGATAGTGAGGCTGCAGTCTTTTATATAATTGTATAAGGTAAGAAAAATAAGTTGAGTACTGTAACATCTAACAGCATATATAATGCTAAGTTTTTCATAAAACTCTCATTTAGATGTTTAACTTGATTTGCTCTACTAAAGGCAATACCTATAGTTGCAAGCGATAAACAAAGTAGAACCGACCAGTGTCCAGAGCTTGAAGCTAGGTAGTCAGGTAATATATTGGCACTACTGAAATTTTTAAATATGTCAGAAGCATAAACATAAAACTTACTTAAGGTATAAAGACCAAGTGTCATATATACAGTGGTCTTTTTATTCTGTTCTACCCAACTGAGTTTTAACATCATGAATGGAAGGCAAACACATAAAACTGGGAGTAAAATACTCACTGTTGGAATTATACCAGAGAACATAACTGCCGGATAATTAACTATAGTTTTTATGAATACTTCCATAGGTTTAGTCTGTTCTAATGAACGACTGCGTTTAATAACATCTGGATTTGTGGATGTCATATATATTATGGCTTCAGAACCCGAATACTCATTGTGGATTAAATACTCATATCCAGCCACTTCTAATTTATATGGTAATCTACCAATACGTTCTGTATTTGTTAACTGTGTAAACTCAAGGCCTCTTATATCATCGGTTTGATAAAAGTTTGGATATACGGATTTGCCTCTAGCGACTTCTGTTCTACCTAAATTATTATCATAAATCCCCATTAAATATGTTTTAGATCTTTCATCGTAATAAGGAACACCATTATATGAAGCTAAGTCATTTGATGTAATAGAAACGTCTTCAAGGGATTCACTCATGGTATAAGTGTTTAATGATGTAAAACTCAATTTTGTATTTAAAAGTGACACAAGTACCTGGTATCCAGACTTGGTTTGAATCAATTGGACTTTTGTCGGTTTAGTTGACCCATCTACTGGAATGCTAGCAATATTAACAGTTGTAATGTTGTTACCTGTATCTTTTAATACATGTAACTTCAAATTACCCATATAATTATCTACAAAGGCAACAACAGAACCTTGGTCAGTTAAAATGCTGTCCGGGACTATTTCTGGTTTTAATCCTTTATACGATTTAATTTCAGACCCTGTAAAAACCTCAATCACATCATCATAAAATGTTGTTCCATGGGTTTTGCTTAACTGATATGTTTGACCTTGACTGGATTGAATATTTTCTGATAAAAGTTCAAACGTATCTCCATCAATGACTACAAAATTAAGGGTATTCGCTGATTCCGATACTGTGACAAGTTCAATAGATCCATCTACCAATTGTCCATTAAGTGCATCAACCCCATACTCAAATGGAACACTTTTGGATTCCATTTTTTCACCTAATGGGCCAAATTTGCGAATATCAAGACCCGACTCACTCCCATTGATATAAATAATCTCAGAACCATTTGAAAGTGCAAGTGCATTTCGTTTGTCTGGTTCTCGTAGGCTATATGCTGATTGATACGTTTCAATAGGTATAGATCCCGACCAACCTTCACTTGGCAATTTAACAGACTCTAAGTAAATAAATCCATATAAGGATGAAAAAACAGCAACGATGAGCACAAACAACATAACTTTCCAATTTCTTATTATTTTCATAATACACCCTCCTTGATCAGCCCCTCTCGCTGATTTAGAGTTATTATACCAATCCATAACTGGAATCAAAGTGTTTTAATGGAATTTTAATACATCATTAATGGAATGAATAGGAAAATCACTTAGCAAGAATAACCATTAGATCGTTTACATTGGTACCGGTGGGTCCCGTCATAATTAAGTCCCCACTTGCATTTAATGCTCTATAAGAATCATTGTTATTTAGATGAACTATTGGGTCAACATTTTCTTCTTGCATAATCTGAGCCGACTCTCCATCCACAATACCTCCAGCTGCATCAGTGGGGCCATCGGTCCCATCTGAACCTACTGAAAATATTGTAACACCTTCTAATCCTTCTATTTCAATAGCTGCTGATAGTGCGACTTCCTGGCTTCGCCCACCAATTCCGTGTCCAGAAATGGTTACTACAGGTTCACCACCAAAAATAACTGCACATGGCAAGTCAGGTGAAAATGAGCTAGATGATGATACTTTTAGTTCTTTAGCAATGGATGCCAACATTCGACCAGCTTCTTTTGCTTCACAGTCGACTGATGTTGACATTATGATTGGACGATATCCCAAGTTTTTTGCCGTCACAGCAGCTGATTCACATAAGTCTCTAACACTACCTGCTAAAAATGTCTTAACATTTTCAACTTTCTTAGGTGTTTCAACTTTTAAAGCCTCCCTGACAGGCTCACCAATAAATATTTGATACTTATCAATCACCTGAAGAGCCATTTCAGACGTTGTAGAATCGGCATGTACAGGACCAGATGCGATGGTATCTAAGCTATTACCAATAACATCAGACAGTGTTATTTCAAAAATCTTAGCATGACCACAGTGTTGCGCAAAGCGCCCCCCTTTTACATCTGACATGTGTTTACGTACCGTGTTCATTTCATGTATGTTTGCACCGGATGCCAATAACTGGTCAGAAACTATAGTAATGTCTTGTAATGTAACACCCTTATATGGCTTTTCAAATACAGCTGACCCTCCACCAGACACTAAAAATAGGACTAAGTCGTCTTGCTTAAGGTCGGAAACAATCTCTATTGCTCTTGTTGCAGCATATACAGAGTTGTCGTCTAGTATAGGGTGTCCAGCTTCTATACATTCAAAATGCTCTAACCCATCTTTTAGATGATCATACTTTGTAATGACTATCCCTTTGTCAATTTGGGCCCCCAACACTTCTGATGCTTTTCGAGCCATTGTATATGCAGCTTTACCAATTGCCACGAGTACAATTCTACCTTTAATTGAATGTAGCCAGTTTTTGTGTTCAGCCAGTGCTTTTTCGACCGCGGTATCTGGCATCACAGCATTTATGGATTCTTGAATTATTTTGAATGCATCTTCTCTTAAGCTTGTCATATGTTCTCCTTTTATATCTTTCTCATTGTATTATAGCAAAACAAGACACAAAAAAGAGGCTACTCAAGTAACCTCTTTCATTTAATAATTAAAAGTATTTATGATACTGGTTCAGACTGAACCCTTGACTGCACTTCACTTAGGAATGATTCTTCATTATCTTGGATAACCCATTTTCCAAAGACATATCCAAAACTTTGATTTTCGTTCATACCACATTCACCAATGCAACTTACATCGACATTTTCTGTTCCATACTTCTTTTCAAGAACATCTACATCAATATTTGAACAACTTGGGCATACTTTTATCATAATCCTATCTCCTTTTGTCGTTGGGTATAACCCCTTCATAAATGTCATCCAGATAATTTATTGCCGGATGCCTTAAAGACAGGATAACGCAATATAATTAATAAATCAACACTAAAATGGTGTAGTTTTATAAAATTAATTTCTTCACTTCATCATATAAGATATCATGGATATCCCATGCTCCATCAGTTGTATTCGATAGAACAGTATATTTAATACCTGTTTTGGGAAACAGAACAGATACAAATGACACACCCGGGTCTTCACCCATTAAGTATATGCACTCCAAACTATCTTCGCTGCGTTTTGTCCAAAAACCGAGTGAATAATGGATATTTCTCGCGACATGGATTTGATTCTCGTTTAACATTTGGAACGTGGTGTCGTTTATCAAGTCATTGTTTAATAGACCGGTCCAGAATGCATCCATATCATGAACATTAACAAAAGCCCCACCATCGGCATTACCATTGACCGGCAATGCATATATATTACTTCTCCAACTCTTTTCTTTAGGATCGTATATGTATCCAAATGCTGAATTTTCCTTCAGCGAATCAAATCTGTCAAATCCAGCAGTCTTCATACCCGATCTAACAAATACCGAGTCATAAACTTCATCTTGATACTTATTTTTAGTCAGTGCCTCTATCACCAGTCCAAGGGCAATGAAGCCACCATTATTGTAACTGAATTTCTCACCGGGTTGAAACTTCATTTTTTCTTGTGAATATAGTGGAAGTAGGTCTTTGGGATGTTCCACCTTATACATGGGCAGTGTGTCCCAAAGCGCGGCAAAATCATCCATAACTTCTTCATCAAAATAGTCAGGCATACCAGAAGTATGCATTAAAACATGTTTAATAGTAACATGGTCTGACATATGTTCAAAAACTCCTGGAAGGATGTCAACCAACTTTGATTCCAACTCTAACTTACCCTCTTCAATAAGTTGGAGAATTTTAATAGCAGTAAATCCTTTGGTACCCGATGCAATACCAAATCGTGTTTCAGTGTTTACAGGCACACCAAAAACACGTTCAGCAAGTCCACTGGCGAAATCTGACCTTTCTCCACTTAAGTCAGAAATTGAAACAACGCCATTAAATGTTTCATGCTCAACAAGAGCTTTCTCAATTATATTCTTGTAAACGTCTCTCATTTTTATGTCTCCAATTCTATTACACTAAGAAGTCCATCTAATAATGACACTTTGGTCCTTAATTTGAAGTGTAAAAATCATGTCAACATCTCCCCTCATGCGCTCGCCTGTATATATTGTTTTGAGTTTTCTGATAACTCAACTTATTTTAACATATAGGTGAAAGTTCAATCATAATTATTATCATATTGTAATAGTTTTGACATATTCACATTTTATAAACGTTTAAACTTTTTTAACGGACGTACAACATCCTCTTTAACTTTAAAACTTTCTTCCCAATACAGATTATAATTCTGGTTTACTTCTATTTAATAAATGAACGTAAAAAACGTGTATGAAATCAATTAACGACTTCATACACGTTCTAAAATATTACTTGCTTAAATTTTAGTCTACACTAAAAGCATCTTTCATCTTACCAAAGAAACCTTTATCACCCGTTTCTTCGCCGGATTCTGTTGTTGCTTTCTTCTCAAACATATCAGCTGTAAATCCAGGCTCACCCATGGTTGCAGCAAAGTCTTTAAGTGCGGCCTTTTGTTTACTGTTTAAGTTTGTAGGTACTTCTACAAATACTCTTACATACTGGTCTCCTCGGCCATAACCGTTCAGAACTGGAACACCTTTGCCTTTCAGCCTGAACTGCTTACCGCTTGGGGTACCAGCAGGAATTTTAAACTGAACTTTTCCATCCAGTGTAGGTACATCTACTTCGTCACCTAAAACAGCTTGAGAATAAGAAATTGGCATTTCTAAGAAGATGTCATTGCCGTCACGTTGGAAGTCTTTATGAGCTTGAACGCGAATAACAACCATAACGTCACCACGTGGTCCACCTTTGTGACCAAGGTCACCTTCACTACGTAGACTCATCTGAGCACCGTTAAATACGCCAGCTGGAATATCAACTTCAATTGTTTTCTTTTTCTTAACTCGGCCTTTTCCTTTACATGTATGACATGCTTTATCAAAAGTCTTACCTTTGCCATTACACTGGTCACAAGCTCTAACAGAGATTGTTTCTCCAAATAGTGAACGCTGGGCTACACGCATTTCACCAGTACCATTACACTTAGTACATGTATGAGATTCAGTACCTGGTTCAGCGCCGTCACCATGACATGTTGGACAATCTTCTGTACGGTAAAACTCAATTTTTTGCTTTTTACCAAATGCCGCTTGTTCAAATGTAAGAGTTACATCTACACGAATATCTTGACCTTTACGTGGGCCTTGACGACGCGATCCGCCACCAAAACCACCGCCGAATCCACCACCAAACATTTCGTTGATGATGTCTTCAAAGCCACCAAATCCAGCACCACCGTAGCCGCCGCCACCCATGTTCTGGTTAACACCTGCATGGCCGAACTGGTCATATAAATTACGTTTTTCTTTATCTGATAGCACTTCGTATGCTTCATTTACTTCTTTAAAGTTTGCTTCTGCTTCTTTATCATCTGGATTACGGTCTGGGTGGTACTTCATTGCCATCTTACGATAAGCACGTTTCAGTTCCGCTTCATCAGCGTTCCTGTCTACGCCCAGCAACTCATAATAATCTCTTTTATCACTCAAGGGTAATTCCGCCTTTCCTTCAGGGTATTTACTCGTCTTCTGATTCATACCCCTTCATGGAGCATTTCAACTGGTCAACATTATACCATAGCTTTACTTAGAGCAGAATTAGATATTGGTAAACATTTCATGAACAAATCACCAATTCTCAAATCGAATAGATTTTTCTCAGGCAAGGCACGTTTCATATATATGGCAGGAGCCTACTAAGGTACGTGACTGTCATATTTATGAAACAGTAACGAAGCATGAGGAAAACATATACGGTTTGAGGGCATCTATGGTTACTACAATAGATGCCCGTCAAAATATCTAAGCTTTAGTAAGCTAATGTATTCAATTTATTATTAACTAGTCAACTACTTCGTAATCAGCGTCTACTACATCGTCTGCAGGACCAGCGCCAGCTTCAGGACCAGCTTGTGCTTGTTGCTCAGCTTGAGCTTCTGCATACATTTTTTGAGCAATTGGTTGGAATGCTTCTTGAAGTGCTTCTAGAGCTGACTTCATGATTTCAAGTTCGTCTTTTTCTAGAGCTTCTTTAGCTTCCTTGATTTTTTCTTCAACGTTAGCTTTTTCTTCAGCAGTAGCCTTGTCACCAATTTCTTCGATCTGCTTTTCAGATTCGTAGATTAGTGTATCAAGTTGGTTGTGTGTTTCAACCTTTTCTTTGATTAGCTTATCTGCTTCTGCATTTTCTTCTGCTTCTTTGATCTTAGCTTCAATTTCTTCTTCAGAAAGATTAGTAGATGCAGTGATTGTGATATGTTGCTCTTTACCTGTGCCCATATCTTTAGCTTTTACATTTACAATACCGTTAGCATCGATGTCAAATGTAACTTCGATTTGAGGTACACCACGACGTGCTGGAGGAATACCGTCTAGCTGGAAACGACCCAGAGTTACATTGTCCTTAGCCATTTGTCTTTCACCCTGCATAACGTGAATGTCAACCGCTGTTTGGTTGTCAGCTGCAGTAGAGAAGATTTGAGACTTCTTAGTAGGGATTGTTGTATTTCTTTCAATTAGCTTTGTAAATACCGAACCAAGTGTTTCGATACCCAGTGAAAGCGGAGTAACGTCAAGTAGTAGAACATCATTTACATCACCTGATAGTACGCCACCTTGAATAGCTGCACCAAGAGCAACACACTCATCTGGGTTGATACCTTGATGTGGATCTTTACCAGCGATTTTCTTAACAGCGTCTTGAACTGCAGGAATACGCGTTGAACCACCAACTAGGATTACCTGGTCAATATCTGATTGAGATAAACCAGCATCTGCCATAGCCTTCTTCATTGGATCAACAGTCTTTTGAACTAGGTCTTCAGTCATTTGGTTGAACTTAGATCTTGATAGATCCATGTTTAAGTGAAGAGGACCCGCAGCAGTTGCTGTGATAAATGGTAGGTTGATGTTTGTTGACATTGTAGTAGAAAGCTCTTTTTTAGCTTTTTCAGCAGCTTCCTTTAAACGTTGTAGACTCATTTTGTCTGCACGTAGATCAACGCCGTGTTCTTTAGCAAAATCTTCAGCCATCCAGTCAATAACCTTTTGGTCAAAGTCATCGCCACCTAGGTGGTTGTTACCGTTAGTTGCTAGTACTTCAAATACGCCGTCGCCGATTTCAAGAATAGAAACGTCAAAAGTACCACCACCAAGGTCATATACAAAGATCTTTTGGTGTGAGTCCGACTTGTCCATACCGTAAGATAAGGCAGCAGCCGTTGGTTCGTTGATGATACGTTTAACTTCTAGACCAGCAATACGACCAGCATCTTTTGTTGCTTGACGTTGTGAATCTGTAAAGTATGCAGGAACTGTGATTACTGCTTCAGTAACTTTTTCACCTAAGTATGCTTCTGCATCTTCCTTAAGTTTAGTAAGTACCATTGCAGAGATATCTTGTGGTGTATACTCTTTGTCGTCAATCTTTACGTGGAAATCATGACCCATTTCACGTTTGATAGAAGCAACTGTTCTTTCAGGGTTTGTGATTGCTTGACGCTTAGCTGTTTCACCAACTAGACGTTCGCCATTTTTAGCAAATGCTACGATCGATGGAGTCGTTCTGTTACCTTCTTTATTTGGAATTACTGTTGAGTCTCCACCTTCTAATACGGATACACATGAGTTTGTTGTACCTAAGTCAATACCAATGATTTTAGCCATTGTTCATTTCCTCCTTAAATTCTATTCAAGTTTACGAATTTTAATTTTTTATTGTTAGCCTATACTTTTAAAGTTTAGCAAGATACCTTTACCATAGATGGTCGAACTACTTTGTCACCCAGTTTGTAGCCCTTTTGGAACTCTTCAATGACAACATCTGCATCACAGTTTTCTTTTTCTTCAGTCATTACTGCATGGTGCATGTTTGGATCAAAAGGTTGGTCAACAGCTTCAATAGCTTGAACGCCCTCTTTTTCTAGTAGATCTTCAAAAGATTTTTTAATCATTTCAACACCGTTTAGAACATTTTGATGGTCATCGGCATTGTGTGAAATTGAGTCAAGTGCTCTGTCAAGGTTGTCCATTACCGCTAGAAGTTCTACAACGATCTTTTCATTAGCATACTTGTAAATCTCAGATTTTTCTTTTTCAGTTCTTCTTTTATAATTTTGGAACTCTGCTTGAAGACGTACATTCGTGTCTTTTAGAGTTGCATTTTCATTTTTTAGGGCCGTCAATTCGTCTACCTCTTCTACGACCTCTTCTGCCGCATCTTCTGTTGTCTCTTCAACTGAATCCGCTTCAGTTCCTTCTTCGCTTACATTCAGTTCATCCTCTAGGATTTCCTGATCTTTTTTCTTTTCCAATCGTGACACCATCCTCACCGCTTGAAGCAACGCTTCACCTATAAGTTAATTCCTGAAAAAATTTCTGATAAAGTCTCCCTGATGTAATCGACAACCGCAACAGACGCGCCGTAATCCATTCTCATGGGACCTATGACAGCTATACTGCCAGCAACTTCATTGTTCACCTTATAATTGGCTTTAATCATGCTGCAATCCGAAAGTTCTTCAAGGCCGATTTCTTTTCCAATGCGAACTGAAATACCTTCTTGTTCACCATTTTCGAGAATTTTGCAGATCTTGTCTCTGCTTTCCATCGTGTCAAAGAATGCTTGTGCACGTCCAACCTCTTGAAATTCTGGGAGGTTTAACACATTGTGCACCCCTTCTACATATGTTTCTACTTGATCGATATCTCTAAATGTGTCTCTAAGAATCGGCATCAAGTAATCTATGAATCCACCGTACTCAACCAGGTCTGCTTTAATAGCACTGATCGTTCTAAGTGTGATGTCCTTAATTGTTAAACCATAAAGTCTTTCAGTCATAGCGTCAGTGATCATGTCGAGTACTTGCTGACTGGAACTTTTAATGCCCAGAGGTATGGATTTGAAATCACCACTGTTTGAAACAAGGATGAGAAGTACTTTTTGGTCATTTATTTTAACCATCTTAATATTCTCAAGTTTACTTAAGTTAAACTTAGGAAGTGAAATAACCGTTGTCATACCTGTTATTTGAGATAAAATCTTAGTGGCTTGTTTTACCACATCATCTATTTCTATTAAGTTACTTAGTAGAAGACTTTTAATTTTCTCTTGTTGTGCTCTTCCTAAAGCTGAATATTTCATTAAGTTGTCCACATACATTCTGTACCCTTGTCCCGATGGGATACGGCCTGCAGATGTATGAGGTTGCTGGAGCAGTCCCAAGTCCTCTAGATCGGCCATTTCATTTCTAATGGTTGCTGAACTAATTCCAAGTGGATGGTTCTTAGCAATTGTTCTCGACCCAACGGGTTGAGCTGTATTAATGAAATCATCGATGATGGCTTTGAGAATGAGGAGTTTTCGTTCATTTATATCCATGTTTTCTCCTTGTCTCTCCGTTGTTAGCACTCATCAAATTCGAGTGCTAATATCTTTCTGTAACTAATATACTACCAGCGTAAAGCCTTGTCAACAGCAGATCATAGATTTTTTAACCTTTTAACAAATCGTTTACAGTTTGTTAATTTACAATTCAATTTCTAAAGTAAGACGCGAAAAAAGGAAGTGATTCATACCTTAATCACTTCCTTCATCTAATATAGTCCAGTACTGAAAACTGTTTGAACCTAAAATACCAATATATATGGGAATAAAATGTGAATGATAATAAATGCAATAATTAATAAAGACAAACCCCTATGGAATTTAACATTTTTCATTGAGATTTTCTTAAAATGCATAAGTACTCCATACACAACTATGGACAACATAGTCACAAGAGCTAAAGCCCCCGTGTAAGATCTACTTATATTATAAAAGGCTAAGTTTGCATGTAAAAACAAAATGGCCAGAGTTATAAGGCCTGCAGGTTTGTGAACCCGTACCAGTAACTTTCTCAACTTTTTCATTGATTCCATCTTTGCAAATGGTTTCAATCTTAGGAAATAACGATCAACGGACAATAAATATAGAATAACTGCACTCCAACCTAGTAAACGAATAAATAAGTACATACACTCACTCCTTTAGAGCCTTAACTGGCCCGTTCTTAGGTACTCAATAGCTTCTTCTGCAGTCATTTTAAACTTATACTTATCTCGAATTGGTTGAATGCGTTCATAAAACTGCTTTTTATATGTAGCGTCCAACTTTCCATTGTGATAAAGTCTGAGTGTTTGACTGTACAAAGATGGAAAATGTTTTTTGACTTGCTCAAGATAATATCCACGTGTTTCTCCTCGTAAATACAAGGTTGCTATCATAAAATAGTCCGGGTTCATCTCGTAGGCAAGCTGATAAACATTCTCAACTTCTTCATACCCATCTGTAATAGCTGGTAAAACAGGAAACAGATGAATTCCTGTCATTGCTTTCGTTTTCTTAGAAACTTCTGAAATCATCTCCATACGCTTTTGCGGTGAAACAGCACCGGGTTCTAATATTTTGGCCAAAGAATCATCTACCGTAGAAACACTGGCCACAATATTAACGTCTGTAACAGATGCCAATTCTTCAATTAAGTCAAGATCTCTTAAAAGCAAGTTGGATTTGGTTGAAATAACAATAGGTGTTTTATATTTAATGAGGACTTTTAACACCGCTCGCATCAATTTAGCTGTTTTTTCCGCCTCTTGGTAAGCATCTGTGACACCTCCAAGGTTTATTACATGTCGGCCTCCACCTAATTTGCTCAGGTCTTTCTCTAGTACTTTTGCTATGTTCACTTTGGCATAAATGGTGTGTGCATCCCCACCCTCAGGTTTAAACTTATCAGCATACCGGGCATAACAGTATATACAGTTATGGGAACACCCTTTATATAAGTTTAAGTCGTGTGAATAAGGCATATTTCTCTTTAGCTTATGTAGGGCACTTTTACAAGTCATTGATTTTAATTTGTACATTTGTCACCTTCTAAACTTAAAGCTCTGAATCCCACTCAAAAGAGCGTTCATTCAGAGCTTTATAAATTTCCTTCATTTAGCCGGCTGTGTCACCATTTTCTTTAAGACGTTTGAATAATTCAAGGTGAGACTTTTCCCAAGCTATAATTGTATCCAGCAGCTTATCTGCTTCAGGGCTTGCGGTTCCCTTTAGGCTTGTATAAAATTCTATGGCGTCTGACTCCAACTGTATAGCATGGTCATACACATTGTTAATATCAGAAAGTCCAATACGTTTAATTGAATCCCAATCAATCTTTACATCACGCAGGGGTTGTGCTGAAACTAAAAATGCAATTTTTTCAGATGAATCCAGTTGATCTGTAATGATTGCCTTTAGCCACTCAATATGTTGCATTTCTTCATTTGCAACAACTTTAAACAGTTCACAAATCTGCTTGTCATGTAACATTTTTGATTGACGCATATAATAATCATAACCTTCACGTTCATATTCTACGGCACGTTGAAGGAGTTCTACTCTATCCATAATTAGACCCTCCGTTTTCTGTTCTTATTGGGCTTTTATGTTATTTTATCATAGTGTTTTTATTATTAGAAGCACTTAACTATCTAGAGAGAATAGAAAGAAACGTTGTCCTTCTGGTGTATCAATTGTGCCAGACTTTTCATTGTCATTTTTCGAAAACTCTATGCCCGCTTCCACTAGTTTTTTCAACTTTTCTGCCATATCAAGTCCAAAGTAAGTAAGTGCTGGTTTATCAAAGTCATCCGTTTGATGTAGACCAATAACAAACATACCATCTGTTACAATTGCCCATGGGTAAGGTTGTTCAAACCGGTCCCCCAATTTAAAACCCATAGCTTCCCAAAACTGAACTTCACGGTCCATGTCAGTGATATTTAAAGCCAGTTCTCCAAAAATACCACAGTTGGCATTTGGAAAATCTTCTGGTGATGGATTTTCAAAATCGATATCCATTAGTGATTTACTCTTGTAGTTATAGTCTCCATCCGCTTGTGCTTGATTAACACTTACCAGCATACCATTTCTTAACTGTGCTATGATTTGCTGAGGTTCATCTTCTGTACCAATCGTAAGAACGGGTTTTAGACCAGCCTTTTCTAATTGTGCAGGAACATTTTTAAGATGATCTGCTATATAGGTTAATCCTAAGTATTCATCTTTTCCTTCTACTAAAATAATATGCAATGAACCATCACTAATTTCTGACCAAACAGCAGGAGCCTGTCCACTATTTTCAACTGTATATCCAAGTTTAGTATAAAGTGCTATCGATTTTTCCATGTCTGATGTGCCAATAGTCAAGTAAGCAGCACGCCCTAATTTTTCACTCATAATGTCTCTCCTCCATTCATTTACTCATACCCCACTATCCCCTATTTTATCATTTAAGAATTTCTAATCCATTTATAATGAACCCCACCTACATTTCATATAAGATGAAACAAAGTACGAGGTGATAAAATGGATAATAAAGTTAAGAACTCTCATGAAATTAAACAGACAAAAGATACGAATCAAATTGAGCCTGAGAATGAAAGTTTAAATGATATGGTTCAAGAAAAAAATGTCGAACCTACTGAAAAACCAATGAAAGATGAAATCGCAGAATTAATTAAACCCATTGCAATACATGAAGCTAAAAGTGCTTTATACAAAGCCAAACTTGCAGGGTATGTTTTAAAAAAAGGTGCCCAAGGCGCAGGTGTTGCAGCTAAGTTTATTCAGAAGAAAACGGGCGAGTTTGTAGAGAATAGAAAATCTAAGAAACATAAGAAATAATCTACCATAACCTTTGAACAGTTAAACAGTATTAAATAAATTAATCCCCCTGATGAATGAACTGGACCCTTAAAAGGACCATCATTAACAGGGGGATTACTTTAATTTACTAACTTTTATTTACTAACTTTTATTATACTTTCTT
>Ga0209272_10001090_pt1 | contig 18229 bp, 20 predicted proteins | sample tdDd002_FD_187125 | JGI IMG/M metagenome (GOLD analysis project Ga0209272, IMG submission 187125) | Marine sediment microbial communities from the Atlantic coast under amendment with organic carbon and nitrate - tdDd00.2 (SPAdes)... | ecosystem: Environmental > Aquatic > Marine > Coastal >... | reverse complement strand
AAGCCTACATCGAGAACAACCTCACCATCGAACAAGCTATTGTTTTAGATTATGCCACCACAGAGGTAAAACAAGACGACAGCGAACAAATCACCTGGTTCGGCATTGATAACATCGGCTATGTCCGGATTGATTCAATGACCGATTACAGCTCAGTTTCTGATGACGAAGATGACCTGGCGCACACCACATCAGCGCTGGAAAATCTGAATAACGCCTTAGATCAAGTGCTAACAGACCTAAGCGACACTCAGGGCCTGATCATCGATATTCGTGGCAACGGTGGAGGCAATGACTATATCAGCCTTGCTATTGCTGGCCGTTTCGCTGTTACCGACTATGTGGGCTACAAAAAATATGCGCGCGACGGTGGCGGTGTAACCGACACTCGGGAAGCGATTATTCAGCCTACATCTATGGTTAGCTATACCAATAAGCCTCTGGTATTACTGGTGAGCGCCGAAACGGCTTCAGCAGCCGAAGCATTTACCCTTGCCATGCTTCCAAACGACCAGGTTACCGTAATCGGTACTGCCACTCAGGGCATTTTTTCGGACGTACTGGAATGGGTGTTACCCGGTGGACATGCTTTAGGACTTTCCAATGAAGTGTATTTATCTGCCGATGATGTGTGGTATGAAGGCTCAGGTATTCCGGTTGATATTGAAGTGCCGAACTTTTCGAAGAGTGATCGTGAAAGTGGTCAGGACTCGGGTATAGAGGCCGCATTAACTACGCTGATGTAGATTCAGAAAAAAGCAGGCAGGTTCTTTGTGGACCTGCCTGCTAAGCTAGAGTCACACTTTATTGAAGCTGTAATAAGCATAGTGCTCATTGGAATATTGGAGTATTGAAAGGGTGGAAGATAAGTTGCGATCGCCACAACCTCACCAACTAAAACGTCAGCGTTCGCCATTGAATGCGCAGTGGGAACAGCGGTTTTTGAACGAGCTGGAACAACGGGATACATCACGCCTGGGCTCGGTGTTTAACCAACCGCACATTTCCGAGCAGTTAACGTTATGGCAGCGCGGTCTGCAAAACTTACGTCGATTGGTTAAATAGCGATTTACGCGCTATTTAACGATAGTAAATTAGTCTTCGTCTTCTTCCAGAGTGGCAAGGCGGATTTTAATTAGCTTTGCAATACTGAACGGTGAGTTTTCCTGCGTCAGCCAGATCTCATCCTTATTCTTTACGCACAAGCCTTCAACCTGCCCATATCCTGCAAGAGTGAAGGTGTTCATCAGGGTATAATCTTCCGACAGAAAGGCGACGAAGGGGTCGACGATACCAAAGGCGTTGCTACTGTAGCCAACAACAACATAGCGGTTGTGGAATCTGTCCCAATCTGCGCCGGTGACAACACCCGGAAGCCCCTCAATGGTGGTTACCGGCGAAATATGCTGCTCTTCGTCTTTTTTATTCAGGTGGTACACCCGCAGGGTTTTAGTGAGCCAACTTTTTGAAAACAGTACCAGCTTATCGTGACGAGCGACCATGGCCTCAGCATCAAAGTCATGCGCATACAACTCGTTCTTCTTCGGCTCATAATTATCATATGTGAAAGTTAGACGGGCCTCACTGGATAAATCATCCCGACTCACTTTGTGAATAACCAACTTTCTGCGTTTACCCGCGTTGTTACCGAAATCGCCAATGTAAAAGAATTTGTCATCGGCCGTCACCGATTCCCAGTCATTGTTCTTCTTAGCGACATCAACGCCTTCAATGATCACACCTTCGTCGTCAATGCGATACAAAGTGGGACTGTTGCCCGAATCGGCAATGGTGTACTGGGCATCGGCACTGCAGATCAGACCGGATGTTTCACCCAGTTCCGCCATTAGGCCATGTTCAGCGATAACGGTGAGTTGACCGGAATTTGCAGTGGTAGTGGTACTGCAAGCCATAGGAAATAATAAAACGAACAGCGCAAAAGAGCGCGACATACGACGCGACAACCTGGATATCTCCGTGCGGGTAAGGATGTGATGGCGGTCAAGCATAGCGGCTTGCCACCCAACACTGCAAACGGTTTTTTCGCATTAATTCGACGTTTAACATTCCACTGTATTACGCTGGTAACGGTTAATTGAGTCCGTGTTACAACTTCGAACCGGTTAATAATCTACATTTTTAGTGTCGGCAAAACGGCTGAATTTTGCCGAAAACGTTTATTTGCGCACTCGCATAATTGCCAATGCCATTACCATAAAGCCAAGGCCCCATGGTGCAGGCACAGGGTCGGTACCGCCGCCCACACAGGCAGGATCGTTCGGATTCGCTACACAGTAATCCAGCGTTTCCTGCAATTTTACCTGAGCAAAATTGGTGACAAAGGTGGTGAGTGCATTCGTGTCTGACGTATTCAGTTCATTCAGGTCGAAGCCATGGCCGCCATTGTTAGCCGCCAGCGTTAACAAATCGCTGAAGGTTCCACCCAATACCACGTTGAATAACGCTGAGCTTTGTTGCAATAAGCCATCCAACGAGTTGGCATCGTATTCTGTATCACTGTTACTGGCTTCATCAGCAAACAGGATCAGGTTTTTAACGGCATCAGCACGATAACTTAGTCCGGCACTCTCGGCCGTCAGCCCATCCAACGCATAAGCCGTTGCGTCGTAAGCTGGCTCATTCGAACCAATCGAATACAAATCGCCGGTAAAGCCCGCAAACGTAGTTGCATCAACAAAATCGGTAAGCAGTCGAATGTTATCGCCAGCAAAACCATAGCCGATTAACGCGAATTGCGCGTCTAATCCGCCCGCCTGTAAAATACTGGCAAACAAGCCAATGCTGTTTCCCAGGTTTGAATGAACGTTGCTCATAGAGCCACTTTCATCCACGATCATGACAATATCAGTCTTTACAATGCCAGCCTGCGCCGGTATTGACATCCCTGCCACAATAACCACAAGCATGCAAAGTATCGCTTTGAAACGTCGGTTATTAATTTTGAACATCTTTACATCCACCGCGATAATACTTTGTTAAACAAAGAAAAATGCAATATTTATTCCATTAAAAAAAACAACAAAAGATCATCAGCTTAGCTTTGTCCGTATAATTTATCGCCACAAATATGTAAAAATGTTCGACACTAGTACCAACTGGCCCTGTTAGGTATGGTGAGGACGTTTATAATAGAAAGTCTGTAACGTAAGGCAGGTAATTCAGTGTTACCTGAACTGCAGTGATGTCACTGTCATAACAATAAAGGAAAATTCTGTGTCAGATCCCACTTTAGCTTTGGTCACTGTTGGACTGTTATCAATTGGGTGCCAGTATCTGGCCTACCGCATCCGGTTGCCAGCCATTCTGCCACTTTTGGTAATAGGTATACTGGTTGGGCCCGTTTTTGGCGTGCTCAATGCCGACCAGCTGTTTGGCGACCTGTTGTTTCCTGTCGTGTCGCTGTCTGTTGCCATTATTCTGTTTGAAGGGGCGTTGACACTGAAATACCAGGACATTGCCGGACACGGCAAAATGGTACGTAACCTGTGTTCTGTGGGTGTGCTGGTTACCTGGGTGATAGCCACCGTTGTTGCCCATTACGCTTTGGAGGTGACCTGGCAGCTGTCATTTTTATTTGGGGCCATCGTGACAGTTACCGGCCCAACGGTCATTGTTCCCATGCTGCGCACGGTGAGACCTCAAACGAACCTCGGCAACATACTGCGCTGGGAGGGGATTGTTATCGACCCGATTGGCGCATTACTCGCCGTGATTGTTTATGAATATATCATCTCCTCTCAGGGCGCCATGTCGCACACTCTATATGCATTCAGTAAAACCATTGGCATTGGATTGCTCAGCGGACTGGCAGTGGGTTACTTTCTGGGAGTGACATTGCGCAATCACTGGGTGCCACACTACCTGCGCAACACCGCGGTGCTGACTATTATTTTGGGTGCTTTTGCAGGGTCTAATTTTTTTGCACACGAATCCGGCCTGTTAACCGTTACTATCGCTGGCATCATGCTGGCCAATATGCGTGATGTCGATGTTGACGATATCCTGGAATTCAAGGAAACCCTGAGCGTCCTGTTGATTTCCGGCTTATTTATTCTGCTGGCAACCCGCCTGGATCTCGGTGCAGTAGCAGAAGTTGGCTGGGCAGCCGCCATCGTATTGATATCGATTATTTTTGTTGCTCGCCCTCTGTCGGTATTTATCTCCTCCATTGGCACTGGCCTCAATTGGCGCGAACTGGCTCTATTGAGCTGGGTGGCACCTCGTGGGATTGTCGCCGCTGCCGTTTCTGCTTTATTCTCACTAAAACTGGAAGCCCTCGGCTATGCCGGCGTTGAAGTGATTGTTCCTCTTGTATTTCTGGTCATCATTACCACGGTTGTACTGCAGGGGCTAACCGCCAAACCTGTAGCGAGACTGCTGGGAGTGCGCGCCCCTGTGCCCAACGGTTTCCTGCTGTTTGGTGCCAGCCAATTTAGCCGGTTACTGGCTAAAGAGTTAATCAAGCACAAAGTCTCAGTACGGGTTGCCGACACTAACTGGGATGCCATTCGAGAAGCTCGCATGCAGGATATTCCCGTTTATTTCGGTAATCCTATGTCTGAGCATGCGGCACTGCATCTGGATTTAAACAGCATTGGTACCGTACTGATCTTATCGCCTTATAAACAGCTCAACCCAATGATTGCCTATCACTTTGAATATTCGATGGGTAAGGACAAGGTATGGGGGCTAACCACCAATCAAGCGAGTACGCGTCCAAGTCATCAGGTGTCAGAAGACTATGCTAAGAAGCTCTCACTGTTCGGGGAAGGTGTAACTTACGGTTATCTGGCAAGCACAGTGAGTCGCGGTGGCAGAATTAAAACCACGTCGATAACGCCAGAATTTACTTATCAGGATTATTTGCGCACCTATGCCGACAAAGCGACGCCGCTGATTGCCATTGATGAAAATAAGCGGTTACACGTAATGCTAAGTTCGGACGAAATGATTCCAAAAGCAGGATGGAAGCTAATTAGTCTGGTAGAGGCTGAAGCATTGCCGAAGGAAGAAGTGGCCGTAGCCGCAGCGGCTAGTGAAGAAAAGTAATCAGAATAGCACCCTGTCTGAAGACAGGGTGCCTCTCCCTGGAAAAAACGAGCAATTAAGTGGTGCGTTAGGTGCAACCGTTAGTGTTTTTGCTTTACTCAATTACAACGTCGACTATTAATAGCAATGCACGCGCCAATATGCCAAAAATAATTAAGTCATTAAAATTCAACAATTTGCGAAAACAAGCAAGATATTAAACATTCTATATTATACGATTTTACACCAAAAGAGGGCATTGTTATGGCGTTATGCCCAATTTTGGTGAACGCTTTTTGGACGCTTTATTTCACCATTAGTTGGGCCGGGCTTTAGCTTTTTGAAAACCCGAAAATCAACACATCATCAGGGATTGATTTTTCTTGCCCGAAAAGCAAGCGTATTGCTATGACAGCTTAACTGCAGTATTTGCGTGTACCAATATGCTTCGGTTGGTAATCCAGTAATCTCACTATTTATTTTTAGCTAAAAACAATCAACTTATGAGTGCAGTATGCTATTCACAACTACCAGTGTCTTATCCAGTGCGCCGCTATTTTTAGTAACGGTGTGGTAACCCGCTAAACCCGCCTGTTTCCTTTCTTCAGTGTGGTTAAGCCAATGCGATACCTGATTGCAAAGTTCAGCTTCATTGCTAACAATTTTAAGGCCACCAGACTCCGCTAATTTACTGCAAATTTCAGGATTGTTGTGCGTACTGGTTCCCATAATTACAGGCAACTGCTTAGCGGCAGGTTCAAGCGCATTGTGACCGCCGCGCTGAGCAATACTGCCACCAACAAAAGCAATATCAGCCACATCATAGGCGGCATTTAGTCGGCCCATTTCATTTACCAATAGCACATCACAGTCGTCATTGATGACCGGGTTATCGGCGCTTTTAACAAGAGTGAGTTCTGCTTTTTCAATTAGTTTCGATACGGTATCAAAACGGTCTGGGTGACGTGGTACCAATATCAGTAACAGCGAGGGGTGTGCTTCTTTAAGTGCCTTATATACACCGAGTAATATCGACTCTTCCGGCTCATGTGTACTGCCGCCAATCAGTACGTACCGCTCTGCATTTGCCAACCCAAGAAAATCACTTTTCGCCGCCGTCAGGGCCGCGGCCTGATCAAACTTAATATTTTGCGTCAGCGTAAGCTTTTCTTTCTCCATACCGAGGAAAAGATAGTTTGTATAGTCTCGGTCTCCCTGCGCACAAACATGGGTAAGCTTTCGAAGCAATGGCTCAAACAGTACCGGGAATTTTTTATATCGCCGCGATGATCGGTCTGTCATCCGTGCATTAATAACAACTACCGGGATACCTTGCTTCCAGCACGTGTGAATTAAATTCGGCCATAGCTCTACTTCAGTAATTAATACCTGTCGTGGTTGAACACGTTTCAGCATGGCGCTCATGGCTACAGGTAAGTCATAGGGTAAGTAAAAGTGGTGAACAGTATCACCGAACATATCCGTTACGCGGGCAGAGCCGGTTGCAGTAGTCGTGGTAACGGTAATTTGAACATCCGGCTGCTCCTGCATAATACGTTTTATAAGGCAGGATGCGGCAACCACCTCTCCCACCGACACGCAATGAAATAAATACCCGTGTTTCTTGGGAACAGGGGCAACCAGACCAAATCGTTCAAAGCGCGTCCGCCCGGACTGTTTCCTTTGCTCCTTGCCTTTGAGTAAGAAATTAACGAACGCGAAGGGAATCGCCATTAACAGCAATAGTGAATAGAACCAGCGAAAGGCTTCCTGAGCGAGGGTAGGCTTGTAGGTAGGCGTGTCGTTATTCATTGTTAGTTATAATCACTGCAATCATTATTAGTGTGGTTTACTGCGCCGACTAAATGGCGAAGCCAAGGCTGATATTATAACGCCTTCTTACCAATGATATTGCAAAACCTTTTGCGCATGCCCTAAAAGTAACTGGTTAGTTTTGATCGTAGCCCTTCTTTTTCGAGTAACAACAACATCAAAGCCTGCAGCGATATAACCGCGTACTTCACAGGAATGACTTACAACATTTGCCTTTAGTTTTATAGGATTGGGCAAACACTGGAGAGTATCGTGGCTGAATTCAAAGCGGCTATCCGTCAAAATTAAACGACTCAAAGAAGGAGGAATTATGACGACAGTAAAAGCTTACGGTGCTACGGCACCAGACTCGGGGGTTCACCCGCTCGATATAGAACGTCGTGATCTGCGTGATACCGATGTCGCGATTTCCATAGACTATTGTGGTGTGTGTCACTCAGACCTTCATACCGTAGAGAATGACTGGGGCGGCACCAGCTACCCAATTGTACCTGGTCATGAAATTGTTGGTACTGTTACCGCTGTCGGGCCTGACGTCACTAAGTTTAGTGTAGGTGATAAAGTAGGTGTGGGCTGTCTGGTCGATTCGTGTGGCCATTGCGGTGCCTGTGAGCACGACGAAGAACAGTTCTGCGAAGAAGGTATTCATGGTACGTACGGTGGTGTTGATCGCATAGATGGTACACCAAATCACGGCGGTTACTCAGAGGCTATCGTGGTAAAGGAATCCTTTGTGCTTTCAATTCCCGATGCACTTGATCCTGCCGCCGCAGCACCGATTCTGTGCGCAGGTATTACAACCTACTCACCCCTTAAACACGTTGGTGTTAAAAAGGGTGACAAAGTAGGTGTACTCGGTATGGGTGGACTTGGCCATATGGGCGTTAAGTTTGCCAAAGCGATGGGGGCGGAAGTGACTATTTTTACGCGCTCAGTCAGCAAAGTCGAAGAAGCACTCAGCCAGGGGGCAGATCATGTGATTATATCGACAGATGAAGCACAGATGACCGCTGCTGCAGAACAATTCGATTATTTGCTAGATACCATTCCGGTAGAACACGACTTTAATCCTTATCTGAATTGCCTGAAGTATGACGGCGTTCACATTGTGGTTGGTCAGTTAACGCCACTTGAACCTGCGCTTAATACCGCAGCCTTGGTATTAAAGCGTCGTTCTATCATGGGCTCATTGATTGGCGGACTAGCCGAAACGCAGGAAGTGTTAGATTTCTGTGCTGAGCACAATATAGCCTGCGACATTGAAATGCTGGATATGCAGGACATAAACACTGCCTACGAACGCATGAAAAAAGGCGATGTTAAATATCGTTTTGTCATTGATATGGCATCTCTGAAAAACGCGTAATGCCATTTATCGGCCAACAGCATTGTTGTTGGCCGACAGTATTCACTCCCGCCTAACCAGCCAAAGCAATCAACCGATAAACAATTCAACTTAAGTTGCAAATTGATCGGCTGTTTATTTTTGAACCACTTTCAAATTACTGCTAAAACGTCACTTTAAAACCATATAATCATATACTTATATATATCGAAGAATGCGTCTTTGTATTTAACACACCACATAAGCAAAAATTACTCGCCCTCGACCCAACGCTTTCCTTAAAACATTTAAATCTATGCTTTCTAAGCAGCACATATGGCTGTATAGGCTATTCATAAAATCAAGAATACCTTTATGTTATTTATCTATATCAGTAGTTTAACTAAGAATTCTATAGTTTTTACAGCTTGTATTATCAATGTCGAACAAAAAGCTATTTATTAGTATTTATATTAATTTGATTTATAAAGTAACCTGACTGAATAGTCAGGAATAATATCGTGGAGATTTGACAGGTTTTGACCAAAAATAACAAGCACAAAAAAGCCGCTCAAAGAGCGGCTTTTTTAAGCTTTGACAAAAGTCAGCGATTAAACGCCAGCTTTCTCAACAACGTCAACTAACATCCAAGTTTTCTTCTTAGAGATAGGTGCACATTCGCGAATAGTTACTGTATCGCCTTCGTTGCACACGTTGCTTTCGTCGTGAGCGTGCAGTTTAGTAGTACGCTTAATGAACTTCCCGTAGATAGGGTGTTTAACGAAACGTTCTACAACAACAACAATAGACTTGTCCATTTTGTTGCTAACCACACGACCTTGTACTGTACGAATTTTTTGTTCAGTCATTACGCATCAGCCTTTTGAGTCAGAATGGTTTTAACACGCGCGATGCTACGACGCACTTTCTTCAACTGGTCGGTTTTTTCAAGCTGGCCAGTTGAATGCTGCATGCGTAAGTTGAACTGTTCGCGTAGCAGGTTTAATAACTCTGCATTCAGCTCTTCTACGCTTTTATCTTTCAGTTCAGCTGCTTTCATTACATCACCGTCCGAGTTACAAAGGTTGTCTTAAATGGCAGTTTAGCCGCTGCCAATTCAAACGCTTCGCGTGCCAGAGACTCAGGAACACCTTCCATCTCATACAGTACGCGGCCTGGTTGAATTTGGCATACCCAGTACTCAACGTTACCCTTACCTTTACCTTGACGAACCTCAAGAGGCTTCTCAGTAATTGGCTTGTCAGGGAAAACTCGAATCCAAATTTTACCTTGACGTTTAACGTGACGAGTCATGGCACGACGAGCAGCCTCAATTTGGCGTGCAGTCATACGACCACGGCCAGTCGCTTTAAGTCCGAAAGTACCAAAGGCAACAGAGTTACCAGCGGCCAAACCACGGTTACGGCCTTTGTGCATCTTACGGAATTTCATGCGTTTTGGTTGTAACATGATTAGCCCTCTCGCTTAGCGTTGCGGCCTTTCTTCTTAGGTTGAGCTGGCGCAGCCGGCTCTTGAGTTGTAGGTAAACCACCTAGAACTTCACCCTTGAAGATCCATACTTTAACGCCGATGATACCGTAAGTAGTTGACGCTTCAGAGGTTGCGTAATCGATGTCCGCACGGAAAGTGTGCAGAGGTACGCGACCTTCACGGTACCATTCAGAACGTGCAATCTCTGCACCGCCCAAACGGCCGCTAACTTCAACTTTGATACCTTTGGCGCCTAGACGCATCGCGTTTTGCACTGCGCGTTTCATAGCACGACGGAACATAACACGACGTTCCAGCTGGCTTGAGATGCTGTCAGCTACTAGCTGTGCATCAAGCTCAGGCTTACGTACTTCTGCAATGTTGATCTGAGCAGGCACACCGGCCAGCTTAGAAACATAGTTACGCAGCTTTTCAACGTCTTCACCTTTCTTACCGATTACAACGCCTGGACGAGCAGTGTGAATAGTCACACGGATGCTCTTAGCAGGACGCTCGATCACGATTTTAGACAGTGAAGCGTTCTTCAATTGTTTAGTCAGGTACTGACGTACCTGATGATCGTTATACAGGTTGTCTGCATAATCCGCAGTATTAGCGTACCAGGTAGAAGTCCATGGTTTGCTGATACCCAGGCGTATGCCCGTAGGATGTACCTTCTGTCCCATTATCTACTCCTAGTTATCCGCTACAACCACAGTGATGTGACTGCTGCGCTTAAAGATACGGTCAGCACGGCCTTTGGCACGTGGCTTGATACGTTTCATTGTTGGACCTTCGTCAACGAAGATTTTCGAAACGCGCAGTTCATCAATGTCTGCACCTTCGTTATGTTCTGCGTTGGCGATGGCTGATTCCAATACTTTCTTAATCAGCGCTGCGCTTTTCTTAGGGCTGTACGTTAAAAGCTCAAGAGCCTTTTCTACGTGCAGTCCGCGAACTTGATCCGCAACCAAGCGTGCTTTTTGAGCCGACGTGCGGGCAAAACGGTGTTTAGCTAAAGCTTCCATTTCCTACCCCTTAACGTTTGCTTTTCTTGTCCGCGACATGGCCGCGGTAAGTACGCGTTGGCGCAAATTCGCCCAACTTGTGGCCGACCATTTCGTCACTTACGATGACAGGTACATGTTGGCGACCGTTATGGACCGCAATGGTCAACCCAATCATATCTGGGATGATCATCGAACGACGTGACCAAGTTTTAATTGGTTTACGGTCGTTCGCTTCCACTGCAGCCTCTACCTTCTTCAGCAAGTGAAGGTCGATAAATGGACCTTTCTTGAGAGAACGTGGCATGGTGAATCCTCGCTATTACTTGTTACGACGACGTACGATAAGCTTATCAGTACGCTTGTTGCTTCGGGTTTTCTTACCTTTAGTAGGAACACCCCAAGGAGTTACTGGGTGACGGCCACCAGAAGTACGACCTTCACCACCACCGTGTGGGTGGTCTACCGGGTTCATGGCAACACCACGAACGGTAGGACGAACACCGCGCCAACGGTTGGCACCTGCTTTACCCAGTGAACGAAGCATATGTTCTGCATTACCTACTTCACCAATAGTGGCGCGGCAATCAGACAATACTTTACGCATTTCGCCAGAACGCAGACGTAAAGTAACGTAGTTACCGTCGCGTGCCAGGATTTGAGCGTTAGCACCAGCAGAACGTGCAATTTGTGCACCTTTGCCAGGCTTCATTTCAATTGCGTGAACAACAGTACCAACTGGCATGTTGCGCATAGGCATAGCGTTACCCGCTTTAATTGGTGCGTTAGAACCTGACTGAACAGTGTCACCAGCCTGGATGCCTTTAGGCGCCAGGATGTACTTACGCTCACCATCTGCATACAGAACCAAAGCAATGTTTGCAGAGCGGTTTGGATCATATTCTAAACGCTCAACTTTCGCTGGAATGCCGTCTTTATTACGCTTGAAGTCAATTACACGATAGTGACTTTTGTGACCACCACCGATGTGACGTACGGTAATACGACCATTGTTGTTACGGCCGCCAGACTTGCTGTTTTTTTCCAGCAGAGGTGCGTAAGGTGCACCTTTGTGCAGATCAGGGTTGATTACCTGAACTACGTGACGACGACCGGCAGAAGTTGGCTTAGCTTTCAATAATGGCATTTCTAATCCCCTTCTTACTCAGCGCCACCGACAAAGTCGATGTCCTGACCTTCTTTAAGCACTACGTAGGCTTTTTTCCAGTCGCTGCGTTTACCGAAAGACATACCGTGACGCTTGGTTTTACCCTTAACGTTTACAGTACGAACACCTTCAACCTCAACTTCAAACAGTTTTTCAACTGCTGCTTTGATTTCAGCTTTGTTCGCGTCTTTAGCTACTTTGAATACTACAGTGTTGTTCGCTTCAGCAGCCATAGTAGACTTTTCTGAAACGTGAGGTGCACGAAGCACCTTCAGTAGACGTTCTTCGTTCATGCTAACGCCTCCTCAAGCTGTTTAACTGCATCTGCAGTAATCAGCACTTTTTCAAACGCGATTAGGCTTACCGGGTCGATGCCTGCAACGTCACGTACGTCAACTTTGTACAAGTTGCGTGCCGCTAAGAACAGGTTCTCATCTACCTCTGGAGTCACGATTAATACATCGTTCAGTTCCAGTTCGTTAAGCTTAGCAAGAAGAGCTTTAGTCTTAGGTGCTTCAACACCAAACTTCTCAACTACAACCAGACGCTCTTGGCGAACCAGTTCAGACAAGATGCTCTTGATCGCACCGCGATACATTTTCTTGTTAACTTTTTGCTCGAAGCTACGAGGCTTAGCAGCAAACGCACGGCCACCGCCAACCCAGATTGGGCTACGGATAGTACCAGCACGTGCACGGCCAGTACCTTTTTGACGCCATGGCTTCTTACCACCACCACGTACTTCAGAACGTGTCTTCTGCGCTTTAGAACCCTGACGAGCACCGTTGCCGTAAGCTACAACAACCTGGTGAACCAGAGCTTCGTTGAATTCACGTCCAAAGGTCGCTTCGGATACTTCAAGAGCGCTTTGCGCGTCTTTCAATGTTAATTCCATCAGTTCAACTCCCAGACGTTACGCTTTAACAGCTGGCTTAACGATCACGTCGCCGCCAGTTGCGCCAGGTACGGCACCTTTAACCAGTAACAGGTTATTTTCTACGTCTACACGTACTACTTCCAAAGACTGAGTAGTCACTTGCTTGTTACCAAGCTGACCAGCCATTTTCTTGCCTTTGAATACGCGACCTGGAGTTTGGTTTTGACCAATTGAACCAGGAGCACGGTGTGACAAAGAGTTACCGTGAGTCATACGCTGTGAACTGAAGTTCCAACGCTTGATTGCACCAGCAAAACCTTTACCTTTAGACGTACCAGTTACGTCAATTTTCTTGGTGTCATTGAAGATTTCTACAGTGATTTCACTGCCAACTTCAATGTCTGCACCTTCGTTATCTTCCAGGCGGAATTCCCAAAGACCACGACCAGCTTCAACGCCAGCTTTTGCAAAGTGACCTGCAGAAGCTTTGTTTACGCGGTTCGCTTTTTTGGTGCCTGCAGTAACTTGCAGTGCGCGATAACCGTCAGTTTCCTCAGAACGAACCTGAGTAACACGGTTTGGGGTCGCTTCAATAACAGTCACAGGGATAGACGTGCCATCTTCAGTGAAGATGCGAGTCATACCCACTTTACGACCGATTAGACCAATCGCCATTGTTATAACCCTCTTCTATTAGCCCAGGCTGATTTGAACATCAACGCCGGCTGCCAAGTCCAGACGCATCAGAGCATCAACAGTCTTGTCAGTTGGCTCGATGATGTCTACCAAACGCTTATGAGTACGGATTTCATATTGATCACGCGCGTCTTTGTTAACGTGCGGAGAAATCAGAACTGTGTAGCGTTCTTTGCGAGTAGGCAGTGGAATTGGACCGCTGACCTGAGCACCAGTACGTTTCGCCGTTTCAACGATTTCAGCCGTAGACTGATCGATCAACTTGTGATCAAACGCTTTTAAACGAATACGAATTCTTTGATTTGGCATCGATTAAGCTCCAATCGAAAGAACAAAAAAATCATCTCCTCACTCCCCTTCGTACGGGATGAAAAGATGTGCGTATAAACCAGTGATTCCCAATTGGAACCTTGTTCTTTGTTTCTGACACGCCCGCTGCGTCTTACGACGTTGCCTTGGCACCCACCCTAAAAGCAGTGTGGCTGCGGCCGAAACCATGCCCAAATTGTGTTGAACACAGGGCAAGTGGGCGCGAATTATACAGAGATATCGCTTTATTGCAACTGTAGATTATTAATAAATGATTAAATTTTGAATAGCGTTACCTCAACAGCGGACAGATAAGGCTTGCTGACAAATTGATACGTTAAATTCCGCCTCCTTTGTACGTAGAGGCAGCTTTGTCCGTTTTGATTAATATAATGGTGCAAATTACTGCAAACTGAATAATACAAGTGCACCGGTTCGTTCTGACACCGCAGCTACTCTTGTTTCGGACAAGTACAAAACAGAGGCATCCAGACGGGCATTTCCATCAACGTCTTGCGCGCCTACAGTTGCGAATGCCTCGCCAGAAGCAACATCAAACCCTATAAGTTGTAATCTCACAGACTCATCTATTGAATCTTCTTTTGCAAAGAATATTTGGGTATTGTCACTATTTATACCTACTTAGACTGGGTGTTCAACTGTGTATGAACGTATGTACTAATATGTCTATGTTAATATTTTTATTACCAAAATCAAAAATACACTTCCAAAAATCAACATGGATATTCCATATAAAATAGCTGATTTTTTAGTTTTTCTGTAATCTCCATCAGTCATGGAATCCATAGTTTGAATAATATCTTTCATTCCATCCAGTTTAAAAAAGATTACTTCGGCGGCATAAAGAAATACAGGCCACCACAGCCCTCGATAGTTGTACATTTCGATGTTGTCTATACTAGATAAAATTGGGGTGCCACCAAAAGAAAAGCAATCTTCAATCAATAGCAAAGCTGCCATAATAAATGGACCGTCTATAATTCCAATTTTAGCTGCAGCAAAATTTAAGCTAGGCGTCCCCCCCCTTTTTCGTTCCTGTAGAAACGAATGATAATAAGCACACCTTCGACCATACATAAACACTTCTATGACGCGCAATTTAATCCTCCAGAGCTTTCATTGATCACCAGGACCACCAACGTCGAATGCAAATCTACCTGCGAAATATATAAATCTCACTGCCATAGAATGTAAATTTGGAGACTTAGCAAGAAACCCACTCCCTTATCTGTATGATTTAGGGCGGCCTTTCAAATTACCCATTGCTCAAATTTAAGCTTTTGAAACGGAGGCAGGAGTAACTCCGGTTATGCCAAAATGACATGAGCAGTATTTTGTCCTAATCATTCCAACCATATTCCGCGGTCGCTTAGGAACTTTTATAGATAGAAGGGGTTAGATTGCGATTCTCTTTTACTTTTAGCTTTTACCGGAAGCATTCTGGCAATTAATCGGCGTCCAGATACGTGGTCATTTCCTCGTGTATGCTGTTTCGCATTTCCATGAGTTTAACCGCTGACTCGTGCTGACGTTTGTCCTGCTCTGTCTCTGGTATCCATTCTGGTACTTGCGCTGGTTTGCCGTTTTCGTCCATTGCGACCATCACCGCAATACAATGGGTACACAATTCGCGCTCTGTGCTTTTGGGATCACCTGCTCGTACGTGAATACGCAAATGCATAGAGGTTCTGCCGGTGTAAATAACCTTGGCATCTACCTCCACCATACTGCCAACCAGTATAGGTTTTACAAAGTGCATGCCACCGACATAAGCCGTTATACAGTATTTACCACTCCATCCTGCTGCGCATCCGTAGGCACACAGATCTATCCATTTCATTACTGCGCCGCCGTGAACCTTTCCACCAAAGTTCACATCTGCAGGTTCTGCTAAAAAGCGCAGGGTAAGGGTTCGTTGTTGTCCGGGCATTTACTGAGTCCTGTTTTTGTTTTTTGCCTGTGAAGTTGACAGGCTTTCTTTGTACTACCAACTTACTGTACATTGGAATGCATTACAATTCAGGATGATACCGTATGGATACGTCGCGCTACCCCACATTAATAATGCTGTTAGTTGCATTAGTGCAGGGCTTTTGCCTACTCATTCTGCACGAATCTATTGAGTTTGGTTTTTGGCCGGCCACCTCACCTACTGCACTATATTCGCTCTACGCCTTTGTACTGATATGCCCTACGCTCTTCTTGTTAGCGGTCAATGAACACAACATTAAACGACTTACGCTGGGGGCTGTTGGCTTCTCTTTGCTCTGTTCTTCACTGGCTTACTACACCGGCCTGCAGGTTATTCCGCTGCCCTTTGCTGACGTAGAAGACTTGTTGTTTCCGTTTTGTTTTTCCACTGCGTTGCTAACATTCAAGGTACTGATGTACTTGCAAGTCTGGGCCAATAAAGAGGCATTTGCATACCCAAAGCTGTTTAGCTATTCCTGGCGAAACCTGCTTACTTTCGGGCTGGCGCTGGTGTTCACGTTGGTTACCTGGGGCGTGTTGATGCTTTGGGCTGGGCTATTCAAGGTCATTAACGTCGACTTCTTTTATGAATTGTTTACTGAAGAATGGTTTTACTATCCTATTTTGTCGATGGCGCTCGCCTTTGGCATCATTCTTATTCGAAGCCTTACATTTATTGTCGATACCATTAAGCGGCTCCAACAAGCGTTGCTCAAATACCTGTTAGTGCTATTGGTGTTTATCTCTCTGCTCTTTCTCATTGCTTTGCCATTCACCGGGCTGGCGCCGATTTGGGAAAATGGGCCGGGTAGCTATTTAATTCTGTGGATGCAGGCATGCATTCTATTTGCTCTTAACAGCGTGTATCAGAACGACGCTGAAGAGCGTCCCTATGGCCTGCTATTACATCGCTTTATCTATCTGGGTATTCTTCTGCTTCCCTGCTACAGCGCACTGGTATTTTATGGTCTCACCGCGCGTATCGATCAATATGGCTGGTCGCTAAGCCGTTATTGGGGAATGATTGTCTGGGCCTTATTGGCATTGTTTGCTCTTGGCTATGTGGCTGGGATAATACGCCAACGCGATGCATGGATTAGCTCGCTGGGTAAAGTCAATGTCTCGATGGGTTGCGTGTTTATGCTGGTACTTATAGCCATCAACAGCCCGGCTCTCGATCTCAGAAAGCTCACTGTTCAGGACCAGGTAGCCCGGCTTTCATCGGGCGATATAACCCTGGAAGAGATCGATATTCAATACTTTGAGCGTCACCTTGCTAAGCCCGGCTATGACGTTATTCAGCAATGGAAGTCAGATTACAAAACCACGAACCCAAACTTCGTTGTGCGACTGAATCGGCTGTATATGAGTAATGAGCTGTTAAACAGTGAAGATGACAAGCTGTTGGTGTTAAGCAACATTGAGTGTCTTAATGGGTGCAATGCTCCAACCGAACTATTGGATCAAATTTACACAGACCGTAGCCAAAACCGCTGGGGCTTAATGAACAACAAACACATGTACCTGCTGGAAGCCGACCCCAATGAGGATGGCGAAATGGAGTACCTGCTGATACAAGAGAATATTAACGGATTTCGTTCATTTTACCTGTACGCCCGCGTCCAGCAGGCCTGGCAATCGTTGACAATTCAAACGCTTCATCCTGATGAAAACCAGCCCGAAGTCCCGTTGATTGAATCGCTGGGTGACCTCAGTATCGAATACAAGACGCCCAAATATAAGCAAATGCATATTGGCGAATGGACAATAGACGTGTCTCTCCGACACAACGTAAAAGACGACGATTAGCGCATGTGCATCCAAATGGTAAGGTTGGACGTAACACTAAATGCCAGGCCTAGCCGTCCGGCCTGACGCTTTACGTCGTCTTTGCCCTATAGACTATTGCCCGGCGTGTACTTAGGGTATATGGTGCTAAACTAAAGCAAACGTTAGTAATTTGGGCTACTTGTACGAATAAATACGAAGCCCGCACAGCCAGTCAGTTGTGGCGTTGCCACCCACTGAGTGTTTTGATCTCTGTTTCCAGTTAAATGTTGTAGTGTATGTCTGAACAAAATAATCATCAGCAGGTGTTTAACGATATCAACACCATCCTAGCGAACAATCCTACGCTTATGGATGCCTATAAAGATCTCGAGCCGCTGATACTGGGTTTGTTTAATGCTCAGCGCATGAGTATTTTCCAGCGTCGCCGCCAACATCAGGATTTGGTCGCCAGGTTTAAAACGGGTAAAGAAACTCTCGAAATCAAAGTGCCGATCAGTCCGTTGTCGATTGCAGGCTATGTGGCGTTGTCGCAGCGTTCGCTAATTATATCTAACCCTTACGACACCGAAGAATTGTCGGCTATTCACCCCCGCCTTCGATTTGCCGATCGCTTTGACAAAAGCAGCGATTTCAAAACCCGAAATATTCTGTGCATGCCCATTTTAAACGCCGGTGTGATGATGGGCGTAATG
>Ga0209272_10001088_pt1 | contig 18244 bp, 16 predicted proteins | sample tdDd002_FD_187125 | JGI IMG/M metagenome (GOLD analysis project Ga0209272, IMG submission 187125) | Marine sediment microbial communities from the Atlantic coast under amendment with organic carbon and nitrate - tdDd00.2 (SPAdes)... | ecosystem: Environmental > Aquatic > Marine > Coastal >... | reverse complement strand
TACCGCATTCCTTCAGTCTTATATGTAATTTTCTTATTTCAGTTTCATCTTTTAATTTCATTGCGAATATATCACTTCCTGCAAATCTTTCGACTTCTCCAAAAGCTAATTTAAACGGCGATGTTGTTTTCGCAATTTCCTCAATTTTGTTATATACAAATTCCTCATCTTGCCCCTTCATCAATACGCCTACACCGCTTGATCCTGCGACTGTAATTTCAGCTGGTAAAGAAGCTCTGAATTCATCTTGATTATCTTCTCTTATTTGAATGATCTTATCTTTTATATTTTCTGGTAATTCCAACACTATGTATGTTTCATGTGCAAAACTTGTCATAGTACTCCTCCATTTCTTATACTGTTTTCAGCAAACATGTAACTAGAGACATTACTAAATCACGGTCTCCCTTCTAATCAATCATAATATTTAATATAGCTAATAGAGGATATACATGTTTTTATACCTAACAAAATATTAATTACTACTTTCGAAGTGACTTTTTAAATCAATTTCATATATGCCATTTATACTTCTTGATGTTACAAATAATTTATCCTTATCAATTAGGGTTCTACCAGCCAATTGCAGTGATATTTCGATCTTTTCAACTAACTCTAGCGTTTCAGTATTCCAGAAACAGATCTCACTTGCGGGATGACAGATTGTAATAAGATTATTCTTATAAACACCAACACAATCAAACATTCTTTTATGTGCTGATCTCTTCTTGATTAACACGTTCCTGTCTTTTAATGAAATCTTGTGAATTGCTTTATCCTGCCCTGCGGTAAATAAAAAATCTCCATTAACAATTAACGATCCTATATTTTGCTTACTTATATTTAATGTATGGTTTATCCCCATATTCTCTTTATCTATAAATAGAACTTGACCATCAACAGTAGATCCAATAAGTTCATGTTTATAATTACCCAAGCTCCAAATACTAGCACTTTCATATGATTGCTCACAAACTATTTCAAATGTTTTTTTATCTACTTTTACAATCTTTCCATTTCTAATGCTTGCATACAAGAAGTTATCATCTAATTGAAATTCACATATATCATTTTTAAGATCAGTGCCAAGTTCAACGGTATGCCTTTTTTCATATGTTAACCTATCAAATACATACAATGTAAAGAAATCTCTAACATATAATTGTCTATCATCTCCTACCAAATCTCTCGAAAAGCCTTCTTTCTTTAAGACAACAGCGGAATCTATAAGTTCTTTACTATTCACATCATATTTACATAACCTATCTTTAACCAGATAATCAATTTCAGCATTATCAATGGCTATTCCAGTGACAATCCCATTAAGTTCATGAATAACCATTTGATATTCCTCCTTTAGTAATCATAATTCTAGCCTTATTTGCGAGTCATTCTGTTAGTGACAATGTTCTGAGGTTGATTGTACGATTACGGGCTTCAATATGTTTATTAACCGACTCATTTAGTGATTAAACAGATTCTTCTTTATAAAACTAAATATCGTAAGGCAATCACAACTATCTCACTGTTAATTCCAGGCAATTCCTCAAATGTTCTTTGCCTGTACTACCTTCTCGAAGTTTTGTTAATGCGTCCTCAACTTTAAACCATTTTATTTCATCAACTTCACTTGAATTATTGAAGTCCTGAGCATTCACATGAACTAGAAAACCTGACATTAATAATTCTCGTTTTTTGTAATAATAACTTTTTATGTACTGTAGTTCTTCTGCAGTTTGTCCAGTTTCTTCAAACACTTCTCTTATTACAGTTTCCTCAGCAGTACTACCTTGTTTCATATATCCAGCAATCAGTACCCAATCAGTTGTTGAGACGTAGTTCTGCTTCAATAAGAGAACCTCACTCCTTTGATTCATAACCACTACAAGAACAGTCTGACCGAACCAATCAAAGTATGGCCTTAAGCAATTCTCACAATAAGGCAAGTCTACTTCATCTCCAATATCTTTAGATACTAATTTACTGCCACAAAGTGGACAAAATTTAAACTTCATTCGTTCTCCTCTTTAGCTATGTGCCTATTAGATGTAATGTTATTTTTCTAGTAATAATGATTCTACCCTCTAATACAATCTATCTGTAAATCCTCAACTTGTATTTCTATTGTAAACCTTTACCATTTAAGTTTATCACCTATACTCCAATAAAGAAACAATACTTAGAAGATCATGTACAATGCAATGAAAATAAAAGACCCATTAATATGAGTCTTTCAAAGTTCCCTTGTATAAGGATAACCTGTAATTAAATAACCTAACTCTCTTCTAAATTGATCAATTATGCAACTCTGTCAATTTTGATGGAATAACCAAGAATAAGTATGGACCAGGATCATATTTTGCATCAAGCGTATCAATAGGCACCTCTCTTAGTTCACTTGTTGAAACTGGATTCATTTCAGTTACAAGTATTTCAACATCATAATCTGCATCCTTTGAATTGAATTGATTCCATAAGCCTGTTTCATTGTCAACTTTACAAGTAACATCTATTGAAAATCCCGACAGATCTTCCACCTTCCACGTTGATGTATCAGCATCTTCACTTTCTATATGCTCCCATATATATATATCATCTGCTGGTATTGGTGAGAAACTAATAGGTGCTTCTGGAAAACCCCTATCAAAGCCCCAAGCATTGAAAAATCTTTCCTCAAAATCTGGTATGTCATACCGTCCATAAACTTTACCAGTTGAATCCTTGAGTAAGAATAGGTATTTCCCATTACCATCACCGTCAGCTGTATAAAATAACATTGCATGATCTCCATCGGGATACATGTAACCTTCGTAGTAATAGCTACCACTTCGGTACTCCAACTCCCAATTAACTGGATTACCACCAATTTCGGCAGTACCCTTACGATCGAAATTCATAGGTGTATTCAGTTCAGGTAAAGACTGAGGTTTCTCATGCCCATCTTCCGAAACCACTATTTCTCCAACAACTAATTTCTTGAGATCTATATCAGCAAAGTCATATTTTTCTAGAGTTTTATAAGTTGGTAAGTCAACTGTTGGCATTTCAAATTTAGTAACCGGATTCTCATAGTACTCAGTCCTGCCCATAAACAGATTATAGTTATTATAAATTACGGTATTGGTCTTCCATAAACCTGTTTTATTCTCAATCTTCACATTCATATCAGGATCGTATTCCAGGTTTACTTCAAGAAAATATGTTGTATAATTAGGATCTTCACTTTCCCTACAATTCCAGTTTTCATCTGGATACCATGGAAGAGGTGTGAAATAAATTGGATATTCTGGTACCCCATCTGGAAAACCCCATAGTGTTAGATAAAGTGATTCGAAATTATCTAGTGATTCTTCACTGTATGCATTACCCATCTCATCTACAATGAATATTATATACTCATCTTTACCATATAGATTCTTTCCAAAAACAGCTTGATCACCACCAGGTTCTGGATACGCAGTGTAACAATAACTATCACCCCGTACTTGTAAATCCACGTAAGTCTGGTTTCCATTATTTGAGCATGAAGCTGTCCAATCGAAATTCTCAGGAACATTGACTGGTGGAAATTGACAACCCGCATCTGTATCGTCGCTCACAGTATTAGATTCTTTTGAAACATCTGTTTCACTTTTCGTTGACTCATCTACTTCTATACTTGTTGCTTGATTATCTTCTGACACATTATTAATGGCAAGCTCTTCATCTAGTTTCTTTTCACAGCCATTTCCTAACATCATCACTGCCATAATTATAGTGATGAAAATAATAATAACTCGTCTCACACAATCATCTCCTTATTTAATAGTGTTACAAACAGTGACTATATACCCGTAATGATATTTTATGAAACCACCACGCCTCACATTATTCGTTTCATAGAAGAAGTTATACGATAAATATTAATTCGTTATCAATTAGTAACCTTTTGCATGTGTTAGCAAACACGATGTTTTCTAAATTAATATCATAAAGAATTCTGTTTACATTAGGCACTTTATTTACTATTCTTGATGAAATCTTATCTAAACTTCATAAGGAATTCTTGACCAATTCGAAGTCATACCATCTATAGATGTTACTGCTCTGATACCAACTGCATGTGTATGAGTTCTCTCATATAACGCAAATGCTCCTTGTATTTTGACACAGCTAAAAAGCATGCTACACTTATAGAATTTTGGTTTGTATTTCATTCAGACCCGTCATATACATTGACCAACTAAGGCACTAATGATGTTCTAGTCAACCATAAAATATTGAAGAAAACACTTGACCATTACTGTCTAGACTGACACCAATATGAATCTATCATTTTGAATGTTACATAATATAACATGATTATAAACATATTTACCCTTCCCAAGCTTTTATACTATGCTTATAATGAATGAAAGAAGATAAAGCTCAACGTTATACTTATGGGAGGAATATGTATGATTAGATTACTAAAAGTAACTCCAGAAAATGTAAATGAGATAATTGAATTAAGTGATACACTTAGTGAAGAACATAACGAAATGGTCGCACCAAATGTAGTTTCATTGGCACAAGCTTATGCATACTACGACTCGACATATGTAAGAGCAATATACAATGATGATGTACCAGTTGGATTTGCAATGTTTAAAACAGATTATAAGAGAAAAGGTTTTGATGTCAATGGTGTATACTTAGTTAGATTGATGATAGCCACAGATTACCAAGGTAAGGGCTATGGCAAACAAGCAATAGATTTATTCGTAGATTATTTTAGAAAACAAGGCAAAAAACACTTTGATGTAACATCTGGTCAAGGTCAAGGAAGCCCACTTGGATTTTACTTAAATTATGGATTTAAAAATACTGGTGAATTCCATAAAGGTGCGCTAATGTTACATTTAAATTTATAATGTGAATAGCCTACTTCGTTTAGTCTTATATTGACTTCAATTATACTTAGTTCATCGAAGTAATTCAGATTCTCTGATCTATACTACAAAACTTGTACCATTTAGAAGCAAAAAACCGCCCTACCTTTTCCTAAAAGGTTTGGCGGTTTATCTATTTTATTCCCACTCAATAAACATTATCTGTTTCATAGTGTTTTCACGTGTTCTATCGTTACTTCATGTCTCCATATTCTCATATATACTGTTATTATTTCTGACTCATATAACTATTGGAGTCAAAATGGAGTCACTCTTTACTATTAAATCAAATACAAATTTCAATTGAACTAAACCGCTAGCGCGGTGGCTTTCAAAATCAAATAATAATTTTAAAACTCCTCTGGGTATGAATGACTTACAACTATTCAAACTTTAGAAAGGAGTTTTTTTATGGACTATGAAAACTACATCAATCAAATGGTTAAATTATTGGAATTAAAAGGATGCACAGCTAGAACATTAGAAGTTTATAGTATTTGCATTAGGAAAACACTCACAACTCTCAATAAACCAGTTAGCGAAATTATAACTGATGATCTGATGAACTACATTTATCAAATGATTTCACGCAAACTCGACAATAACACTATTAATCAAAATCATTCCATCATTATTTTTTTCTTTACTCACGTTTTAAGGAAGCATCATATAGTCGCACCTATTCCATTTATGAGAAGAATCAAAAAACTCCCTGAAATTTTAACACCAGATGAAATTAATTCTATATTTGAGTCTGCTCATAATTTAAAATACAAAACCATTTTTATGACGCTCTACTCTTCCGGACTTCGTATTGGAGAAGTCTTACGATTAAAGATTTCCGATATAGATTCTAAGAGAATGCAATTACGTATACAACAAGGAAAAGGACGAAAAGATAGATATACAATTTTATCAGAAAGAAATTTAAAATCTCTAAGAGACTATTACAGAGTCTATCAACCTGAGGAGTTGCTATTTTTCCGCTATTCATATAAAGATGAGCCTTTATCAATAAATACAGTTGAAAAAGAGTTTAAAATTGCAGTAAAAGCTACAGGAGTAAATAAAAAAGCAACACCTCTGTGTTTCATGGTTCTATAAACTTGAGAATTTGCCTTTTATAGTACTTAATTCTGTTTAAAACTCCAGATTCTTTCAAAGTGAGTTTAACACCTCATAAACAAAACAGCTACTTTCAGAGTTTTATCTGTAAGTAGCTGTTATATTTTAATTATTGATTAATTGCGGTTTTATTCTGACAGTTGAAGTTAAACCGATGCATTTAATATATTGTTAGCTATGAAATGAACTTCATCATCGTTAAATACAATATCTTCAAGAGTTTCAATAGGTTCTAAGAATTTTCTAGCAGATCCGAAATACTCTAAGTGCTTTTTATCATTTTTAATAGGTCTATCAAATACCGGAGATGGATCACCATCTTTTACTCTCGAAGTCACACTAACGATGTGCAGCGTAATACCTATTAAGGCATTACTATCTATAGTAATGAATAATTCTTGTTCCATTTCTTGAATAAAACTTTTGATGTTAGTGATTATTTCCTTGATGTTAAGATTCTCGAATTTATTTTTAAGAGTTTTATAAATATTGAAATATGTGAATTCTTTATTTATTATTTCTTGTAATATCGTAAGCCCACTGCCATTAAAGAGTGCTTCCAAAGAAATTTGTGGCGTTTCTGATTGCATAAGTTCGCCTTCTATAATTGCTAATACATCATACTGTTTCTTATATTGTTTTAACATTTCTTGTGTAAAGTTCTTACGTGAAACAGGTACTATCTCCATATATTTCTTATTAAAGAATAAACTTTCGTGTAAATATTCCATTATTGTATTGTTTCCATATTCACTGGTATTAGAAATTGATAAAATGGCCATTCTCTTTTTTTCTATTTGAGATTGTGTTGCAGTTATTTTGTAATCATGAATTTTTTCTACTGAATGATAAATATCATCTAATTGGTACCCGAGTATAGATTTGCTTGCAGCTTCAAGTACATGTAATGTAGAAACAAGCGGAATCGTTCTAACTCTAACATTAATACGTTCTTCGACCTGTTGATCAATTATCATCAAAGTACCCATATCAACCAGTAACAGGATATCAGAAGTGATAGAGTGCTCCTTTATATGATTTAGCAAAGCACTAAACACATACTCAGGACTTTTATCAAGTGGTGCATCTATACCGGTAACAATATCAGTATTTAATAAAGAGTTAGCAACAGTAGCAATCGAAGTTGCTGTATTGTTTCCATGAGCCAGTACATATATTGCAGTGTTATTATTTTGCGGCGAATGTTCCTCATATGCAAAAAATAAAGTCAAATATGCAGCTTCATCAATTGGAATGTTTAGTCTTAGATTCTCTTCCAAAAATTGAATGCATGAGAGTGCAATATTAAATTCTCTTCTATTCTGAGTCCTTACTTGATTTATGTTATCATTTATGACATTTACACCTGTTTTTAAGCCAGTAATTGTATTGCTGATATGAAGTATAATACTATAAATGATATCCTTCGAAAACTTCTTTTTAAGATTTTCTTCAGCGTATTTTATCATATCCTTGGAAATATTGTATATTTCGACTCCGACTATATTCATGAGATCACTATCAACCATTACATTGTTAATTGTATTTAGGTATTCATGGAAGTAGTCGTTAATTTTCTTATCAATTTCATTTGCTAATTCATCTTGGCTAACACCTGTATGGCTTAATCTATCAGTTACTTCATTAATAGTTTGATAGATATTATCTGAAAAATCGTTCTCAATCAGTTTATTTTGAGAGCTTGGATTGAAATCAATGTATCTACTATTTGGTGAAGTAAATTTAGTCCAACCTTCGCGATGTACATGAGTTGTCATTAATCCATCTTTTATTCGCTTCGGTAATCTTCTGCTATCAATAATTATTTCAGATTTTTTTTGTGTAATATAGTCTGCATATGCTGAAGCGCAAATTATTTGTATATCTGATTTTAATTGTCCTATATTATCAGCACATCTATAAGATGATAATGCCCTTAAAGCATTAACTGAAATTCTTATCTTCTTTTGTAGTTTTTTAGCTTCATTATAAACGAATAAGGAAATTAAATTTACCCTTTCCTCTAACGTTCGATCAATTAAACTCGGAAGAGTAATAATCATTGGGATTCTTCGTTTGAAAGTTTTTAACAATGACGATTCTGGATTCTCAGTGGTTGCAGCTATGATAACGACTTTTGAGTTTCTTACAATGTCAGTTTCACCTAATCTTCTATAAGTTCCATTATCCATAAATGTAAAGAACATTTCTTGGCCTTCCGGCGGAAGTCTATGCACTTCATCTAAGAACAAGATACCACCGTCGGCAATTTCTAAGAGACCTGACTTACTTTCGTTAGCTCCAGTATAAGCACCTTTTTGCACACCAAATAACTGACCTAGTAGTAACTGTGGATTATTTGAGTAATCCGCGCAATTAAAAACTACAAAAGGCATTTCAGGTTGATTTTTGATTTCTTTTCTATATTCAAATATATAATTTGCAAACATCGATTTACCTACGCCAGTCTCTCCACATATAAGTGCATTCATACCATTGGGTGGGTAGAGAACTATGGCTTTTGCCTGTTCGCAAGATATTGCTAAACTTGGATTTAATTTCGAAAATTCATCTAATATATTGTCATCGTAATATTGCTCTTCATTAGCGCTGTCTATATCCTTGTTTTCATTCAATTCTGAAAAACATTCACTAGAAACGTGGTAATAAATTGGTTTTGTTCCTGTTTTATAGATCATTTTATTTTTGTATAATGCATTTAATGAGTTACTAATATTAGTTCTAGAAACACCTAGGAAATCGGCAATATCTGTTGTTACAACTCCATCACCTTTGTCCAACTCCTTAAGTGCAGAATATACTCTATCAATTCTGTTCATAATACTGTCCTTTCACAAACCATTTATCATAAAGCTACTAAGCTATCTTCACTTCTAACTTTCTAAATTCAATTGTTACAATCTAAAAACATAATGCTATGTTATCATATAGAATTCATTTTTTCAATGAACCAACTTTGAGTTCGCTTCATCACTAAGTGAATATCCTTTAACAAACAAATATGAAACTATAAAAAGTGGAATTCCTTCTTAAATAAGGAATTCCACTTCTATTTCCACATAAAAGATGAAGCTAAATACATGGTACTTTATTGTATTTATTTTCGATGAAATTAGCAGATAAATCTTTCAATTGATTCAGCTGAATCAAGTGAAAGTACCTGCTTAGCAATTTCTTTCGCATCGCCATATGTCATTTCTCTAATCTGCTTACGAGCTTCCAAAATTGATATTGGGCTCATGCTGAATTCATCGAGTCCTAGCCCCAACAAAAGTGGTACGTATCGCTTATCACCAGCCATTTCACCACACATTCCAACCTTTTTGCCTTCTTTGTGAGCATTGTCTATAACCATTTTAATCAAACGGATAACACCTGGATTTAGAGGTGTATAAAGATTATGTATTCTTTGATTCATCCGGTCTACTGCACAAGTATATTGAACCAAGTCGTTGGTACCAATGCTAAAAAAGTCGACGTGTTTAGCCAGCACATCACTAATCAAAGCAGCTGCAGGTACTTCAATCATCATTCCGATCTCAATATCATCAGATACAGATACACCTTCGGTAACTAATTCCGATTTTGCCTGTTGTAAAAGACTTTTAGCTAGGAGCAACTCCTCAAGACTTGAAATCATTGGAAACATTATCTTCAATTTACCATAAGTGCTTGCACGCAATAATGCCCGTAGTTGAACTTTGAAAATATCTGTTTGATCAAGACATAATCGTATTGCCCTATAACCAAGAAATGGATTCATCTCTTTGTCAATTTTCAAATATGACAGTTCTTTATCTCCACCGATATCCAGTGTGCGAATGATGCATGTTTTTTGCCTCATCGATTCAAGTACAGTTTTGTAAGCTGTAAATTGCTCTACTTCATTTGGCAGTTCACTGCGATTCATAAATAAAAATTCTGTCCTGTAAAGTCCTACTCCTTCAGCATCATTATTCAGTAAACTTGTGACATCGTCTGGTGTTCCAATATTGCCAAACAATTCAACTTCTCGGCCATCCATCGTAATTGACACTTTATTTCTAAATATATCTAACTCTGTTTTTCTTGCTAAGTATCTATTCTGCCTAACTCTAAAATCATTAAGCATGTCTTCAGATGGATTCACTACAACTTCACCTGACTCTCCATCAAAAGCGACGTAATCTCCATCTGCAATATCCTCAGTTACATTACTCAATCCTACAATAGCAGGAATTTCCAAGGTTCTAGCCATGATTGCAGTATGAGAAGTTTTGCCTCCTACATTTGTCAGAAACCCAATAACTCTTTCTCTATCCATGGATGCCGTGTCTGATGGTGTCAAATCATCAGCAACCAAAATAACGCTCTCTGAAAGTTTTGTTAAATCTAGTTTTTTTATGCCCAGCAAATTACGTATAATCCGTTCGTATACGTCACAAAGATCAGCAGCTCGTTCTCGCATGTAATCATTATCCATGTCTCTAAACAACTGTATAAAATCGTTAAAAACTTGTTTCACAGCCCACTCTGCATTTACTTTTTCAGACGATATTTGTTTTTTTACCTGCCCCAAAACTTCGGGATCATTCACCATGTTAATATGTGCCTCAAATATGTTTGCTTCCTCTTCACCTATGTTTACTATCGTTTGCTCAATCAACTGTCTTAAATCTGATCTAGTCATTTCCAGAGCAGATTCTAAACGAGAAAGTTCTGCATCTATATCATCTGAAAACCTCTTTTCAACTATCAAATTCTCTTTTACTAACTTCAAGACCTTTCCAATCGAAATGCCTGGTGATGCTCCAATTCCATTAATCACTTCAACACCTACTCCCCAAAGTTAATCGCGAAAAGTTCTTCAACTTTACTAAGAACAGGAATTTCATCTTCGCCTTCAGCTACAAAAGTTAGTTCATCACCATTCACAGAAGCAATACTCAAGATACCTAAAATGCTCTTAGCATCATATTCTTTTTCATCTTTTACTATTTTAACATTAGCCTTGAATTTATTTACAGTCTTTACAATCATACTAGCCGGTCGTGCATGAAGTCCTGCTTTAGTTTCCACTCTTAATTTCTTACTTTGCATATTCTCTCCTCCAAAATAATTATGTCAATACACTAAATTGACGGAGTATATAGACTATCCCTTTATACTCAGTCAAATATTTACTATTTCTAGTACCTAACAATTATAAGAGCTAACTCTATAGTCTCTCACCATTAGTCGTTATCACATTTTTATACCACTGGAACGATTTTTTCCGTTTTCTTTCAAGAGTACCATTCCCATCATTATCTTTATCGACATAAATAAAACCATAACGTTTTTCCATTTCACCAGTTGAAGCTGAAACAATATCAATTGGTCCCCAGGCAGTATAACCAATTAACTCAACACCATCATCAATAGCTTCCTTCATCTGCTCAATATGAAGTTTCAAGTAGTTAATTCGGTAATCATCAATAATTTCACCTGACTCATTTATTTTATCTACCGCACCTAGTCCATTCTCAGTTATGATTATTGGCATTCTATATCTATCATAAAAATCATTTAATGTCATACGTAGTCCTTTGGGATCAATTTGCCATCCCCAATCGCTTGCAGCTAAATTGGGATTTTTAATTCCACTGAAAACATTGCCTGCTGTCTTAGAATGAGTTTTGTCTGAACTTGCTACAGAAGACATGTAGTAGCTGAAAGTAATATAGTCTGCAGTATAAGCCTTAAGTAAGTCTAGATCACCATCCTTAATCTCAAGTGTTACTTCGTGTTCTCTAAAAAATCTTTTTGAATAAGCTGGATATTCACCTCTTAACTGCACATCACTAAAGAAATAGACTGACTCCCTTTCCTGATTTTTAGCCAATTGAACATCATCAGGATGACAGCTATATGGGTATACAGGATTCGCAAAGACCATCATACCTATTTTCATATCAGGATTAATTTCTCGACCAGCTTTTACAGTTAGAGCACTTGCAAGAAATCTATGATGTGTCGCTTGGTATATTTTTTGATATTTATTATCTCCTTCTTCAAAGACAATGCCAGCAGCCATACTAGGGATAAATGTTATATCATTTATCTGGTTAAATGTAATCCAATACTTAACCTTGTCTTTGTATCTTGCTAATACTGTTTTCGCATATCTTTCAAAAAATTCAATAACTTTTCGATTTTCCCATCCACCATATTCGTTAGTTAAATGTGCAGGTGTTTCATAATGACTCAGTGTAATGATAGGCTCAATACCATATTTTAGTAATTCGTCAATATAATCATCATAATGTTTAAGTCCTGCTTCATTTGGCGTTAATTCATCACCTTTCGGGAATATTCTAGCCCAGTGAATTGATATACGCATAGCCTTAAATCCCATCTCTGCAAATAAAGCGATATCTTCCTTAAATCGATTATAATGATCAATTGCAATATGTGATGGATAGTACTCGTCAGGGTTAATCGCCATTTTTTCTAACACTTCTCGTTTTTTTCCAGACAAATCTGTTGGCATAAAATCAGGTGTGCACAAACCTTTACCATCTTGATCATAAGCCCCTTCTAATTGGTGAGCAGCAACTGCACCACCCCATAGAAATCCTTCAGGAAAATTCTGTTGATGTCTCTCCATTTTTCTCCTCCTACTTTAATTCTTCTTTTCTTCTAGCGAAGCGAATAATCTTACTAGATTTGAAGTCATATTCCATTCACTGGCAACTGTCATTAATGTATCTTGGGCGTGGTTGAATAATAATGAGTTATCATGTTTTACACCACCTGCTTCTTGTTGAATTAAATTTGTTTGTGCTTTATGAGCGATACCAATTTCCTTTTTTGCTTCTATTAATTTTTCTTCTGCCTCAGCAAATTTACAAGCTTCTATACACTTGATCACTTCAGATAAAATATGACGTGCGTCACCAGCATGTATAATTATTGTCATCGCTACTTGCGACATTTCTGTTTCCTTTATGTTGTTCTCCATATTAAGTCACTCCAATCGATTTATGCTTTTAATTCTAACTCTAATTCTAATTCTTCGTCTTCATAATCTCCGCTGTTTTCTTTTTTAACTTCTTGAGCTTCATATACCTTAAAGAATGGGTACCATATAGCTGCCATAATTGGAACTAAAATTGCTAACAATATTAAACCGCTTAACCCAGCTACTATATATGTTGATATAGGGAAAGGTACATACCATAATCCGAACACTTTTGATGGTATCTCTGCAATTCCAATTTTTAAAGCAATATAAGTGAGCGCTGGTATCACAATACCATTAATCCAAAATGGGATCATTAATATTGGATTCCAAGCAATTGATGCACCATAAACTACTGGTTCATTAATATTGAACAGTGAAGGCACAATTGTAGCTTTACCCACAGCTTTCAACTTGTTTGATTTAGAAAACATCATCATGATTACTAGCACTAACGTACTTCCTAGTCCACCCACAGCGACCCAACCTGAGTAATAGACTTCCCAAGTATTAATAAAAACTGGCTCTAATCCTTGTGCAACCAATGCTGCATTATCAGCAATTCCCTGTACTACAATCGGATATGTAATAGGAATTAAAACCCATGGACTTATTCCAAAAGAATACAAGAATACGCTTACGAAAGATATCATTACAAATCCTCCGAAACTATGTCCTCCTTGAGCTAAAGGTGAAAACAAGCTGATGATTACATCATATAAATTAATTTCGAGTGTATATGTAAAGATCCAACCAATAAGCAATATCATTGTTATTGGGATTAATGAATCAAACCATTCTTTTACGAAATCAGGCATGACAGAGTCTTTCTTGAAAAACGACATTTTTGCAAATCCGTTCATGACAACTGCAACAAACAACCCAGCAATAATAGCAACAAACATTCCCGCTGATCCAAAACGTTCGAAAACGAATGTTATACCACCATCATCTGTAAAAGTTGGGTTTAATAACATCAAGAATAATGAAAATGATGTCAATCCAGAAATAATTTTTATATTATCGTGGCCTTTCTTCGCCATAATGTTATAAGGTACTAGAAATGCTACAAACAAGCTAACCAGTCCAAATGAAAATGAATTTATAAGCCAAAAGTCTGGAAAACTAGGTACATTTTCTTTTACAATTGATAAAATCGTTATAATCGATCCAACAAAAATCATTGGCATAATAGCTATCATTGTATCTTGTATAGCCGCTACCCAAGGATTCTTTGAAACTTTTCCTAAAACTGGTGATACGCTTTTATTCATCCAATTTATTAATTTTTTCATTTTGCTTCCCCCTTATATTTTAACTTTTATTTTTTAACGTCTTTTGAGCAAGTGCTAATCCACGCTTCCCATCAATGTTTCCATAAGTAGTGTTATCAATAAACGCCATAGGAACATTGAAATTATCAGCTTTTTCTTGTAAAGCATCCTCCATGTATCTTAGATGAGGACCGACTAGTAATACATCAATCTTTTCTATATACTCGTCTACCAACGAGTCAGTTCTAGCTTCAATAGTAGCAGTGATTCCATATTTCTTTGCTGCCTTTCTCATGCTTGCAGCCATAAATCCACTTGATGCACCCGACCCGCAAATCAATAAAATTCTCATGTTTGCCATAAATAATTACCTCCTATACCTTATTAGTTTGGTTTTTAATATCTGTCATTATATATTGCAATACTCATGCCAAAATGTGTTCGACTTTCTACAACCCACTATTCAAGCCATTCTATCATACCTATTAATGGTAATTTCCCTCATATTTAAACACATAGCAAATGTGTTTAAAATGTGTTCAATTATAATTCAGTTTCCTTACAAGCTTATTCAGTTACAGATAAGATCAAGTCCTTAATATCAGTATTATTTATAACACCTTCAAAGACATCGGATCCAGGACCTTCTGCGAATAAAGGTACCCATGCGCCTGAGTGTCCATATGTATTACCTTCATTATAGATAAATTGATCCATAACTACGTAACCAAATTTTTTACTTAAGAACTTACCAATTGAATAGTCGTTGTAACGTAACCAGTCGCCAACATAGTCTAGTAATAGAAGTTCTTGAACTTCAACAACTTCTTCATCAGTTATTTCAAGTCCTGTACCTGTTTTTATTGCATTTTTAATACTCTCTGGAGTAAATGCTGTACCTTCTTCATTGAGTTCAAGCATTAACGCCATATAAGTAGTCGTTTTTTTTGTATTTTTTATTGCATCATAATTTACCTCTAAGTACTCAGCAGTCGTTATAGAAGCGGTATTATGATCTGCAGTTACAATTACCAATGTGTTTTCATGCTCTTTCGCCCATTCCAAACAATATTTAACCGTTTCATCAAATTCAATGGTCTCTTTCCAAACTCCAGCAGCATCTCCTCCATGTGCAGCACCATCGATTTCAGATCCCTCAGCCATTAAAAAGAAACCGTTTTCATTTTCTTCTAAAACATCAAGTGCCTTCATTGTCATTTCTTTCAGAGTTGGTTCTTCAGTCATTTCATGTTTTTCATCACGATCTAACGTAAAAGTCATTTCATCATAATTGAATAAACCAAGAAGCTTATCAGCATTTGCAACTCCCGATAGTTCATCTGCTGTTGTAACATACTCATAACCACTAGCTTTAAACTCTTCTATCATGTCGACGCCATCTTGTTTTTCTGGTGCAAAGTACTTTGTACCACCACCAAGAAGTACATCCCATTGAGCATCAAAATAATCCCTTACAATTTCTGATTTGTCACTTCTATCCGCAACACTTGATCCAAACCCTGCTGGTGTTGCATCATAAATACCTGCAGTTGCAACAATACCAATGCTTTTCCCTTGTGCTTGGAATACTTCAGTAATTGATTCTACATCATTGCCTTCATAATCTACTCCAATAGATTTATTATTAGTTTTTATACCGCTTGCAATTGCTGTCGCAGCTGCTGCAGAATCCGTTACAATATTATCGTATGAATATGTTGTAACCGATGCAACATTTGACATGTCTTGCATATTCAATTTCCCATCCTTACCATATTCAAGCACTCTTGCTGTTTCTAATTGGCCATAACCCATGCCATCACCAATAAGTAAAATAACATTTTTCGCTTTCTGAATTTCTGTCTGGGTTTCTACTGGAACTACTTCAGCTTTTTCTTCCTGTTTAGAAGTTTCCGCTGTGCTTGTTGGGCTACATCCAGTAAATATTAATCCTAACATTGATACTACTAGTAACATTGACACCATTTTTTTCTTCATTTTTCCTCCTCCTATAGAATAAATAAATTAAAATTTCCAACTCATTCTTGTAATATGCAATACTCGTGCCAATATGTGTTCACGTCATTCTAACAGCTATATAATGAGTTTCTTATTAAGTTTTCGGTATTTTATAACACATTTTAAACAGATATACTCATATATTCAACTATGTGTTTAACAATGAATAGCATGATATCAGATATTAAGCTTACTTAGATTTCGAAACATAGCATTCTTACTTAACATATCCTATTGCCAATAATCATATCAAAATGAAATATTTCATTTGATTTGCTAATCTCTTCTAATCCAACAATGCAAAGCAATACAAGTAACGAATGTTAAATAACAGTCACGACATCTCAAACCTTTGAAAACACATCAAAACAGTTCTAAATAACACTGCCGTTATTAGACTCAAAATCCAGAGCCCTTTGGGGCGTGCGGTTTCAAGTCCCGCTTTCGGCACCATATGAATAGCGACCTTCAAGATTTTTCTTGAAAGTCGCTGTTTTGTTTTTTGTATTTTGCTAATCTTTTGCTAATCTGGTATATTTATTCTATACTAATCTTACAAATACTGGAGGTAATTAATGAAAAAGAAACCTGACAACGCTATTAAACATACTCATAAAAGACTATACTTCAACCATGTAAAAGAAATTTATGAACTTATGAATAGTCAAAGTGAAGTATATGAATTAGATGCAAATGAATATCACTTAGATAGTATAGATGAAATAGCTTTAGGTGAAAATCCTTTGGTGATCCGTGATAGATTGGGTCATGAAGAAATTGAAACTACTTTAGGTACTTACGGACATCTATATCCGAACACCAATTATGAAGTAGCAAGTAAACTTGATGGTATCATTAGTGTTCGTGACAACTCTAATAAAACCACTCTTACTAGAAATCAATTTACATCAAAATTAACCTAAATGTGCAACCAATGTGCAATAAATAAAAGAAAAGAGCTAAAAATCCCTTTATAACAGGGTTTTTAACTCTTTAGTGATTATTCCCACTCAATTGTACTTGGTGGCTTAGAAGTGATGTCATAAAGTATTCTGTTAACATTAGGTACTTCATTTACAATTCTTGATGAAATATTATCAAGTACGTCGTATGGGAGTCGCGCCCAGTAAGAACTTATACTATCAATTGATGTTACTGCACTAATACCAATGGCATGTGTATGATCGCTTTCATATATGATACATAATCATGTATCACCATCCCACAAAAACTCGAAATTCCTAATTTCAGAACAGACTCTCTTTAAGTTAGTAAGTCTAACATAGCTTTGCTAAAGGATAAGTTTATATTAGTTTTGTTGTTTCCGGATTCAAGTGTTACATTTTCAAATATTGGTGAAAATTGTTCTTCAGAGCTTGTTATAATGCCATTCTCATCACAGACATCTTCATATAGGCGAATTTGTTGAGAGATTAGATGATTAATTATTTCCTTATTAATTTTGCCTATACTATCATCATCAGTATGTGAACCAGTGTATTCACTCAAATTCAAAGTTATTGTCTTAGAAAACTCTGTTTGATTCATTAATATCGTTTGAGCATCTTCTATTAGTGAATCACATATTTCAACTATTGATGGTTCATGATTATCTTGTTCTATTTTCATATTAATTCCTTTCAAAATCTTTTGTATAAAGACTTAAGATATTTATACTTTAATTTACTACGGCTCTTTGTTTAGATGTAGTGTTATATTAAGTTTATACTGATTCAAAATATTCCACGGTTTCAATTATTAGAGTTTTCAATTTCTTATGATATATTGGCAAGTCTTGCTCTGAACTAATCAGTTGTAATAAGTTCACCAAATCACGAAGTCTTGATAACTCATACCAATTTACTGGTAAAGGAACATCAGCATTTATATTATAGTAATGCTCAAACATATTA
>Ga0209272_10001087_pt1 | contig 18252 bp, 15 predicted proteins | sample tdDd002_FD_187125 | JGI IMG/M metagenome (GOLD analysis project Ga0209272, IMG submission 187125) | Marine sediment microbial communities from the Atlantic coast under amendment with organic carbon and nitrate - tdDd00.2 (SPAdes)... | ecosystem: Environmental > Aquatic > Marine > Coastal >... | reverse complement strand
ACTTTATCCCGTCATTTAAACCGGCGAAGACTTTCGTAAGTAAAGTAAAAACAAACGTAAAGTAGTCTCAGACTTTAAAAACAAATTTTAATATATTTAAGTTATGCCAAGCGGAAAAAAAAGAAAAAGACATAAGATGGCTACGCACAAGCGTAAAAAAAGATTAAGAAAAAATCGTCATAAGAAGAAATAATTCTTATCACGCTTATTAGTAAGAGTATAATGTATAAACCTAAAGAACTTTTTAGTACTTTAGGTTTATCTATTTGTAAGAATTAACTATTTTTTAATTTAATATAGGAGCTTTCAAGTGAGTAACGAACTTGTAATTGATGTACAGCCAAATGAAATTGTGATTGCTTTGCTTGACAACAAGCAATTGGTAGAAGTTTCCAAAGAGAAAAGCAATGTACAATTTGCAGTAGGCGATATTTATCTAGGTAAAGTGAAAAAAATCATGCCTGGTTTAAATGCTGCTTTTGTCGATGTTGGATATGAAAAGGATGCATTTCTTCATTATCTTGACTTAGGGCATCAATTCCTTACTTTAAATAAATTCTTACAACAAGCCATTGCCCGTAAAGGGAAAGGCATGTCCATTTCTAAGATGAAATTGGAGCCAGATATCGATAAAAATGGGAAAATTACCGATGTTTTAAAATCTGGTCAACACATATTGGTTCAAGTTGCTAAAGAACCTATTTCCACTAAAGGTCCACGTTTATGTTCTGAAATTTCACTTGCAGGACGTAATATCGTTTTAATGCCTTTCTCAGATAAAGTATCTATTTCTCAGAAATTAAAATCTACCGAAGAAAAGAGTCGACTGAAGCAATTATTGCAAAGCATTAAGCCTAAGAACTATGGGGTTATTGTACGTACCGTTGCGGAAGGGAAACGTGTTGCTGAATTAGATAAAGAACTTCGAGGTTTGATTCAACGTTGGGAAGAATCTTTCTATAATATACGTGAAATAAACCCACCAAATCTTGTTTTGGGTGAGATGAATAGAACAACTGCTATTCTTCGTGATATTCTAAACTCATCATTCGAGAATATTTATGTGAATGATGCCAGTGCAGCTTCTGATATCAAACAATACATCGCTAGTATTGCACCAGAGAAAGAAAAAATTGTGAAACACATTAAAGGTGAACTCCCAATTTTTGATCAGTTAGGTATCGACAAACAAATCAAATCTTCTTTCGGGAAAACGGTTTCATTTAAAAGTGGTGCTTATCTAATTATTGAACATACCGAAGCATTCCATGTTATTGATGTGAATTCAGGTAATCGTTCTAAAGCAGGAAACGATCAGGAAACTAATGCACTTGAAGTCAATCTTGCTGCTGCCGAAGAGTGTGCTCGACAATTACGCCTTCGTGATATGGGTGGTATTATTGTTGTCGATTTTATCGATATGCACTCTGCAGAAAACCGTCATAAACTCTTCGAAAAAATGAAAGAGATGATGGGAAAAGATCGTACGAAACACAATATCTTACCTTTGAGTAAGTTTGGTTTAATGCAAATCACTCGTCAACGTGTTCGTCCTGAAATGAATGTGGCTGTTCAAGAGAAATGTCCAACCTGCCAAGGAACTGGTGAAATTTCTCCTGCTGTACTACTAACAGATCAAATTGAAGATAAACTAGCATCACTAGTAGAACGATCAAAAGAAAGAAATATGACACTTAAGGTTCACCCTTTTGTGGCTGCATACATCAATCAAGGTTTCTTTAAAACCTTACGCCGCAAATGGCAATCAGCTTACGGCGTAAAATTAAATATCAAAGCAATTCCATCATACGATTTAATGATGTATCGTTTTAGCGATAAAAACAATCGTCGAATTAAATAGAACACCTCGTTCAAAACAGACTATAAAGTCAAAAGCATTGTTAAGTATATCTCGGCAAATATAATACGTGCCAAAATCAGATTATTTAACCAATAACAAAATACATTAGAAAGGCCTGTGAATTACTTCACAGGCCTTTTTTTGATCTTGTCCTGTCCTAAAGTAAATTGAATAAAAACTTAACTGTGTGTGCTTAACTCATACAAATCGTATTGTTAATTTACAACATCGAATTATTCAGGTGCTTGCAACCTATTTCATCATTTATATAAAGACTTTAATCATCATCCATAACTTTAGATATTCCATGCTTGGATTTCTGATCAAAGGACATATCGTACAGCAATCAGCAAATAAATTATAGCTTCTTTAATAAAAAACTAAAGAATCTCTGTTTCTTAATATCTCCTTCGTATTGTTACCGACAATAATATATGGTAACATTTTTATAAACATGGAACAAATATGAGCATAATTGTCAAGTCTATTTAAAAACATATTGCGAACTATCTTTTTGAATAATCAGAAAGGAATATCGAGGCTGATGGCATAAGAACTAAAAACGGGAATGGAGCTGCTTATAAAATAATGCAAATCCTTTTTGTATATAATACTAACCTGTAGCCCCTCAAGTCTCTTCATATTAAACTCGGCACCGCATTTTAGCATAACTGTTGGGATGTTATTTATAAAATAATTCTCGTTGATACGACTGCCTGTATTGCTAACCTTCTGTTCACCATCCTTTAGGTCGAGCTCTATGGTATTCTTATAATTGTAACTCAACTCAACTCCTGCCCCAGCAAACAACTTGCCATGCTTAAAGTTTTTAAAATAACGATTGTAGCCATATGACAAGTTAAAGGAATGATATCTGTATTTTGCATCAGAAAGCACAGGTGCCTGTCCTCCCGTAATTGCAAGCCTCGAATCGTACACGCTGCTACGGTAGGCATATGTACGGTGTGAAACAGCAAACACAGAAAAGCCCTTCCCTGATTTGAATTGTTTTAAGCCATAAAGTTTAAATTGATTATAATAAGCCGCCGAGGTCGGAACTGTTTTTCTACTGTTGAGCGCATTACTTCTGGATTGACGATCGACAAGTGAGATGCCGTTATTAAGCCCCAGTCCGATTTTCCATCTTGACTGTGCTGATACAAATTGAGTAAAAGCCATCAGTAGGCATATGAATAGGAGTATCTTTTTCATGTTAGAGTGTAATTGTTTGGTCAGAAAATTTAAGAGCTTCTATATTCTTTAGACTATCACGACCATCCCTGTTCTTAACCAAGTCTTTAATGGTTGTAATCTTGTTACTGGTACTTACTGTATATTCGGTATACTTTCCTGTAAAGACTGCCGTATCCTTCCCAGAAAGACCATCAAGTATATCGTCACCTCCACCGCCTATAATGAGGTTATTACCCGAATTTCCAGAGAGAACATTGTCTTTGTCATTTCCCCTTAATCCCGAATTCAAATTACCCGTAAGCGATACGTTCAACAGATACTGTGACTTGAAGGTATAACTCAACTCACTCTTCAAATCCAAATGGAAAAGACCGTCAAAGCTGGCATCTAGCCGGGCATTGTAAATTAGGTGTTCAGGCAAAAAACTTGTTATCAACCCGTAACCATCCGGGTCTTTTAGCTTAAGACTTTCCCTTGTATTATAGAGGTATTCACCATATTGGGCAGGTGGTGTGGTATAGCGCCAAGCATCGCGATAGACATCCCATACAGAAGCCAAATATTCCTGATCGTGGTCAGCCTTGGGCAAATCGGAAGGTGGATTATAGACATTGCTTCTCACAGCCTTTTCTGCCGCCACACTAATTTCCTTCTGATAAAGAGGCATCATGGGAGTTATGCCATAATCCTGAACCATATGCAGAATCTCTTCGAAAGTTGCATCACGGGGCTCGTTGTATATATACGAAGATGACCCTGGCAGAATGGATTCCGTTGCATACAAATCCTGCCAGTTGAAAGGAACAAATGCGAGTTTGCTTGAACTGGACTCATAACTATCCTGTGTGTCGAAGAGGAAAAGTGCGGCATTTCGATCAGCCATGGAATTGGCAACAAAAAACTTAGAGCTTCCATACTCTGAATTTGGTACGGGACTTAGATACATGCGCAGAATTTCCCGGGCACGCATCAGTTTTTCGTCATCTACACCGCTTTGTGCAAACAAATGAATGGGCCGGCCATTTTCTGCCGTAATTTTCGTGTATTTCGTAAAAACTTCATTCATCTTCTTGTGAAAACCATTGGGCAAGGGAACGATGCCTGTCTCGGTTTTGGTTATATCGATATCCTGAAGTTGTACGATTAAATCTTCCTTGCTACAAGATTGAAGTAAAGCAAGAATAATTGACAATTGAGTTAAGAATTTTATGTTCATGGTTGGTCGTTTTTAAATTTAAATTAGCTGCCATTCCGAATAATAAAACAGCCTTATCGATGTACACCCTACTTAAAAGATCTTTTTTTAACTGACTGTATAAAAAAGGGCACGCACCCCAGTAATACTCCCTTAAGTAATTACCAGAGTGGTGCCCTGACACAAAATTCAGTTCCTCATATTTTCTTCCTTTAAGGACTGGGGCTATATACATCCTCCATTAAATTATAATGAAAAACCTGTAGGTCTAATTCAATGTCTTCACAGATTCAGGTACAGTAATAACAGGTGTTTTCTGTACCGATGAAATAATAAAAAAGCCTAAAGCGTCATCATCTAATGTTTTACCACCAATACACTTAATATTACTTCTTAAGGGAGCTGGTGGAGGAGAAAACTGAGTTCCTTCATTATCTCTTTGCTCCTCTGCCAACCTCAAGAAATCATATACTCCTCTTGCAATAACATGCTGTTTTATAAAATACTTTTCACCCTGAGAAACAGCCTGATCAAACTGAGTCTCAGACTCTTCTACTGAGGTATAAACGTTACTGCCAAAAAGTAAATCAGAATAGGAGTAAGTATAACTCTTATCTATGGGATTTTCAGGATCACTCCAGTCGGTATATCCATCAACTTTAAAAAGCTGCCAGCAAAAATAATAATTTCCTTCATCAGAATATTTAGGCTCAAATTTGACATAAAAACCTTCATCTTCATCACTGAAATCATCTGCTTCCTTATATTCAGTAAATATTTTAGGGGCATATGGATAATCAATAACCATTTGAGCTGTTGACTCATATTCCGTTCCGTTTACTGTTTTAATATACAGTGTATAAGAAATGTTCGATTCTAGGTTTTTCCTTATCTCGTAGCGTCCTTTTTTCTCATCAGAGACCTCTTTCCCCTGATTCGGATCGTAAACCTTTGGCACTGTATAAGTCATTGGGAAAAAGTTCCCCTTACTATCCTTCAAAATAACCTCAGCATCTTTTACAAGAGGATAATTTTGTGTCTCGAAATAAGCTATGGATTGGGTCAGACGCACTGTATGAAGTCGTTCAGTATTATTTTCTCCAGGTTCACTGCTCAACCAGCCATCTACAACAAGTTTTGAACCAACAGAAGGCAGATCTAGTTCAATTTTTTTTTCACATCCCATCAAGATGATCAGAACAAGAAAGCTTATATATTTGATTTTTGTATGCATTTTTTCAATCTTAATTAGTTATAACTAAAAGCTAAAATTATAAGTGATCGTTGGAACAGGTTTTCCAATAATGGCGAATTGCCAGGCTTCAGTCCTATTACCTTTATGACTACCAGCCCAATTGTTTTCGCTCTCTTTAAAATAAACCGAATAGGCATTCTGTCTGCTATAAAGGTTAGTGATTCCAAAACTCCAACTGCCTTGCCATTTTTGGTTTGGCTTCTTCTGTTTACACATATAGGTAAATGATAAATCCAGGCGATGGTAAGCCGATATACGCGCACCATTACGATTTATATAATGTGCATAGGTATTATTCTGAAACTCGTATTTCCCGTAAGGATAGGTTGCTGGTCGTCCGCTCATTAAAATAAAGTTAGTAGAAACAGACCATCTTTTATTTAAATCATAATTTGCAACGATTTTGAGGTCATGCGTTTTATCGTAATCTGCAGGAAAATAATCGCCATTATTAATTAATGTCTCTGGAAATATTTCCCCTGTTGTATTATTCATTAAGCCATCCACTTTCTTCTCTGATCTTGAAAGAGTATAAGCTATCCATCCCGTCAAACGTCCTTCCTTTTTTCTAACACTGAACTCTAGACCATAGGCTCTACCTTTAGCGTTAAGTAATTCGGTTTCAATTGTATTATTTAACATCAGATGAGCACCATATTTATACTCAACCAAATCATGAAATTTCTTATAATAACCTTCAATCGAAGTTTCAAACATATTATTTCCAAAATTATGGAAATACCCTAGGGCAATCTGATCGACCTTAGCTGGTTTAATATGCTTTCCTGTTGGAACCCATATGTCAAGAGGTGTAGGCGCCGTAGTGTTCGATATTCGATGTAAATACTGACAAGTTCTGTTATAACTCGCTTTAACCGAATTGACATCGCTTAAAGAATATTTTAACGCCAAACGAGGTTCAAAATTAAAATAGTTCTTTATAATTTCATTTTTGCCATACTTCTTCGAATCTGCTATACTTGCCTTATCTTTAGGTATTTCAGTTTTATATGTATTTACTGTTTGTTCACCCAAGCTTGTAAAGTTAGAAAGTCTTAAGCCATATTGTACAGTTAGGTTGCTACCAATATTTTGCTCCACTCCGGCATAAGCTGCTGATTCCAGGCCATAGCCCTTCTCCAATTTATTTGACTTAATTATAGATCCCTTTACAGGATTTAATTCACCAGGGTTAAAAATGTAATAGGTGCTTCCAAAACCAAATTTCAACTTTAAATCAGGATTGGGGAAATATGAGAAATCAGCCTTCAAATTCATATTTTTGATACTAGAAACCCACTCAAAACCTAAACTCCCCTCTGGAACGCTTATGGAATAATCAAAATTACTATAGATTGCAGTAAAATTTGAAAAAAGCTTTTTATTGAAAAGATGATTCCATCGAATCGTTCCAGTTGTATTTCCCCAATGAGAATCAAATTCTTTACCAAATTTGAACACATCATTTCCAAAATAACCTGATATGAAAAGACGATTGTTATCGTTAAATTTGTGATTGATTTTCGCATTTAGATCATAGAAATAAACAGTATTATCTTTCATCTTAGGATTCATACGAAGTAAGACATCAGCATAGGAGCGTCGACCAGATACCATAAAAGAGGTTTTATCTTTCTTTATTGGTCCCTCAAGGGTTAATCGACTGCTTACAATACCAATCCCACCACTTCCAGAAAAACGTTTACTGTTACCTTCTTTCTGGCGTACATCTAATACTGAAGATAAACGTCCACCATATTGAGCAGGAATACCTCCCTTGTACAACTGAAAATCCTTAACTGCATCACCATTAAAAACAGAGAAAAAACCAAATAGGTGAGACGAGTTAAAAACAGGAGCTTCATCCAAAAGAATCAAATTCTGATCGGTTCCCCCTCCACGCACATTAAAACCAGTACTTCCTTCACCAACTGAAGTTACACCCGGCAACATCTTCAATGTTTTTATAATATCAACCTCTCCAAGAAAATGAGGCAATTTTTTTACAATACTCACTGGTAAACGCTCAACACTCATCTGCACTGAAGATACGTTCTGATCCATTTTAGCTGCAGTTACAGTCACATCTTTTAGCTTTATACCATCTACATGTAACTCAACATTCACAGTCGCGTTTTGACTCAAATCCACTTCCTTAAAAATAGGTGTATACCCAATAAAGTTAAACTGAACATTATATTTTCCCGGAGCCATGGATAAAGAGAAAAAACCATATTCGTTGGTAGCTGCACCAACCATAAGTTCAGGAATACTTACTGTAGCACCAATAAGGGCTTCACCATTTGAGGCATCCTTAATGTAACCACTCAAGGTTTGTTTATCCTGTGCCCACAATTCACTACCAACAAATCCTGATAAAAGGAAAAGGAGTAGTATTAAACAAATAGTCTTCTTCATAAAGTAATTATCGATAATATTTTAAGATTCTATACGCTTAGACAGTTAAAAAGCGAATAACACGTACTTTAAATAATAAAATTGAATATTAATCTATCAAACAGGCTATTTAAAATTATATGGAAAATAAAAAAGGCCATCCATAAGGACGGCCTTTCATTATATAATAGAATAAGAAGTTGACTTAGTTTTCGCCACCCTCGAATTTTCCAGCTGAAAGAAACTCAACTGCAGCTTCTATATCTTTATACATTACTCTATCCTTATCGTTGAAAGTAACTGCTGATCTGAACTCTTCTAGGAATGACTCTAAGAATGGAGATGATTTGCCGGGACGACGTAAATCTACAGCCTGAGCTGCATTCATCAACTCAATAGCAAAAATACGTTCAACATTATCACAAACTAATAACGATTTCGTAGCTGCATTTCCACCCATACTTACATGATCTTCCTGCTCGTTTGACGAAGGAATAGAATCAATAGAACATGGAGTACACAGTTGCTTGTTCTGACTTACAATAGACGCAGCTGCGTATTGAGGAATCATGAATCCTGAATTCAATCCTGAGTCTGAAATCAAGAAAGCAGGCAAGTCTCTGTCACCAGAAATCAAACGGTAAGTTCTACGCTCAGAAATACTACCTAGCTCAGCTAATGCAATACACATGAAATCTAGAACTAAAGCTAATGGCTGTCCGTGGAAATTACCTCCAGACAAGATCATATCTTCATCGATGAAAATAGTAGGGTTATCAGTTACTGAGTTGATTTCAGTTTCAACAACACTAGACACATAATTGATGGCATCTTTGGAAGCTCCATGAACCTGAGGCATGCAACGGAATGAGTAAGGATCCTGAACATTCTTCTTCTCCTTAGCAACAAACTCACTACCTTCAAGAAGTGTGCGGATATTACGAGCCGTTTCAATCTGGCCATTATGAGGACGAGCATCGTGAATTGGAGCCAAGAAAGGATCAATTCTTCCGTCGTAACCTTCCAATGAAATAGCACCGATGATATCAGAATACTTCACTAACTTAAACGCCTTAAGCAATGCATAAACAGCATGAGCACTCATAAACTGAGTACCATTCAATAAAGCCAATCCTTCTTTAGCACCTAACTTGATAGGCTCCCACCCAAACATCTTCAAAATTTCATCAGAAGGACGAATTTCTTCTTCATAAATCACTTCACCTTCACCAAACAATGGCAGGAATAGGTTAGCTAATGGGGCTAAGTCACCTGATGCACCCAAAGAACCTAAATGACGAACAACAGGCAATACATCACTGTTATACATATCGATGATACGTTGAACAGTTTCAAGTTGAACACCTGATTTACCCATTGATAAAGCATGAGCCTTAAGTAAAAGCATCAAACGAATAACATCTTCTGGAATAACATTTCCCAAACTACAAGCATGAGACATTACAAGGTTAGACTGAAGTTGGCTTAAATCTTCTTCTGGAATAGAAATATTACAAAGAGAACCAAAACCAGTAGTGATACCATAAATAGGCTTATCCGCTTTCTCAATAGTTGAATCAAGATAGGCTTTACAATCAAGAATCAATTTTTTAGACTCTTCTGATAATTCAAGTTTGTATCCTTTTTCTAAGATTTCTTCAATTTTAGAGAAAGTTAATTTCTCTGGGCTAATAAAATGTACGTTAGACATGTTGTGTATTTTTATTTAGTATTTTTTGTATTAAATGTATCGCAAAATCAATGAATCGATACAATGTATCAATCCACCAGATTACAAAATGAGACGCTTCTCATCACTGAATCTTTATTAGCACAAGAACTCAAGGGCAACGGATGTCGCCACCAATACTCTCAGCTGCTCTATCTTGTAATACTTTAAATATCATTTAATTCTAAATATTTTAATCACACCCAAAAGGCATGTCTATTTTGTCTATATTTTCTTTGGACGCGCAAGCTAAGCTAATTTTTCGATAAGAGCATCAACAGATAGCTTTGTTTGCTCCCCTGTTTCCATATCTTTTAGGCTTAATAAACCTTCTTCCATTTCTGTTTCGCCAACCATAATTACAAAAGGGATATGCTTATCATTAGCATAATTCATTTGCTTTTTCATCTTAGTAGAACCTGGGAAAATCTCAGACTTGACACCATTAGCTCTTAAGTTAGCTAGAATAGGCAAGCAATACTTTTCCTCTTTCTCACCAAAATTCACAAACATCACTTTCGTTGTGTTTACAGTCTCTGCAGGAAAACGATTCATTTGTTCCAATACATCGTAAATACGATCAGCACCAAATGATATACCCACGCCAGAAACATCCTTTAAACCGAAGATTCCAGTCAAGTCATCGTAACGACCACCACCTGTAATACTTCCGAATTCCATATCTTTCGATTTCACTTCGAAAATGGCACCTGTATAGTAGTTCAGTCCTCTTGCAAGAGTTAAGTCTAACTCAACTTCAGTGTTGACATCAAGATCTGCAAGGTAGTTGAAAACCGTTTCCAGCTCTTCAATACCTTTCATTCCCACTTCCGAAGCAGCAAGAATCTCTTTAAGTTTAGCAAGTTTTTCTGTGTTGGATCCTGATAAAAGAATAATAGGTTGCAATGTATCAATAGCATCTTGTGGAATGCCTTTTTCAAACATTTCCTTATTAACATTATCTAAACCAATCTTATCTAGTTTATCAATAGCAACTGTGATATCGATAATTCTATCCGCTTCACCAATAATCTCGGCAATACCGGCCAGTATTTTTCTGTTATTTAGTTTGACAAGTACATTAAGCTTTAAACGCTTATAAACCTCGTCAACAATTTGAATCAACTCAACTTCATTCAATAATGAATTACTACCTACAACGTCAACATCACACTGATAGAACTCGCGGTAACGCCCTTTTTGTGGACGATCAGCTCTCCAAACAGGCTGAATTTGGTAACGTTTAAATGGAAAAGAAATTTCGTTACGGTGCTGCACTACGTAGCGTGCAAAAGGAACCGTTAAGTCGTAACGTAAACCTTTTTCACTAATCTTAGTGGTCAGCTTAGTCGAGTTTCGGGCATCAAGGACTTCAGGTCTAACTTTAGAGATAAAATCTCCTGAATTAAGAACCTTAAACAGCAACTTATCTCCTTCTTCCCCGTACTTACCCATTAGGGTAGACAAGTTTTCCATCGATGGTGTTTCGATGGGCATAAAACCATAAAGTTGAAACACCTCTTTAATAGTATCGAATATATAGTTTCGCTTCACCATTTCAACAGGTGAGAAATCTCTCGTTCCTTTAGGGATTGATGGTTTTTGAGCCATTTCTTTTCTTTTATTTGGTTAATTAGTTTATTCTTCAAGCTGAAACCTTCACTTTCTACATCTTTACTACACTACAATCAGCTCTAAATCAAAAAAAATGAATTAGTGAACTGATAAGATTACACCTTTAAATTGTGATACAAAAATATTAAATATTTTCAGAGTTCCATACCTCCTTTGCCTGTTCATACAATAAAGAATAACTAGACACCTCCCTAGAAATGCAGAAGCAATAACAACTATAGAATTAATATTCCAATTTTATTATCTAAATCTTTCCTTTTAAGGAAAATATAGGAAGACAAAAAGGTGTATTTTAAAGCTCTGTACTTAGAGTTTAAAGCAAAAAAAAGTATCAGTTTCCTGATACTTATATAATAAACTTTGAGCTCACATTGGAATGTAAATAAAATATGACTTTTAAAACTTATATTAGTCTTGTATATAGTTCATATTCTATCATATAGATTTGCGCAATTCTAGTTTTTTTGAGCTAAATATTAAGCTTACAATAAAGAATTAAGAACGGTTAACTCGCCTAAATATATTCGCAAAGAAATCGAGCAACATACCTAACACCAAAGGATAAAACCATTCTTTCGATTCGAATCCCATCAGCAGAACAACAGATGCAATAAACAGCACATTAACCGTTGTTTTAGTGTACTCGAATAAACCCCAGTTACCAATGCCTTGTTTTATCAGCAGATAAAGTTGAACCAAAGCGTAGGTAAGTAAACCAACAGAGATAATAATATTCCCAAAACTTAGCTGATTATATAAGCGATAGCCGCCAATAAAAATTAAAGCTAATCCTATAAAATAGATCAGCTTAAAGGTTGAAAAAGATGACATGAACTTGCGATGTATTAATTTTTAATAATATGATGATGTGACTTGCATAGAGCGGTGTCGAAATGTGATGTAAAAAATAAAACATCAGCCAGTCAGTAGAATTTGCAGGAATTATAATACCTCAAAACAATCTTTCTGAACTACCGATGTATAGTTGCTTAGCCTAAGCAGAATTCTATTGAATAAACTTAATGGTCATAGGGTATTCAAATTCTTCATCGTTTAGTGTTTTAACAACGGCTAAAATGACAAATACTAATTGTAGAATACCCAGTATTACAAGAAATAGGATGCCAACAAGTAGAAAAACCAAAATACCTGCAATAAACATATACAGCGTAAATGAAATCTGGAAATTCAAAGCCTTCTTCCCTTCACGATCAACCAAAGCTGAACTGTCCTTTCTCATGCTCCACAAAATAAGAGGCACGATAATGTTTCCCAATGGAATAAAATAGGCCAAGCCTCCTAAATGGCAAAACATGGCCCAATTTCTTTCTTCATGTGGCGTTCTAAAGTACGTCATACTTTTTTATTTTAGATTGATTAAGTCAAAATTACAAAAACAAAGGGAAGAAAACCAATCTGGTCTCTTCCCTCAATTTAAAATCAAGCTAGAACTTAATCTGCTAACAATTTTTTATATCGAATACGCTTAGGTCCTTCATCACCCATACGTTTTTTCCTGTTTTTCTCGTAGTCACTATATCCACCTTCAAAGAAATGAACGTGAGAATCCCCCTCGAAAGCAAGAATGTGTGTCGCGATTCTATCCAAGAACCAACGGTCGTGAGAAATAACTACAGCACAACCTGCAAAACTTTCTAAACCTTCCTCAAGAGCACGAAGTGTATTCACATCAATATCATTGGTCGGCTCATCCAGAAGTAAAACATTAGCTTCTTCCTTAAGTGTAAGAGCTAGATGTAAGCGGTTACGTTCACCACCCGAAAGCACACCACATTTTTTCTCCTGATCGGCACCAACAAAGTTGAAACGTCCCACATAGGCACGAGCGTTAATCTGTCTTCCTCCAACATTGATTAAGTCGCCACCACCTGAGATAACTTCGTAAACTGATTTCTCCGGATCAATATCAGCATGCTGCTGATCGACATATCCGACCTTAACCGTTTCGCCTACTTCGAATGTTCCTTTATCAGGCGTTTCCAAGTCCATAATCATTCTGAAAAGTGTCGTTTTACCCGCACCATTAGGTCCAATAACACCAACTATACCTGCTGGTGGCAATTCGAACTCCAAATCTTCGTAAAGCAACTTAGTACCATAACCTTTAGATACACCCTGAACTTGAATAACCTTATTTCCCAATCTAGGACCATTAGGAATAAAGATTTCCAGCTTCTCTTCTTTCTGCTTTAAATCTTCATTCATCATATTATCGTAAGCATTCAAACGAGCCTTATTCTTAGCCTGACGAGCTTTCGGAGCCATACGAACCCACTCCAGCTCACGCTCAAGAGTTTTACGACGCTTACTAGCCGTTTTCTCTTCCATTGCCATACGCTTAGTCTTCTGATCCAACCATTCGCTATAATTCCCTTTCCAAGGAATCCCTTCCCCACGATCAAGCTCAAGAATCCAACCCGCAACATTATCCAGAAAATAACGGTCGTGAGTAATACTAATAACAGTCCCCTTATATTGAGCAAGGTGTTGCTCCAACCACTCAACCGACTCAGCATCCAGGTGATTCGTTGGCTCATCAAGAAGAAGAATATCTGGCTCTTGCAATAACAAGCGACAAAGTGCGACACGACGACGTTCACCACCAGAAAGGTGTTTAACTGACGCATCGCCTTCTGGACAACGCAATGCATCCATAGCACGCTCCAACTTCGTATCAAGATTCCAAGCATCAAAATGATCAATCTTCTCTTGAAGATCTGCTTGCTCATCCATTACAGCTTGCATTTTATCAGGATCTTCCAATACATCAGGATCAGCAAACTTCAAGTTAACCGCTTCGTAAGCTGCTAGACAATCTACAATTTCTTGTACACCTTCTTCTACAATCTCCCTTACCGTTTTATTATCATCCAACTCTGGTTCCTGAGCTAAATAGCCAATATTGTGATCTTTAGACCATACCACATGACCGTCAAATGCAGGCTCAACACCAGCGATAATTTTAAGTAAGGTAGACTTACCCGATCCATTTAAACCAATGATACCAATCTTTGCTCCATAAAAGAAAGAAAGGTTAATATTATTCAATACTTTTTTCTGGGATGAGAATGTCTTACTCACTCGATCCATAGAAAAGATAATCTTCTTATCGTCTGCCATTTATATATATATTAAAACTATTTCAAAACCTTTGAGAATTGATTCTCAAAACAAGATCTCCAATCCATTTACTTAAGAGTCAATTATACACAAAAATAAAAAAACTAATGAAGTGATCAATTTAAAATCTACATAGCAAGTACAAATAATTCCATCGTACTCATATTTTAACACAGAATCAATCAGTAATAAATATTTTAACTAATATGATTTTATCCTAACAGATAAATTCCTAAATTTATTCCTTATCAGGCAAAATCTAATTTCATCCTCGGCTACTAAAAATATGGAAAAAATTGAACGTTTTTGTTGGGAAGAGAATATTGATTCTTGTATCGTTGTTAAAACCAAAATACAAAGAAGAAATACTCCAATCAAAGAAGCAAAGGTCTTATTAATTGAAGATAAATTAAGTAATAGAAAAACAATTGAAATCTATTTAAGATCAAGAGTGGGTAAAGTTGAAGTGGCAGTAAATGGGAAGGAAGCCGTTGAAATGTTCACAAGCAATCAATACGACATGATTTTGATGGATTTACAAATGCCTATAATGGGAGGAATTGAAGCTGCTGAGCGAATTAGAAAAATAGAAGTTGAAAGGGATTATCGCACTCCAATAATAGCCTTTAGTGCAAATTATTTTTCCTCAGACAAAGAAATTTCAATTGAGGTTGGTATGGATGCCTATATCTCAAAACCATTTCAATCAAAAACTTTATTCAACTTGATGAAAGAATACATTTAACTTTCATTTAAAATAAATCAAAAAAAAAGGAGTCTTACGACTCCTTTTTCTATATCTGATTGGGGCTAATAATTAGCATCCGAAAATTGCATTTTCTCCCAATTCTTCTTCAATACGAAGTAATTGGTTATATTTTGCCATACGATCAGAACGACTCAATGAACCTGTCTTGATCTGTCCAGCATTAGTTGCAACAGAAATGTCAGCGATAGTAGCATCTTCAGTTTCACCAGAACGATGAGAAGTTACTGAAGTATAACCAGCACGGTGAGCCATTTCAATAGCATTTAAAGTCTCTGTTAAAGTACCAATCTGGTTAACCTTAATCAAAATAGAGTTAGCAGCTTTAAGCTCGATACCTTTAGCTAAGTAATCAACATTAGTAACGAATAAATCATCACCAACAATCTGACACTTATCACCAACAAGAGCATTTAAAGCAACCCATCCATCCCAGTCACCTTCATCCATACCATCTTCGATAGAATCGATAGGGAATTTAGCGATCAATTCAGCTAAGTAAGCAGCTTGCTCTTCAGAGTTTCTTTTAGCTCCATTTGGCTCAAAAATACTGTAATCGTATACACCATCCTTAAAGAACTCAGAAGCAGCACAGTCCATAGCGATAGAGATATCACCACCATCTTCTTTACGACCCGCTTTGTAACCAGCGTTTTTGATAGCTGTAAGAATACAGTTAATAGCCTCTTCAGTACCACCCAACATAGGAGCGAAACCACCTTCGTCACCTACAGCAGTAGAAAGACCTTTACCTTTAAGAACTTTAGCAAGAGCGTGAAATACTTCAGCACCCATTCTAAGAGCCTCACGGAAAGATGGAGCACCAATAGGACGAATCATGAACTCTTGGAAAGCGATAGTCGCATCAGAGTGAGATCCACCATTGATAATGTTCATCATTGGAACTGGAAGAACATTAGCGTTAGCACCACCAATATAACGGTATAATGGCAACTCAGAGTATGCAGCAGCAGCTTTAGCAGCAGCCAGAGATACACCTAACATAGCGTTAGCTCCTAATTTGGATTTAGTTTTAGTTCCGTCAAGAGCGATCATTGCTTTATCAATAGCAACTTGGTTAGTAGCATCCATACCGATTAAAGCAGGAGCAATAACGTTATTTACGTTTTCAACAGCTTTTAACACACCTTTACCTAAGTAACGAGACTTATCACCATCACGAAGCTCTAAGGCTTCATTTTCACCAGTTGAAGCTCCTGAAGGTACACCGGCACGGCCCATATAACCACTAGCAAGAGTTACTTCAACTTCGATAGTAGGATTTCCACGTGAGTCAAGAATCTCACGACCATGAATCTTTACAATTTCTGACATAACTAAATGTATTATTGTTATTATAATAAATAATATTCTTTGAATTCTGCTCTAAAGACTAGCAATTTAATTAATATTTTTCAATAATAAATACTGAAAAAACATGTTATAATTACGCAAACGTTACAAAAATCTTTAGGGCATTAAAAAAGGGATAAAGTTTAACTTTATCCCTTTCTTTATATGAATAGCTAAGATTACTCTTCGCCTTTTGCTTCATTAGAATCTGTAGCTTCAACTTCAGTAGTTTCCTCAGCCTTTTTAGGACTTCTTCTTCTACGAGTTGCTTTTTTAGCTTCAGCTTTCTTCTCTGTTACGTAAGTTTCATTGAAATCTACTAACTCAATAATACACATTTCTGCATTATCTCCTAAACGATTTCCTGTTTTAAGAATACGAGTGTAACCTCCGTTACGAGTCGAAACTTTTACAGAAACTTCTTTGAATAACTCAGTAACCGCTTCTTTTTGCTTTAAATAGCTAAAAACAACGCGTCTTGAGTGTGTAGTATCTTCCTTACTCTTAGTAATCAATGGCTCTACATACATTCTTAAAGCCTTAGCTTTAGCAGTAGTTGTACTGATTCTTTTGTGTAAGATTAAAGAAGACGCCATATTTGAAAGCATAGCCTTTCTGTGGGCAGCTTTTCTTCCTAGGTGATTAAATCTTTTTCTATGTCTCATTTTACCTTATTCCTTATCTAATTTATACTTAGAAATATCCATACCGAAAGTAAGATTTAATGATTCTAATAAATCATCTAACTCGGTTAAGGATTTCTTACCAAAGTTTCTAAATTTCAATAGGTCGTTTCTGTTGAATTGAACGAGTTCTCCTAATGTATCTACATCAGCAGCTTTCAAGCAGTTCAATGCTCTAACAGAAAGATCCATATCTACCAACTTAGTCTTAAGAAGTTGACGCATGTGCAATACTTCTTCATCAAACTCTTCGTTTGCGAATTTCTCATCAGTATCAAGAGTAATCTTTTCATCTGAGAATAGCATGAAGTGATAAATAAGAATTTTTGCAGCTTCTTTCAACGCCTCTTTAGGATGAATTGAACCATCAGTAGTAATTTCAAAAACTAACTTTTCATAGTCCGTTTTCTGCTCTACACGGTAGTTCTCAACATCGAACTTCACATTCTTAATTGGTGTGTGAATAGCATCAATTGGAATGACTCCAAATTCAGCATCAACTGGTTTATTCTCTACAGAAGGAATATAACCACGACCTTTATTGATAGTTAAATCCAATTGTAATTTGGCAGAGCTATCCATTCTGCAAATCACAAGTTCTGGATTCAACACTTCGAAACCGGTTAGGAACTTGTTAATATCGCCTGCTGTAAAAGTTTCCTGATCCGAAATGGTAACAGTAACCAATTCGCTATCAACTTCTTCAACTTTTTGTTTAAACCGAACTTGCTTTAAGTTCAGGATCATTTCGGTTACGTCCTCAATAACACCTGGTACTGTAGAAAACTCATGATCAACACCCTGAACCTTGATAGTCGTTATTGCATAACCCTCTAGAGAAGAAAGTAAAATTCTTCTTAAGGCGTTACCAATTGTAATACCATATCCAGGCTCTAGTGGACGAAATTCGAATTTACCGAATCTGTCGTCAGCGTCGAGCATAATAACTTTGTCCGGTTTTTGGAAAGCTAATATTGCCATAAAATATTGATTAACTATTTTTATTTAGAATACAATTCAACGATTAACTGCTCCTTGATGTT
>Ga0209272_10001086_pt1 | contig 18258 bp, 18 predicted proteins | sample tdDd002_FD_187125 | JGI IMG/M metagenome (GOLD analysis project Ga0209272, IMG submission 187125) | Marine sediment microbial communities from the Atlantic coast under amendment with organic carbon and nitrate - tdDd00.2 (SPAdes)... | ecosystem: Environmental > Aquatic > Marine > Coastal >... | reverse complement strand
AAGCGAGTGCTTCACCCGCGACCTCGGCGGTATACGCGAGCAGTAAGCATCCTTTATCGGCCTGCGCCTCAAACGCCAATGGCTGCAGCTGAGCACGGGTTAGCGTTTGCAGCACGTCACTATGCTGACGGGCAAAGTCATGGCCATGAGCAAAGACAATTTTCACCATCAAGACTTCATCGAGTGACGTGATGATCTTCGCCCCGCGGCCAGAGGCCAGCACTCGCTCAATACGGGTCGAGCCTGACTCGGGTAAATGGCTGCAACGCAAATGCAAGTCCATCGCACTTTGCGCGACGGGTTGTAAAGTACGGCTGTGTAACACTGGCGCCGCCAAACGGGCCAACTCGCTGGCTTCATCCAAGCGAAGTAAAGGCAGTAAGCAGGCATCGGGCACTTTACGTGGATCAGAGCTAAACACCCCTGCCACATCGCTCCAAATCGTCACGCGCTGCGCTTCAGCCAGTGCGCCAATCACGGTGGCGGAGTAATCGGAACCATTGCGCCCTAACAGCACGGTTTCGCTGGCATCGTTACTGGCCATAAAGCCGGTGATCACTAAACGGCAGTGGGCGTGCTGGGCCAACGCCGCTTTCATAAGCGGCCATGAGCGCGCTCTGTCCACTTCTGGTTGAGCTCCATGCTCGGCGCGCAAGAAGTCGCGCGAGTCGATCGACGTCGCTTCCAACTGATGATGACAAAGCAGCGCAGCTAATAGGCGCGCAGACCACACTTCGCCATGCCCCAACGCTGCCGACTGCTCGGTGCTACTTAGTGGCGCAATGAGCTCACCTAATGCGGAAAACTCTCGGTTTAACTGATCGAGTAAAACGGCGGCACGTTCAGCAGGTAATAACGATTGAACTAACTGAGTTTGAAATTGGCGCAGCTCTTGTAGATGTTCGTGGGCAATTCGGCCATCTTTATCCAGCGCTTGAAGCCAGGCCAGAAGTTGGTTAGTGGTGCTGCCTGCGGCCGAGACCACCACCAGATCGTCTGGCTGAGAATACTCACGCAAAATATTCACCACGCGCAGATAACACTCTGAATCTGCAAGGCTACTACCACCAAATTTGTGTAGCTGACGTTGTCGACTCATTAACCTTCTCCCTGTGCCAATGTGAATGCTTGGTCAAGGTCAGCGATAAGATCTTGCACATCCTCAAGCCCCACCGAGAGGCGCAGTAATTGAGTGGTGATACCCGCTTCCAGTTGGGCTTCATCGCTCATTGCGCGATGGGTCATTGAGCTAGGATGACAGATCAAGCTCTCGACCCCCCCTAACGATTCCGCCAATGAAAATAGCTTAAGGTGACCGACAAATGCTTTGAGCGACTCAAAACTTCCCGCATACTCAAAGCTCAACATCGAGCCAAAACCCGACTGCTGCTTTTTGGCAATGTCATGACCTGGGTGAGCCGCTAAGCTCGGGTGATAAACCTGCCCCACTAAAGGCTGAGTTTGCAAGTAATCCAAAATCAGGTTAGCGCTCTCTTCATGAACTCCCATCCTTGCCGCCAAGGTGCGCAAACCACGCAGTGTCATATAACTATCAAATGGGGTACCTGTCGCTCCTAAGCAGTTGCCCCACCACGCCAAGTCTTCCGCCTGTTGCGCCGTTTTGGTCACGATAACGCCACCAATCACATCCGAGTGGCCATTAATAAACTTGGTGGTTGAGTGGATGACAAAGTCGGCACCGAGCAATAACGGCTTTTGGTACACCGGGGTTAAAAAGGTATTATCGACCGCCACCAGAGCGCCAACTTGATGCGCTTTCTCACAGGTCGCTTGGATATCCACCACTCGCACCAACGGGTTAGACGGGGTTTCGAGTAACAGCAACTTAGGCTTCTTCGCCAGCGCCGCCTCTAAGGCTTGCTGATCAGACTGATCAACAAACTCAACTTTAAAATCGCCTTTCAAGGCCCGCGTATTAAAAAGGCGGTAGCTACCGCCGTAGCAATCATGTGGCGCCACGATCAGATCGTCTGGGCCTAAAAAGGCGCTCACCCATAAATTAAGCGCGGCAGTTCCAGTGTTGGTGATCACCGCCCCTGCGCCAGATTCTAGGTCGGACAATGCCTGTTCTAACTGACCTCGGTTAGGGTTTCCAGAGCGAGTGTAATCATATTGAGGAACGTCACCAAACGCGGGAAAGCCGTAATTGGTGGAAAGATAAATAGGGGGAACGACGGCATGATACTGACTATCAGCCTCTATACCAGTGCGTACAGCAATGGTCGCGGGTTTGCGATCACTCATAGGGTTGGTCTTCCTTTCCAAAATCCGTTTTATCTGTTATACCAAGAACTGCTGCCGGATAACATACGGTGTCGTGCTTTTGCTGGCACTATTGCCACTTAACACCTACTTTAACCCTCCCAATTTAGGACGTCAACACTTCTAGACGTCTATATGTCTTTGCTTATGGCGGTAAAAGTCGCTAAAATCATTACTCAGATTGATACTAATGCGATAACTTGTTGATTGCTTAGTGTCCAACAACCAGATCATAAAAAGAAACGAAGGTGCGCAATGGCGGATTGGAATGGCGAGTACATTAGCCCATATGCTGAGCATGGCAAAAAAAGTGAACAAGTAAAAAAGATTACGGTATCGATCCCGCTTAAAGTATTAAAAATACTCACCGATGAACGAACCCGCCGTCAGATCAACAATCTACGCCATGCGACCAACAGTGAGCTGCTATGTGAAGCGTTTTTGCACGCCTACACAGGCCAACCGCTGCCAACCGACGAAGATTTACGTAAAGACCGCCCTGATGATATTCCCGCGGAAACCAAAGCGATGATGACTGAGATGGGAATTGAGTTTGAAGCGTTTGATGAAGAGTAAAGCGTAGGTTACAGGTTACAGGTTACAGGTTACAGGTTACAGGTTACAGGTTACAGGCTGCGTTTTTTTACCGTAACCCGTCAACCTGTAACCTTGTTGTTTATGCCATATAGTTTTCTGGCATCTCGATGCGTGCAACGCCCGAGTTAATCGCCGCTTGAGCAACCGCTTTAGCTACGCGTGGCAACAAACGTGGGTCCATCGGCTTAGGAATGATGTAACCGGCGCCAAATTCTAACTCGGCCACCCCTGCCGCTTTTTTCACTTCTTCCGGCACTGGCTCTTTTGCCAACTGACGGATGGCCTCAACCGCAGCAAGCTTCATCTCGGTGTTGATCTCACTGGCGCGCACATCAAGCGCTCCACGGAAAATAAACGGAAAACAGATTACGTTGTTCACTTGGTTCGGATAATCACTGCGCCCCGTGCCCATGATCAGATCGTTGCGCACTTGATGCGCAAGCTCCGGCTTTATTTCAGGATCTGGGTTCGAGCACGCAAACACTACCGGCTTATCCGCCATGAGCGTTAACGCTTCTGCTGGTAGCAAGTCTGGCCCTGATACGCCTAAGAATAAGTCCGCGCCTTCAATCACATCTTCAAGCGTGCGCTTGTCGGTGTTGTTAGCAAATAGCTTTTTGTATTCGTTAAGATCGTCTCGACGAGTGTGGATCACGCCTTTGCGATCCAGCATGTAAATCTTTTCACGCTGCGCGCCACATTTGATCAACAGCTCCATACACGCCACCGCTGCTGCGCCAGCGCCTAAACAAACAATCGTCGACTCTTCGAGCACTTTGCCTTGCAGTTCGATAGCATTCAGCATGCCCGCCGCAGTCACAATCGCCGTACCGTGTTGGTCATCATGAAAAACCGGCACATCACAACGTTCGATCAATTGACGCTCAATCTCGAAGCAATCTGGCGCTTTAATGTCTTCTAAGTTAATACCACCAAAGGTATCGGCGATGTTGGCAACCGTATCGACAAACTCTTCAATCGTGCGGTGCTTCACTTCAATGTCAATTGAGTCTAAGCCTGCAAAGCGCTTAAACAGCAAAGACTTGCCTTCCATTACTGGCTTGGAGGCCAGCGGGCCTAAATTACCTAAGCCCAAAATCGCGGTGCCATTTGAGATCACCGCCACCATGTTGCCCTTAGCGGTGTACTTGTAAACGTTGTCTGGGTTGTGCGCAATTTCTCGCACAGGCTCAGCCACACCAGGGCTGTACGCGAGGGCTAAGTCTTCTACCGTATCAGCAGGCTTGGTCAGCGCAACGGCAATCTTACCTGCGGTTGGAAACTCATGATAATCGAGGGCTTGTTGACGAAAGCTGGCTTGGTTGTTGTCTTCAGACATGCTGGCTAGATCCTAATGGCTTGATGAGGTTACAAAAACGTTAACTAGCCACCAATAGTAATAGATGTCGAACCAAGTTCCTAGGTGTAATGTCAATAAGATTGATAAGCAGTTGTGATAACAGTAAGAGGTCGGAGTAGATAAATGCGAACGAGTTCAAGTTCGGAGCAAGAGAGGCGAGTAAAACGGAGAAAATAGCAAAAGAAAAAAGGACGCCGAGGCGTCCTTTTTCTTAATTTGGTCGTATTACGAAATTCGTAATTACTTGCTGCTAAGAGCACCAAAACGCTTGTTGAAGCGATCAACACGGCCGCCAGTATCAACGATACGTTGCTTACCAGTGTAGAACGGGTGACATTTGTCACATACGTCTAGGTGGATAGATTCTTTAGCTAGAGTTGAGTTGAACTCAAAAGTGTTGCCGCAAGAACAAGTTGCTTTAACAGCTTTGTATTCTGGATGGATACCAGTTTTCATGGGATAACCTCAGTTAGGCCGTGTCGCCATCCGATTCTAAGCCGGACACCACACGTAGTTTCAAAATAGTCGATGCAAAAGTATGCATCGCTCAAGGCGCAGTATAGTAATGAAACTTGTAAGATGGATCAACCAATTTGATAGTTTTTTCGCCATTTATTCACGATTCCCCCTCCTGACACCACGCGTTCGACCGCGCTTGGCTTATTTCTCGTATTTTTAAATCGATTTCATTACTATAGAGCACTCATTTTGCTACGTGATCAGCCACCATTTATGCGTCCAACCATTGCCCAAGTTGCCCTCCCCGTCCCTCTCGACAAGCGATTTGATTACTTGATCGCCGATGGGCAGTTCCCCGTCATTGGCGGGCGGGTTTCGGTGCCTTTTGGCCGGCAAACCTTAGTCGGTATTGTCACCGCGCTGGTGCATGACTCCGACTTTTCACTCAGCCAACTTAAACGCATTAAACAGGTGATAGATAACCAGCCACTATGGCCTGAGTCGCTCTATCAACTATTAAATTGGTGTAGCCAGTTCTACCAATACCCGCTTGGCGATACACTCGCCAATGCGATGCCCACCTTACTGCGTAAAGGCAAAGCGGCAGAACTGGCCTCTCTGGTCGAGTGGCAACTCACCGCATCTGGCCGCGATCAATTAATGGTTGGCTTTGGGCGCGCGGTCAAACAAGCGCAAGTGATGCACCTGTTGCAGCACGGCGCCTTGGCGCACCAAGCGCTTATCGAGCAAGAAGTGAGTAGCAGTGTGCTTAAAACACTGCAAGAAAAAGGCTGGATTGAACGACTTGAGCGTCAGCCTAAAAAACAGGACTGGCACCACCAAGTGGAAGCCAACTGCGACAAACCCAATCTCAATGAAGAACAAGCCATCGCTATCGCCGCGGTAAATAGTCAGCACCACTTTGGCTGCTTTTTACTTGAAGGGGTAACTGGCTCGGGCAAGACCGAAGTCTACCTCAATATGATCAAACCCGTTCTTGAACGAGGTCAACAGGCTTTGGTGCTGGTTCCTGAAATTGGCCTCACACCGCAGACCATCAATCGCTTTAAGCAACGCTTTCAAGTGCCGGTCGAAGTGGTTCACTCTGGGCTTAATGACACCGAACGCCTTAATGCTTGGCTTAACGCTCGTGATAAACAAGCAGGCATCATCATTGGTACCCGCTCCGCGTTAATGACCCCCTTTGCCGATTTAGGGATCATCATTGTCGATGAAGAACACGACGCCTCTTATAAACAACAAGACAGCTTACGTTACCACGCTCGTGATGTGGCCGTTATGCGGGCCAACAAGCACGATATCCCCATCATTTTGGGCTCTGCGACGCCCGCGCTCGAAACCTTGCACAACGCATTGTCAGGTAAATATCACCACTTGAGCTTAACCCAGCGCGCGGGGATTGCTCGGCCAACGACCAATAAAGTCTTGGATGTAAAAGGCCTCTATCTAGAAAGCGGCCTATCCGCACCACTGATTGCCGAAATGCGCAAACATTTAACCGCGGGCAACCAAGTGATGCTGTTTTTAAACCGCCGAGGTTACTCGCCAGCCATGATGTGCCATGAGTGCGGCTGGATAGCGGAATGCAAACGCTGTGATGCTTATTATACCTTTCATCAGCATAGTCGTGAGATGCGCTGCCACCACTGTGGCTCACAGCACCCCGTCTTGCATCAATGCCAAGGGTGCGGCTCGACTCAGATTGTCTCGGTGGGGGTGGGCACTGAACAACTAGAAAGCCACTTAAGTAGCTTGTTTCCCGACTATAAAACCTTACGTATCGATCGAGACAGCACTCGCCGCAAAGGCAGCCTTGAAGCGGCGTTAGCGGCCATTCGTAATGGTGAATATAAGATTTTGATTGGCACCCAAATGCTGGCAAAAGGCCACCATTTCCCAGACGTTACTTTAGTGGGCTTAATCGATGTCGACGGCTCGCTCTACAGCAGCGACTTTCGCGCATCGGAACGCCTTGCTCAACTGTTTACCCAAGTCGCAGGACGCGCAGGGCGGGCGAGTAAGCCTGGGGAAGTGGTGCTGCAAACCCACCACCCCGAGCACAGTTTGCTGCAAGCCTTGCTGTATAAAGATTACGACCACTTTGCCAAAGCCGCGCTTGAAGAACGCAAAATGGCTCAGTTGCCACCATACAGTTACCTAACCTTATTTCGCGCAGAAGCCAACCAGCCCGAGGTCGGGGAAGCGTTTTTGCGCCAAGTGCGCCAAACGTTAGAAGCACACCCGTTATTTGACGCCCAATGCATGGTACTCGGCCCAATGCCTGCGCCATTAGCCAAACGAGCAGGGAAGTCGCGTTGGCAATTGCTGCTCCAAGCCCCGACTCGCAGCTTGATGCAAAAACTGCTATACAGCGCCAAACCTGTGATTGAATTACTGCCTAACGCAAAAAAAGTACGCTGGTCTTTAGATATCGAGCCGCAAGATCTCAGTTAATTTGCTCAATTTTGTCGACCGTAGATGATTTCGAAATGTTAATTGATGAAAAGGATTGGTATCGGTGTGAGAAAAGTCACATTACCAATGTAATTTTTGTTAATCTGGCCGTAAATTAATCTTAATTTTGAACATAAAATATTCAACAGCATGGCTGAGGGATAAACGCCTTACGCTTGTGCTTGCAAACAATACCAATAATGAGCCATCAATCAAAAAGATGGACCGAATTAATAGGGCCTTACCTTCACTAAATGGGTAACGCCATTTTTTGATTTTATTATTTATGCCAGTTGGTGTCGTGTCCCCTAAGCCGAACGGGAAAAGACATAGCCAATTGTAGCCATGAGCGACCAAGAGGATTATCTATGGCGACAATGAAGGATGTTGCCCAGCTTGCTGGTGTATCAACAGCCACCGTTTCTCGAGCACTCATGAACCCGGAAAAGGTATCATCGACCACTCGAAAACGAATTGAAAACGCCGTGCTAGAGGCCGGGTACTCGCCCAACTCACTCGCGCGTAACCTACGTCGTAACGAATCCAAAACCATTGTTACCATCGTTCCCGACATCTGTGACTCGTACTTTACCGAAATCATTCGTGGTATCGAGGATGCAGCGGTTGAACATGGCTATTTAGTGCTACTTGGCAATAGTGGCCAACAACAAAAACGGGAAAGCTCGCTGGTAAACTTGGTCTTTACCAAGCAAGCGGATGGCATGCTGCTGTTAGGCACCCACCTCCCTTTTGATGTCAGCAAGCCCGAGCAAAAAAACTTACCCCCATTGGTGATGGCGTGTGAGTTTGCCCCAGAGCTTGAGTTGCCGACGGTGCACATCGACAACCTGACGTCTTCATTTGATGCGGTCAATTACTTAACGCAAATGGGCCATCGTAATATTGCTCAAATCACCGGCCCTTCCGATGCCGTATTGTGCCAATTCCGTACTCAGGGTTACCAACAAGCCCTGCGCCGAGCTGGGATCACCATGAACCCCACCTACAAAGAAGAAGGCGACTTTACCTTTGAATCTGGTGAGCGAGCGATAGCGAAACTGCTTTCTTTGCCTGAGCCTCCAACCGCGGTTTTTTGTCATAACGACGTCATGGCCATTGGGGCAATACAAAAAGCCAAATCACTTGGCTTTAAAGTGCCTGAAGACATCTCCTTTGTTGGTTTTGATAATATTCAATTCTCGCAATACTGCGATCCGCCGTTAACCACCATCTCTCAGCCGCGCTACGAAATTGGTCGCCAAGCCATGCTTATGCTGCTTGAGCTACTCAAAGGCAACGATGTTCAAGCAGGGTCACGGCTACTCGAAACCGAGCTCATTATCCGAGACAGCGCAGCAGCACCGAAAAGTTAACCCTAAAATGCCGCTTTGCTTCCCTAATTGAAGCGTAAGACTGGTTTTCCAGAGCCATTCTGGATTACCATGTCTAGCGATTTTCCCTAATGTAAGCTTTAATATTGTGGCCAACAAAGACTATGTAAGAAGAGGTCGAGGACAAAAGAAACCGACCCGCAAAACAGCTGCGAGAAAAAAACCGTGGAAAGCAGGCTTAGTCGCTCTTTTGCTACTGAGCGGCTTTGGCTACGGCCTATACCTATTGAGCCAAGACCCAGAGCCACCACAGCCCAAACCCGCGGTGGTTAAAAAACCGCAGAAAAAAACGGCCAAACCGCTTCCCCCTCCGCCAGAGGAAAAATGGGAATACGTTGAGAGCTTGCCCAACAAAGAGATCCAGGTTAAAGCCAAAGAAATGGTGGTGTCTGATGTTCCATACATCATGCAGTGCGGGGCGTACAAGAATCAGCAACAAGCTGAGTCGCGCAAAGTTGAAATCGCCTTTCAAGGGATCAGCAGTACTATCCGTAAAAAAACCGGCAGCAGTTGGTATCGCGTGGTGCTTGGCCCGTACACCTACAAGCGTGATGCCGAGCGCGATAAACACAAGCTGCAACGCGCAAAAATTGAACCTTGTGCAATTTGGAAAGATCAGTAACGCCTTTCGCTAGCATAACGCATTCAACCCCAAGGACGCCTCGCGCGTCCTTGGCTTAACAAGTCATCGAGCTAGCAAATATTTTCCCTCCTCCTCCCCTCCCCCTTGAAAATGTCACGGCAACCCTTATATAAGTAATATCTCGCGAGCGAATTAAAGGTTAATAACGTGACTACGATTGTATCTGTACGCCGAAATAATAAAGTTGTCATCGCAGGTGATGGACAAGTCTCTCTTGGCAACACTGTAATGAAAGGCAACGCAAAAAAAGTACGCCGCCTCTATAACAACCAAGTATTAGCTGGTTTTGCTGGCAGTACTGCCGATGCGTTTACTCTGTTCGAGCGCTTTGAAAGCAAACTACAAATGCACCAAGGTCATTTAACCAAAGCCGCTGTAGAACTGGCTAAAGATTGGCGCAGTGACCGTGCCCTGCGAAAACTCGAAGCGCTACTGGCTGTTGCCGATGAAACGGCCTCTTTGATCATTACCGGAAACGGTGACGTCGTTCAGCCAGAGCACGACCTAATTGCTATTGGCTCCGGTGGCAACTTTGCCCAAGCGGCCGCTACCGCCCTACTAGAAAACACTGAGCTTGATGCGCGTGAAATCGCTGAAAAATCGCTAAAAATAGCGGGTGATATTTGCGTATTCACCAACCACCATCACACGGTGGAAGAACTCGATATCACGGCCAAGTAACAGAAGGAATTTAGCATGTCTGAAATGACACCTCGTGAAATAGTTCACGAACTTAACCGCCATATCATTGGTCAAGATAAAGCCAAGCGTGCCGTTGCGATTGCACTACGTAACCGCTGGCGCCGCATGCAGCTCGACGAAAGCCTACGAGTTGAAGTGACCCCAAAAAACATCTTAATGATTGGTCCAACGGGCGTGGGTAAAACCGAAATTGCCCGCCGCTTAGCAAGATTGGCCAATGCGCCTTTTATGAAAGTAGAAGCGACCAAATTCACCGAAGTGGGTTACGTGGGTAAAGAAGTCGAAACCATTATTCGCGACCTAACCGACGTTGCCATCAAAATGACCCACCAGCAAGCGGTCGAAAAAGTAAAATTCCGCGCAGAAGAGCAAGCCGAAGAGCGAATTCTTGATGCGCTGCTGCCGCCACCGCGTGAAGGTTGGGGTCAAAGCGATCAAGGTGAAGACAAATCGAACACCCGTCAGATTTTCCGTAAAAAACTTCGTGAAGGAAAGCTAGACGACAAAGAGATCGACATCGATGTGGCTGCCCCGCAAATGGGGGTTGAGATCATGGCGCCTCCGGGCATGGAAGAGATGACCAACCAGCTACAAGGTATGTTCCAAAATCTCGCTGGCGACACCAAGAAAAGCCGAAAGATGAAGATAAAAGAGGCCTTCAAAGCGCTGGCGGAAGAAGAAGCCGCCAAAATGGTCAACCAAGAAGAGCTTAAAGAGCAGGCCATCTTCAACGTTGAAAACAACGGCATCGTATTTATTGATGAGTTCGATAAGATCTGTAAACGCGGCGAAAGCTCTGGCCCAGATGTGTCTCGTGAAGGGGTACAGCGTGACCTATTGCCACTTATCGAAGGCAGCACCGTATCAACCAAACACGGCATGGTAAAAACCGACCACATTTTGTTTGTTGCCTCTGGCGCGTTCCAAGTGGCGAAACCTTCGGATCTGATCCCAGAGCTGCAAGGCCGACTGCCGATCCGAGTCGAGTTGGAAGCCCTCACTAGCGAAGACTTTAAGCGCATCCTAACCGAGCCGAAAGCATCGCTGACCGAGCAATACCAAGCACTAATGGCAACAGAAGATGTCTCTGTCTCCTTTACCGAAGATGGCATCCAACAAATCGCCGATGCCGCTTGGCAGGTGAACGAAACCACCGAAAACATTGGTGCGCGTCGCCTTCACACTGTGATGGAACGCTTAATGGAAGAAGCCTCATTTGACGCCAGTGAGCAGTCTGGCTCCAGTTTAGTGATCGACGCTAACTACGTAACCAGCCGCCTAGGCGAGTTTGTCGATGATGAAGATTTAAGCCGCTTCATCCTGTAAGCTCCCGCTCTAGTAGCCCACCGATGGTGGGCTTTTTTATACCAATCTCAAATGGGGTTGGTATACTGACGCTAATGCCGTTAACTGAATGAATAAACATGAAACAATCTCTCGCCATCTGGCTTGACGCCGCAAGGCCGAAAACCCTCCCCCTCGCCCTTGCCTCGATCGCCACAGGCAGCAGCTTGGCTTATTTTAGCGGTCATTTTTCACTTCCGGTTATGCTGTTGGCGCTACTCACGGCGACATTACTGCAAATCTTGTCCAACCTCGCCAATGATTATGGCGACGCTGTTAAAGGCACCGACAACGACAACCGCTTAGGGCCAACGCGCGCGATCCAATCGGGCGTGGTCACCACCAGCGCGATGAAACACGCCATCATCATCAATATTGTGCTCACCCTTATCTCTGGGCTGGCCTTAGTGTTGTACGCTTTGCAATCCCCGACCAGTATTGCCGCTTTTCTCGGCTTAGGGGTGTTAGCGATATTTAGCGCAATTGCCTACACCGTCGGAAATCGCCCTTATGGGTATGCGGGCCTTGGTGACCTCTCGGTGTTCATCTTCTTTGGTTTACTCGGGGTGGCGGGCACCTTTTTCCTCCATACTGGCACCATCAGCGCTGAAATATTTCTTCCAGCGATTGGTTGCGGGCTATTGGCGGTGGCCGTATTAAACATCAATAACATGCGCGATATCGACAACGACCGCGCCTGCGGCAAAAAAACCGTTGCGGTTCGGCTTGGCCAAGACAAAGCTAAGCTCTATCATTTGCTGCTGCTGGCTGGAGGCGTCTTGTCCTTCGTCATTTACCTTAGCATGATGACCAGCGCCTTTGCTTGGAGTGCGGTAATGTTGCTCGCGGCACTGTTGCTGGTTAAACACGGCCGCGCGGTCGTGGCGGCGAGCCAACCGATTGAGCTCGCCCCCATGATGCCGATCATCGTAAAGTGTGCACTTGTCACCAATTTACTGTTCGCAATCGTGATCACTGGTCAAACTCTGGTGAGTTAAGTGAAGCTTGTCATTGCAATGACTTACCAGCGTTATATACTCGAAGACAGAACTCTGTAACAGAAGATGATGCGTATGGAATACAACACCTCTGCCTTGTGCGATGTCTACATGGATCAAGTTGATGTCGTCGAGCCTATGTTTAGCAATTTTGGCGGTAGTGCCTCATTTGCCGGACAAATAACGACGGTAAAATGCTTTGAAGATAACGGCTTAATTCGCTCAATTTTGGAGCAAGAAGGCGAAGGACGTGTATTACTCGTTGATGGCGGTGGTTCATTGCGCCGCGCGCTCATCGATGCTGAGTTAGCCTCATTAGCCGAGGACAACGAATGGGAAGGCATGATTATTTACGGCTGCGTTCGTGAAGTCGACGAGCTCGAAGACATGAACATTGGCATTCAAGCCTTAGCTTCCATTCCCGTTGGCGCCGCCGCTCAAGAGATTGGCGAAATTGACGTAGCGGTAAACTTTGGTGGAGTGACCTTCCTACCCGAAGATTATGTCTACGCCGACAACACCGGCATCATCTTGTCACAAGAGCCGCTCGATGCTGAAATGGACATCGATGAGGAAGAAGCCGAAGAAGCGTTCGCCGAAGAGGAATAACTCTCGGTCTTAATCGACAGGTAAAAAAAAGGAGCTAACGCTCCTTTTTTTAATGCTTAGACGCTCTATTATTCTACGTCGTCCATCTTGCCTAGTAGGCTACGAATACGCTCTTGCCACGCGGTGTGCTCTTCGCGCATCTGTTGATTCTGTTGCTCTAGCTCTTCACGGTTACCTTTTAAGTGAGTCGCTTCTGACGCCAGTTGTGCATTCTGCTCTTTTAGCTCTTCCACTTCCATCTGAAGTAACGCAATGGTATCCACTGCCGTTTGTACTTTTGCTTCTAGTTGTTCTAGGACTTCTAATGACATCTTAGCCACCTGTAAATTGATTCAGTGTGCGTGAACGGAATTTCACAAATTACTTGTCATTCTACTGGGCAACGAGGCGATACTCACGCTCAATATAGGCTTGAACCGTTCATTTGATTAAAAAAACCGCGATTTAGGGCAAATTTTTACATTGTTATTGATTTAAATGGGCGTAACCCCCTTCAAATTCAAGGCTTATTCCTTTGCCCAGTAAAAAAGCAAACGTTTTCTCCAATGTATGATAGAATCCCGCCGAATTTATTCTTATCCCTTCATTAGTTCTGGAGTCAGCATGAAACGCGATTTGGCAATGGCATTTTCTCGTGTTACCGAGGGTGCCGCATTAGCAGGTTACAAGTGGTTAGGACGTGGCGATAAAATCGCAGCGGATGGCGCAGCAGTTGAAGTGATGCGCTCTTTGCTTAACAAAACCGAAATCGAAGGCGAAATCGTTATTGGTGAAGGTGAAATCGACGACGCGCCAATGCTTTATATCGGCGAAAATGTGGGTATTGGCGGCGATGCCGTCGACATCGCAGTGGATCCAATTGAAGGGACTCGCATGACGGCCATGGGCCAGTCAAACGCTCTGGCGGTACTGGCCGCGGGCGAAAAAGGCAGTTTCTTAAAAGCGCCTGATATGTACATGGAAAAATTAGTGGTTGGCCCTGGCGCGAAAGGCAGCATTGACCTTAGCAAACCGCTAAAAGAGAACTTAGAAAACATCGCCGCGGCGCTGGGCAAATCGCTCGATACCCTAGTGGTTACGACGCTAGCAAAACCGCGCCACGACGCAATGATCGCTGAGATGCAAGCTATGGGTGTGCGTGTATTCGCAGTGCCAGATGGTGACGTTGCTGCCTCTATCCTAACCTGCATGCCAGACAGCGAAGTTGACGTGATGTACTGCATCGGTGGCGCGCCAGAAGGCGTAGTCTCTGCGGCGGTGATTCGCGCACTCGATGGCGACATGCAAGGCCGACTATTGCCTCGTCACGAAGTCAAAGGTGACAACGAAGAAAACCGTGCTCACGGCGAACTAGAGCTAGCGCGCTGTAAAGAAATGGGCGTTGAGGCGGGTGTGGTTCTAAAAATGGACGACATGGCACGCAGCGACAACGTTGTCTTCTCTGCTACCGGCATCACCAAAGGTGACTTACTCGAAGGCATTAGCCGCAGTGGCAATATTGCTACCACAGAAACCCTGTTGATCCGTGGCCGCTGCCGTACGATTCGTCGTATTAAATCAACCCACTACCTTGAGCGCAAAGACCCAGAAGTTCGTGACTTCATTCTTTAAGCCTCAATAGTAGAACGTTTAAGACGCAGCTTCGGCTGCGTTTTTTATTGCCTTGGCTAAGTTTATCAATTATTTGCTTTATTAATTCATTGCTCCATAATAATAGTGCAACCAAGGTAAGGTAAGTATGAAAACCGCTGAGAAAATATTACATAAAATCAAACGCGAAGGCGAAGTAACGGCAAAGCAACTGGCGCAAGACTTTACCATGACCACCATGGGCGCACGCCAGCACCTACAAAGTTTGCAAGACGAAGGCTACCTTGATTTTGAAGATATTCGAGTCAAAGTCGGCCGACCAACGCGCCATTGGAATTTGACGGCGCAAGGCCATCGTTTTTTTAATGATCGCCATGGCGATCTTGCCGTTCACGTATTAGATGCGGTAGAAAACCTGTTCGGTGAGCAAGGTTTATTGAAAGTGGCTGCCGAGCGTGAAAATAAAACGTTTGCCCACTACCACGCCGCCATGCTTGAGTGCCATACCACCTTAGAAAAGCTCACCGCGCTGACCGCCCTACGTGACAACGACGGCTACATGGCCGAGCTCTCCCACAGCGAAGATGGCTTTGTCCTTATTGAAAACCACTGCCCCATTTGTAAAGCCGCCACCCGCTGCCCAAGCTTATGCCAGTCTGAACTGAACATCTTTCGTCGATTACTCGGCGATGGGGTGACTGTCGAGCGCCGTGAACACATCATCGATGGCCAGCGGCGCTGCTGCTACTTCATTCAAGAGTGCTAGTGGTTATCGCCTCTGCTTAATGAAGCATTAGCGCTACTTTTTGCGCAGCAACACCTAGCTCTCCCCGCCCCAAAAACGCCTCGGCTGTCCTCGACCATATCGAGATAATCTTTTGATCTTCGAGTAAAAACTTCTCTAATCAAGTCAAATCATTCCCCTCCAAGCTCACTGGATGCACTTTTGCAGCACACTCTGTTGCGTATCTTAATAGTGAGACAGAGTTGACATTGGTCAAACTTTCACCGAAAAGTGACGTATGCTGAAAATGTAAGCAAATTGTAAAATAGTAGGAGGGTGGCTATGGAACGCGCTCAATATGACCAAACATTACCGCCATTCGATGAGCTTGTGGCACTCGCAGAAAATGATCCTGCCGCTTTTGATGAGTTTCGTCGTCAGATGTGTGAAGAGATGATCACCTGCGCTTCACAAGAGATGCAACCAAGACTGTGGGCTCAACAAAGCCACATAGAGAGGGTCATAACTAAGTGTAAGAACCCCACTCACACCAATGTCACCTTGATGAATGAGTTGTCGGTGCAAATGGGGAAATTTCGCGAAGCATTAGATGGCGACCCTGAACCGCAACCAACGGCCGATATTTTGCCTTTTGTGGCGCGCCAATAGGGCATCAGCGAATGCTTAGCGACGCGGCTGACCGTATTGGTTTTCCGCGTCGTCTCCTTTGAGTAAACCACACTCAATAAAGATCCACGCGCCACAAGCCAGCGCCGCGACTGAAGCAAGGGTTTGCAGCAATGTGGGTTGAGCGACAAGTTCTCCCCCGCCCACCGGCACAAACATTCGCCCTAAGATAAGGGGAATATTAAGTAACAAGTACCAATTAGACTTATTACGGTCGTGCCAGCGCTTAGCGGTCACCGCTAAATCAGGCAACATCAAGAAGGCGAGAAACACCACACTAATAATGCCCGCTTGCGCAGGAAATAACACTTGGATCCCCATAGAGAATCCCATGATCGCGAGATAGTAACTCGCATTCCAAATCCAAAAGACCTTACGGCCAACGCGGCCTTGAAAAGAAAATAATAGCTGCTTAATCGACATCTTACTCTTACTACTTTGGCTCAATTGAGCACTCTTTGAAAACAGGCTTTATCCATATCGCGGATATTCACCGTTAAACTATGCACCGACATCGCCTGTTGTTGCAATACCGAGATTAATTGACGCGAAAGCGCCCGCTTTTGTTCTTCACTTCGACCAGATAACAATTCAAAGTTCACATGAATGAAGTCGACGCTATCCCCCTGCTCGCCCACAATCCAATGATGACAGCGCAACGCGCGCGATTTGATCGAGTCTAAATCAAACATACCACTCTTTGCGGCCGCTTGGTGTAGATCTTCCAATAACCCCTGAACATTCACTCGTTGTTCAACTGAGTTAGAGTACTCCATTACGAGATTGGGCATACGACTCTCCTTGTAGGTAACGATCAACTTAACGCTGAGCGGCAGAATGCCTAAGTTTGATTAACATACCGTAATTGAGCGCAATCGAAACCCTAACTCAGCGTTTTGGCGATCTGGATCACGAGCGCTCCTCATCGCACTTCTGACAAAAATACCAATAAGCAACGAGATACTTCCCAACTGCTCGGATCATTTCAGAAGAACGATGAAAGTAATGACACGAGTCATGTATTTGCCTTATTAATCTGTTATATTCTTTCGCCATAACGGAAGTTTTTTACATTAATCGACTTAAATTGGAGAGATCCTTATGCGTCATCCTGTAGTTATGGGTAACTGGAAACTGAACGGCAGCAAAGAAATGGTTACAGAGCTGTTAAATGGACTTAACGCTGAGCTTGAAGGCGTAAAAGGTGTGGACGTAGCGGTAGCTCCACCAGCACTTTACATCGATCTTGCTGAGCGCACACTGACTGACGCTGGTAGCGCAATCATCCTTGGTGCTCAAAACACTGACGTGAACAACAAAGGCGCGTTCACAGGTGATATGTCTCCTGAGATGCTAAAAGACTTCGGTGCTACGCACATTATCATTGGTCACTCTGAGCGTCGTGAATACCACGCTGAGTCTGACGAGTTTGTTGCTAAGAAATTCGCATTCCTAAAAGAAAACGGCCTAACGCCAGTTCTTTGTATCGGTGAGTCTGAAGCACAAAACGAAGCGGGCGAAACTGTTGCAGTATGTGCTCGTCAAATCGACGCTGTGATCAAAACTCAAGGTGCAGAAGCACTAAACGGCGCGATCATCGCTTACGAACCAATCTGGGCTATCGGTACTGGTAAAGCAGCAACAGCAGATGACGCACAGCGCATCCACGCCGCTATCCGTGCTCACATCGCAGAGCAAGATGCAGAAGTAGCGAAAAACGTTGTCATCCAATACGGCGGTTCTGTTAAGCCAGAAAACGCAGCAGCATACTTCGCACAACCAGACATCGACGGTGCTCTAGTTGGCGGCGCAGCGCTAGACGCGAAAAGCTTTGCCGCTATCGCAAAAGCAGCAGCTGAAGCGAAAGCGTAATTACACGCGAAAAATTTAATAAAGACCAGCCGCAAGGCTGGTCTTTTTTTTTGGGTTACGGGTTACGGGTTACGCAAAATGATGTAACCATGTTCTGCTTTACCCATAAAAAAACCGCTGATTTCTCAGCGGTTTTTGATAACTAAAAGGTGTTTAGCTTGCGGGCTTAGAACAGCTCTTCAGCAACCTTGTACAGGTCTTCACGTACTGGACGCTTCATGTTCTCGATGCAGTCGATGATGTCGTGGTGAACCAGTTCTTCTTTCTGGATACCAACACAGCGACCACCGTGACCTTCTTGTAATAGGTGAACCGCGTAGTTACCCATACGAGAAGCCAGTACACGGTCAAACGCCGTTGGACGACCACCACGCTGGATATGGCCCAGTACCGTTGCACGAGTTTCACGGCCAGTCACCGATTCAATCTCTTTGGCCAGCTCATTAGCATCCATCATAAGCTCAGTAAGAGCAATGATAGCGTGTTTTTTACCTTTCTTAATGCCCTCTTCCAAGCTGTTAATT
>Ga0209272_10001085_pt1 | contig 18259 bp, 15 predicted proteins | sample tdDd002_FD_187125 | JGI IMG/M metagenome (GOLD analysis project Ga0209272, IMG submission 187125) | Marine sediment microbial communities from the Atlantic coast under amendment with organic carbon and nitrate - tdDd00.2 (SPAdes)... | ecosystem: Environmental > Aquatic > Marine > Coastal >... | reverse complement strand
AAAGAGCACACAAATAAAACATTTCGAATTATTTGCGGCTCTCCTACTCTCTGCCTTTATTAAGTTACTTTAATTATAAAACAAATTTGTAAAAAAAGAAATAGCCTGAGGCTATTTCAATGGGGGAGCTACTTCGATTTTGATTTTGACTTTGAGTAAACATCAAAGGCTACTGCAAATAATAAAACCAATCCTTTTACGATACTTTGCCAGAATATATTGATACCCATAATAGACATACCATTATTTAAGATTCCCATAATCAAACCACCAATGATTGCACCTATAACAGTACCAACACCACCAGTTGCTGAAGCACCACCAATAAAACAAGCAGCAATGGCATCTAGTTCAAATCCAACACCTGCAACAGGTGAAGATGAATTTAATCGACCTGCAAATACAATACCAGCGACCGCAGCCATTAATCCCATATTGGCATAAACTGCAAACAGTATTTTCTTAGTTTTAACACCCGATAATTCAGCTGTTCTTGAATTACCACCCATGGCGTAAATATGTCTACCGTAAACTGTTTTCTTTGTGATAAATGAGTATATAGAAATCAAAGCTATAAGAAGAATAACAACATAAGGTAAACCTTCAGCTAAAGACAACCAGAACATAAACAAGTTAATGATTGAAAATATACTGATAATCTCAAATAAGTAAGCTTTGTAACTACTGACATGGAAATTATTCTTAATTTTACTTCTACGATCCAATCTTTTAAAGAATAAATAGAATAATGATGCCATGATACCAATTAATAATGTTGTTAAATGTAATGTACCGTTATTAAAGAAATCTGGAATTGTACCTGATGCAATTGTGACATACAAATCTGGTAAAGCAATCGTTTGACCTTCTAAGATCAAGTTATTGATACCTCTAAAGACCAACATACCACCGAGTGTAACAATAAAGGATGGAATCTTAATATAAGATATCCAGAATCCTTGCCACATGCCTGCTAACACACCACATATTATTGATAAACCAATAGATACCAATACAGGCAATCCTAATACCACACTAAAGAGTGCTGAAGTAGCACTGACAAATGCAACAACCGATCCAACAGATAAATCGATATTACCTCCGGTTAAGATACACAACAGCATACCAATTGCTAAAATCAAAACATAACTGTTTTGCATAATAATTCTTTGAACATTAATCGGTCTTAATAAAATACCACCTGAAACGATTTGAAAGAATAGCATGATTGTTAACAGTGCAACCAACATCGCATATTGTCTCATATTTTGTTTGATTATTTTCTTTATGTTCTCCATAATCCATCCCTTCTAAGAGCTTTGAATAATACATGTCATAATACTCTCCTGACATGCTTCTTCTATTGGCATTTCACCAACGATAGAACCTTCATTCATGACATAGATTCGATCACAAATACCTAGTATTTCAGGTAATTCTGATGAAATGACTATGATGCTTTTACCTTGTTCTGCTAATTCATTTATAATACTGTAAATCTCATATTTTGCACCAACATCAATGCCTCTTGTTGGTTCATCTAATATCAGTACATCGGGTTCTGAGAATAACCATTTTGCCAAAACAACTTTCTGTTGATTACCACCCGATAAATTCCCTGTTTGTTGGAAAATACTAGAGGACTTGATTCTGAGCTTTTCTCTAAAATTCTTTGCATTTTCTAGTTCTAAATTCGTATTAACCACACCACGTTTGCTGATCTTCCACAAATCCGACAAAGAAATATTCTTTCTGATATCATCAGATAAAATTAAACCAGCCTCTTTTCTATCTTCTGTTAAATAAGCAAGACCATGTCCAATCGCTTCACAGACATCTCTACATTCAATTCTCTGATTGTCTTTCATAATCGTTCCTTGAATATTTTTACCATAGGTTCTACCAAAAATACTCATTGCAAGTTCTGTTCGTCCTGCACCCATTAATCCAGCAATTCCTAGAATTTCACCTTTTTTTACATTGATTGAGACGTTTTTAATTTTCTGTCTATCTTCATCTAATGGATCATAAACAATCCAATCCTTGATTTCAAAATTTTTATCACCAATAGATTTTTTTCTTGTAGGATAACGTTCTACAAGGTCACGACCCACCATGCCTTTGATGATTTTATCTTCTGTAATCTCATCAATACCTTTGGTCATAGTCTCTATTGTTGAACCATCTCTTATAACTGTAATTTGATCTGCTATCTTAGTGATTTCATTCAATTTATGAGAAATGATGATGCATGTTAAATTTTGTTCTTTATTCAACTCCAGTAATAAATCTAAAAGTTTATCAGAATCTTCATCATTTAAAGCTGCTGTTGGTTCATCTAATATTAACAACTTGCAGTTCTTTGCAAGCGCTTTTGCAATCTCAACGAGTTGTTGATGACCCACACCAATATCTTTTATTAGAAGATTATGATCAATATTCAAACCTACTTTTTCCATCAAAGCAGTTGCTTTTTGACTGGTAATGCTCCAGTTGATAACACCTTTACTTTGTTGCTCATTACCTAAGAAGATATTTTCAGAAATTGAGAGATATGGACTCAAAGCCAATTCTTGATGTATGATGGCAATACCTTTATCTTCGCTATCACCAATGGTTTTAAAATCGCAAATTTCTCCATTATAAACAACATCGCCTGTATAACTCCCAAAAGGATAAATACCACTCAACACCTTCATAAGTGTTGATTTACCAGCTCCATTTTCACCTACAAGCGCATGTATTTCACCTTTTTTCACTTTAAGATTTACTTCATCTAATGCTTTAACACCTGGAAACTCTTTCGTAATATCAATCATTTCAAGTATATTGTCAGACATAAAAAACTTCCTTTCATATAATGTGCTGTAATGAGAACATTACAGCACACAAATCTTTATTTTATCTGATCTTCAGTATAGTAACCTGAATCAATTAATAACTCTTTGTAGTTGTTAATGTCTGCAAATACAGGTTCACATAAGAATGATGGAACAACCTTCACACCATTGTTGTATGTTTCAGTATCATTTACTGGAACAGTTTTTTCATCCATAATAGCCGATACCATATTAACAACTTGATCTGCTAATGTTCTTGTATCCTTAAATATAGACATTGATTGCTCACCAGCAAGTAACATCTTTACATTTGTAGTATCACAGTCTTGACCAGTTAATACAGGATATGCTTTATCTGCTGATCCATAACCTGCAGCTTTTAATGATGCTACAATACCTTGAGCCAAACTGTCATTAGGTGATAGAACAACATCTACGTTTTTATCAGAATAGAAAGCTGTTAATAAGTTATCCATTCTCGATTGAGCGCCTTCAGATTTCCAACCTTGAATTGCAATTTGCTCCATATCTGTTTGACTTGAATTGATTACCAGTTGACCGTTATCAATATATGGTTTTAATGTATCCATTGCACCACCATTAAAGAAATAAGCATTATTGTCATCTGGTGATCCACCGAAAACTTCCATATTAAACGGACCAGCTCCAGATTCTAAAGCCAATGATTCAATAATGTATTCACCTTGAATTTGTCCTACTAAATAATTATCAAATGTCGCATAGAAATCTACATTTTCAGAATCTCTAATCAAACGATCATAAGCAATAATTTTTACATCTTCTTTAGCCGCTTGAGCCAAAGCACCTTTAAGTGCAGTACCATCAATTGAAGCCACTACAATTACTTTTGCACCTCTAGTGATCATATTTTCAATTTGAGATACTTGTTGATCCACTTTGTTATCAGCATATTCTAAAATAACTTTATAACCAGCTTCTTCAAGTTTTGCTTTCATGTTGGCACCATCTTGGTTCCATCTTTGTAAAGATTGTGTTGGCATTGCTACACCAATAATGTTGTCTTCGTTGCTAGAACATCCAGTGAATGCAAATGAAAGTAACATCACCAATACCAATAACATTGAAATCGTTTTCCTCATAATTCTTACCCTCCATTAATAGTTTTATTGTCACATTTAGTATAGGTAAAAATAGGTATGACTAAAATGGAGTATATTACGAATAGCTTACCTATACACTCAACTTTTTAAACCCAAATAAAAAAGTAGCATTTTATTGTAATTAATAAAATGCTACTCTGCGTTTCTATAAATATCTTCCTCTAAATGAAACAGATCTTTTATCACGGTTTCTCTCATATTATCTTTATTCACAGGAATAACTTCAAACTTTATGTACGGTACGTCATATGTACCATCGTTAATCGTTTCATTAAATATTAGAGGTTCACCTCTTAATAATTTTTCAGCAACAGTTATAGCACCATCCGCTAGAGTGCTGATTGGTTTATAGACAGTCATCAACTGTTTATCTTCTACAATTCTTTGACAGGCACTGACTTCAGCATCATGCCCAACAACAGGTATTTTCCCTGCTAATCCATGTTCTGATAAGGCACTGATGATCCCTTCAGCCAACAAATCATTCGCTCCAATAATGGCATCTATTTGATTGTCATCTTCAAGTAATTGATTTACTCTTTCATAGGCCAGTTCCTCACGCCATCCATCAGCCCAAGACTCATGTATAATCTGAATATCACCACTTTCAATATATGGTTTTAAAACATTATGATAGCCTTCATTAAACATATAACTATTCAAATCAGTTGGCGCACCATTTATAATCACATAATTACCTTTTGGTACCACTTCAATTAGAGCTTCTGCAAGATACTCCCCCACTAGAACATTATCAAAAGACACATACGCATCCACATTAGCATTGTTAATCATTCGATCATAAGCAATAACAATCACTTGATGTTTCTTTGCATACTCTATACTGTCTCCTAAAGCATCTTTATCTGTTGGGATAATAAAGATAACCTTTGCTCCAGCATCGACTAGACTAATAATTTGTTTGTTTTGCTTGTCTGCATTTTCAAAAGAATTGGTTACTTCAACTCGATACCCCAACGCCTCAGCATTGGATTTTAAAATATTAACATCCTTTTTCCATCTCTCAATCACCATGGAATCAACACTGAAACCAATCATAATATCTTCTGGAGAGGATTCTATCGTCACCGGTAAGTCAGCGTCTTGTTTATTGAAAACAAGATAACCGCCCCCTATTAGTAATACAACAATTATTAAAATAATATACCATTTAATTTTCATAATTACCTCTGATATTCTTTTGGCGTCATGCCAACTACTTTTTTAAATAATCTACTGAAATAATTCGGATCGTTATAGCCAATGGAATAGGCTATATTCTTTATAGACTCATTTTTTGATCTAAGCATTATTTTTGCTTCATTCAACCGATGATCGGTAAGATAATCTATAAAATTCAATCCCATTTCATCTTTGAATATCTTACTAAAATAATGCGGACTTATCGAAACTTCTTCCGCTACATCTTTAAGTCTAATATCTTCGCTATAGTGGTTTTTTATATAAGCTATGGCATCTGTTACAACTTGAGATGCTTTCTGTGATTTTTCGTTTCTTATAAATTCAGTGATTTGTAATGTTTTTTCAATTATCTTGTTTTTCAAATCAATGATATTATGAGTGTTCTTCACCTCATCCAAGTATGTATGTTCAAAATAACATTTATTCTCTACATCATTTCTATATACAATCATATTAAGAATAACCATTAGCTCCATTGATACATTTCTAATGACTTCAGGCTTTTCACCATAAACTTTAAACAGTTTTTTATAAAATTTTTGAATTAAAGTCTGCACCTCCAAAGTATTTCCCTCTTCAACCCTTTCCATAATCATTTCTTCTGCAGCCTTTATTTCTGCATAAGAATAACTATTAGAATCTTTATGAATATGTACAACATCTTCAATATGCAAAACGGTTTCATCGGTTATTTTTCTTAAAACTTTTAACGCTTCCTGATAAGAAGCATTTAAATGATTGACCGAATAACTACTGCCTATACCAATCACCATTTTACATCCTAATAAACTAGATAAACTCTTGTAAAGGCTTTCAGCAAGATCAACTGCATGAACTCTTAATTGATAATCAGACTGTTTCTGATCATCTTTAACAACCATCACAATTCTATTAACCATTAGCGGTCCCACAATAGCATCACATTTAAACTTAATGGTATTTCTAATACTCTGATACTTGTTGTTATTTTCTATGGCCTTTGAATCATCAACATCTAAAAAATCAATTACCATAACATAACCATTTAAATCGTTAATCTTTAAAAAGTCACTGTAATAAGAACGGGTATTGTTTTGATCAACATTTAACAATATTGAATAAATGAAACCACATTCTATAATCGGATGCATTCTATCTAACTTCTCTTGAATATTTAGGGCGTTCATTCGTTTTAGTCGTTCTCTATCAATTTCTATTATGATATTATTTAGAACATCTTGTAATCTGATGTCTTGAATGGGTTTAGATATATAATCTTTGACCCCAATCGTTAAAGCTTCTTTTGCATACTCAAATTGTTCAAAAGCTGAGACAATAATAAATTTGGTGTTGCTTTGAATATCCTTTATTTTCTTGATTGTTTCTAGACCATTGATACCAGGCATCTGAATATCCATTAGGACAATATCTGGTTTCTGTTCTTCAAAATAAACCAAAGCTTCTCTACCATTTCTTGCTTCAGCAACAATTTTTAATGACTCACTAAAGGATTCATTAACAGTAAATCTTAAACCTTCTCTTACTATTTGTTCATCATCAACAATCATAATTTTTAACATATGTCACCTCTATCTTGCGGAAGAATAATTTTAACGATAGTACCTTCATTTTCTCTACTTTTAATATGAATTAAATCTGTTCTTTTATAAAACAGCTCAAGACGCTTTTTTACATTTTTTATGCCAATCCCTGTAGAATATTGACTCTCTATTTTTTCATGGTCTTCGAATAATTCATTTAGTACAGAAGAAGACATACCGATACCATCATCACTTATAATCACTTCAACTTCTAAAGAGCGATCTAAAACTTGAATCAATAGATGACCTTCAGTTTCTTTGTGTGACAATCCATGTATGTAAGCATTTTCTACAAAAGGTTGCAAGATAAGTGGTGGCATCACAACCTCTAATCCACTATCATCCATATCAAACTCAAATCGAATCATATCTCCAAATCGCACACTTAGCAGTTCCAAATAATCTTTGATATTGTCTATTTCGTGAGATAATGTGACTTGTGAATGGAGCTCTTTTACATTGTATCTGAACAGTCTCGACATACTCTCTAAAAACTCTTTTGTTCTTTGTGCACTTTCTATTTTAGATAACTGAACAGCAGCATTGATTGTATTAAACAGGAAATGAGGATTCATCTGTGATTGTAAAGCATACATATGTGACTGTTCTAGTAAATTCTGCATCTTTAAATTTTCCAGTTCTTGATCTTTAAGTTTTGCTTCAGTTTCAGCTTTTTCCTTCAAATCATCAAAGTGACTTTGTATCGATTTTTTCATTTTATTAAACGTTGAAGCCAATAACTCTATTTCATCATTGCTTGTAACCGATATATCTTCAATATCATATTGACCACTAGAAATTTCTTCTGCTGAATGTGATAAATTCATAATCGGTCTAATCATGCGATTACTGGTCTTATAAACAATCATCAGAGATAAAGCAATCAAGTCAAAGATTAACAACATATTATAGATATTGGCTTGACTGGCCTGTCTGCTCATCTCCTCAAACGTGCTGGCATTTCTACTCAGTTGTCTGTTATTGAGTTCATCTACATATTGATTCACATATTTTCTTATGGTCATCATTTCATTGTAGTGATATGTATAAGCAACAACATTAGATTTTCTTTTAGAATCAACCGCCCATTCAGATTCGACAATATATTCTTCAATCATATTGTTGATATCAATAAACATCAATTCCTCTTCGGTATAATTTGAAATCTGATTTATAATTTCCTGACTGGTTTCTTTTAAAATCTCTACATTATACATATATTGATTTAAGTTATCAGAGTTCTTTGTTGAAAGATACAATAGTAGCTCATTATCCACATCATCTAATCGATTTTTAAGATCATCTAAAAGTAAGTTTCTATGAAACATTTCATCAATTTGTTCTTGATAATATCGTGCATGATTCCATGAGAATAATGCAATCACTGCCATTAAAACGATTAAAACTGCGTAATTAAAAAACAATCTAAATTTTATACTATTCAGTAATTTAATTTTCATTATTTTTTCCTTCTAGATAATCCGATATATTCTCTTTCGATAGAATATCCACATGTATATTTTGATATGAAGATACAAAATCACCATTTTTATAGTCAATGAGATTTTTTATGACGTTATAACCCATTCCCTCAATATCAGGTACTACAGTGGCATAAATGACTTTTCTTTTAACATAATCTAAAATTTCCGCATCATCTCCAAAAGCAATGACTTGAATATTTTCTAGTTCATTAGCATCTTTCAGTGCCTGTATAACACCTAATGATTCCTCGCTATTGTTACAAATAATAGAAACAATATCAGGATATTTGTCTAACAACGCTTTTGTTACTCCTTCTGCATTGAGGATATTTTCACCTTCATATTCCATGGCTTCTACTTTGACTTGATAATGTCTATTCAGTTCTTCATTTAAGGCAACCGCTTGATCTTTAATAGAGTCATCTATACTATCAAACATAATAACTGTACCACTATCAATATTCAAACTCTGCAATCTGTTTTTCAGTTGAATACCAATCTGAGTACCTATCTGATATCGATTAAACGAAATAAAACTCACACGTTCAGCTTGTGGTATCTTTGTTTCAATTGTGACAACCGGAACAGACTTTTCATTGGCTCTATCCAATATTTTGTTAAACTCTTCATCCTCTAAAGCCTGTATCACTATACCATCAACATTCGATCGTATCCCAATATCAAACTGTTCCAGTATTTCTTCGTTTTTTCTTTCACCACTAAACGGCCAATATTCATAAGCGATATTATGATCTATTGCACTTCTTTCAATACCATTCTTAAGAGTTTCAACATAACTCGGATCCGAACCATCAATAATGACCATCACACGATAATCAGGAGGGTTTAGTCTACTAAACCTCTCATTTGAGGAATCATCAAATTTTATTTTTGTATAATTAGAAACAATTAAAATCGCAGTTATTATTAAAACAATAAGCAATAATCCAATCATGATATTACTAACAATTTTTCTCAAAACAATCTCCTTCAGTCGTACCCTTAGTTTACCATAAAAACAAAATTTAGCTTAAAGAAAACTCTTTAAGCTAAATCATTAATTATTAAAATAAGGTTTCAAATAGTGATACAACGATTGATACTTTTTATGTTTTTCAAGATATTTAAAATGATTGTCCATATTGGGTACAACAGCATCCACAGTTTTAATGATTTGAGTTGTTGCCTGTGTAACTGACTCAAAAGCACCATCTCCAACTGCAGCCAAGATTGCAGCACCTAAAGCACCACCTTGATTGGTATTGATTCCAACAATTTCACGACCAAAGACATCTGCAAGGATTTGACGCCACTTCATACTCTTTGCGCCACCACCAATTAAGTGAATTTCTTCTACCGGTATATTTAAATCCAATAAAATATCTAAAGAATCCTTTAAACCAAATGCGACACCTTCCAAAACAGCTTTTGTCATATCATTTCTATTGGTATTCATGTCCATGCCTATAAAAGTCCCTCTTGCATTTGGATCTGGATATGGTGTTCTTTCACCCATTAAATAGGGTAAGAAAACGACATCTGATATTGTATCATTCACTTCTTCTAAAAGTATATCAAAGTCAGCTTTGGCGCCTTGTTCTACCCACCACTTCAAACAATTGCCTGCAGACAACATCACACCCATTGTATGATAATGACCACTGGCATGACAAAAGGCATGCAGTCTATTGTCAACGTCTACTTTATAATCATTATGAGCGGCAAATACAACACCAGAAGTCCCAAGTGTAACAGAAACTACACCTTCTGAAACGGTACCTGTTCCAATGGCACCAGCTGCTTGATCGCCTGCTCCACCAACAATTTTTACATCGTGTGATAAACCTAATAATATTTTGACGTCATCACTTAATTCACCGGTGACTTCATATGATTCAAAAAGTTTAGGAAGTTGTGTTTCTGTGATACCAATGTAGTTAAGCATCTCTTTTGAATACACTTTATTTTCTACATCTAATAACAACATACCAGAAGCATCAGAATAATCAGTTGCATAAACACCTGATAATTTGTATCTTATATAATCTTTAGGCAATAATATCATATCGACTTGATTAAAAAGATCTGGATGATTCTTCTTTAACCATAATATTTTTGGTGCTGTAAATCCTGTTAACGCTTTATTGCCTACCAGTTCACTTAATTTTTCTTTACCAAAGTTTTTGGTAATTTCATCACATTCTTCTTGAGTTCTTTGATCACACCATAAAATCGCTGGTGTTAATACATAACCCTCTTTTCCAAGTGCTACCATACCATGCATTTGGCCACTAAAACCAATACCTTTTATAGATGTTTTGTAAGTTTCATTACCTTCTATTAATTGTTTCAATGCTTCAAGAGTACTGTGCCACCAATCCATTGGATTTTGTTCTGCCCAATTCTCTTTAGGATAACTTACAGGATACTCACTCGTTTTTTCATCTACTATTGTACCATTTGCTGCCATAAGTAACACTTTTACAGAAGATGTTCCTAGATCAATACCTATATACATGTTTACTCCTTTAGAAATCAAACATGTCCTTTAGAGGTAAGAGACTACCACCGAGTACAGCACTCCTAGGTGCTAACTTTGATAATACAATCTTGTTGTCATTTGACTCTAAAATCGAATGATTTCGTTTCATATATTCGTTTATAAATGGCTCAATTTCTAATAAATACTTAGCAATTTCACCACCAATTATTATCTTTTCTGGATCCAATCCTAATACTATGTTTTCTATACCAATTGTTAAGTAATCAAAATAAACACGAAGTGCTTCATTAACATCCGAAGAGCCTTCTGAATATTTATCAAAGAAAGTTCTTAAATCTGGTAAAATTATGCCTGATAATTCTTGATAATGTTTCAGTAAAGCTCTTTCAGATGCAAATAGCTCCCAACATCCTTTTCTGCCACAACTACACTTGATATCTTTATCAGATATTCTCATGTGACCAAACTCTCCAGCTTTCTTGAAAGAACCTTTTGAAACGCAGTGGTTGGTGATAATGCCACAACCGACACCATCAGTGATGGAAATATAAATCACATCATCTGAATGTTTGGCTTCACCTAATATCAATTCGGCGAAGGCTGCTACATTGGCTTCATTTTCCAAATATAACGGTAATCCAAGTGACGCTTCAAAAGCTTCAAAAGTATAGTTTTCTACTTTAAGATTTGGTGCATTAATCAAAATATTCTTCTCTTCATCTACTACACCAGGAAGAGATAAACCTACACCAATACATTGTTCTTTATCAATACTATGTTTCTTAAGTAGTCTATTGATATGTTCTTCTACTGAAGCTAAAATGGCAGTCATATCGCCATTAGCCACTTTAAAGTCATCACTATCTATGATTTCTGAAGATAGATTCGTCAGTATCATTGAAACTCTATGAGGTGATATATCAACACCAATGGTTACTCTAGCATTTTTAACAAACTGAAGTACGACTGGTTTTCTACCACCGGTACTTTTTGCAATACCAACACTTTCAATGAATCCTTCTTCCAAAAGCGATTTTATATTACTGGTAACAGTGGTTATACTTAATCCCAACATTTGAACCAAGTCGTTCTTTTGTACCACTTCATGTTCTCTAAATGCTTTTAATATATTGGCGCGATTTAGCACTTTTATTTGTTTTTGATTTATTTTTTCATCTACTTTTATTTTCAATTTAATCACCTCATTACAATTATATAGAATGAGCGCTTGATTATCTATAAATATATTGATTTAGTATGTTTTCTAGTAATTCTTGACGACCAGAAGTATTTTTAACATCTCCCAGTCCAAGAGCATAAGCTTCCAATTCTTCAAATCCAACTTCCTTATTAATGATTTGTTTTCCAATGCCAGCTTCATAACTTGCATAACGTTCTTTAGTGAAGTTATCAAATACACCATCTGTAATTAAGTTATCAGCAATGATTAATCCTCTTGCAAAAGTATCCATACCAGCAATGTAACCATAGAATAAATCTACTGGTTCAAATGACCCTCTTCGTAACTTTGAGTCAAAGTTTAATCCACCCGGTGCAATACCACCATTTTTCAAGACTTCAATCATGGCTAAAACAGCATCATAGATATTAGTTGGGAACTGATCTGTATCCCATCCTAAAAGTAAATCCCCTTGATTGGCATCGATTGAGCCTAAAGCATCATTGATCCTGCACATATTCAATTCATGATCAAATGTGTGCATCGCAAGCGTGGCATGATTTGCCTCAATATTGAGTTTGAAATGATCTTGTAAATTGTACTTTCTTAAGAATCCTAAAACAGTTGCTGTATCAAAATCATATTGATGTTTTGTTGGTTCTTTTGGTTTTGGTTCAATCAATAATTGACCTGTAAATCCAATCTTCTCTTTATAATCTACAGCCATTTGTAAGAATCTGGCCAGGTTATCTAATTCTAATTCAGTATTGGTATTTAGAAGTGTCTCATAACCTTCTCTACCGCCCCAGAACACATAATTTTCTCCACCAAGTCTCATTGTAATTTCCATTGCTTTTTTTACTTGAGCCGCAGCATAAGCAAAAACATCAGCATTAGGAGATGTTGAAGCACCATGTACAAATCTTGGATGTGTAAAGGCATTTGTTGTTCCCCATAAACACTTGATGCCAGTTTTCTTCATCAGTTCTTCAATATAATCTACAATGATATCAAGATTAACATGTTTTTCCTTAAGATTTTTACCTTCTGGTGCAATGTCTAAATCGTGGAAACAGAAATATTCCATCCCTAATTTCTCCATAAATTCAAATCCAATATCTGCACGCAATTTAGCTTTTTCAATGCCGTCTAATTCATTCCATGGTCTTTCCATAGTTGCAGCACCAAACGGATCTGATCCGTCACCTGTTAATGTATGCCAATAACTCATAGCAAATCTTAAATGTTCTTTCATCGGTTTACCAGCAATCATCTGATCTGGATTGTAATACTTAAATGCCAAAGGATTGTCTGAGTCTGCACCCTCAAAATTAATTTTATCAATTGTATTAAATAATGTCATTGTATTCCTCCTACTTTTTAAAGTCATTTTAATAAGTTCTTAACATAAGAATACAGCACCAGCTCGGCTTTTTCAACCCGTTTTAAAAAGAAAATAAAAAAAGGAATAAATTAAATGATTTAATTTACTCCTCCATCATTGTGTTTCAACGATTCCAAGTTATTTTATTTAAGTATTTTTTTTATATTGTTTTTTATATGAGTCGGTAAATCAGCCTCTAATCCACGTTCTAAAAGCTCAGCATATGAGATGTCATGACTTTCAAAGTATGTATTTAATAGAGTCACCTTCACTTCTTTCTTAGGTATCATTTGATATAATATAAACCATTCCTCTAACGACGAAACTGGAACTGATACGCCATCTAACCTCATATGTGAAACAACAGATTTTTTATCAAATGGATACAGGTAACTGCAATCATAGTTGTTTATAACCATTTGACTCATCACATCTATTTCCACACCATTTATATCAAACTCACCAAAATACTCATTGCTGTATGTCGGAATCTCTTCAGTAAATTGTTTGGTACCAAGCTTTAACAAAATCTCTTCAGCCTTTTTAATATCTTTGCCTTCAATGACAACATCAATATCATTAACAGTATCCACAATGCCATTATGGTAAAGTACCAGTGATGCGCCCACCGCCCAATCAAGTTCCGCTTCGTTAAACAGTGTTGTTATTGTCTTCAAAACATTTTCCAATGCCGCTTTCATGTCACACTCCTAAACTATTCCATAAATTTAAAAAAGTCATGTCCTAATGTTTCTGGCCATTTACCTTTTAAGTTATAATTTCTAAAACCTTCTGCTTCTGTATGAGTTGTCATAGTAATAAACTTATTTTGAATCAAATCAATATGAATATACCTTGTTTTTCCACGAATTTCAAAACGATAGTCACTATAGTTTGTCGAAAAACTATATGAATTAGAACGCTTTTGCCAAGACATTTGATCAAACACTTCAACAAATTGATGGATCTTATCTTGATTGGTTATTGTGAACTTATCAGAATAATTTCCATATATCCAATTGTCATTTACAGAGACTTCAATGGATTCAATTTCATCGACTTTGATATATGATAAAACATCATTTACCTCTATTTTATACGTCACATGATTTTTTATCAACAAGATGACAAGTAAAACTATAACTAGCAAAAAATAGTGTTTTATCTTAAATTCATACCGTTTCATTGTATCACCACTTTCACAATTCTTCTCTTAATAACTAAACAAATACCTTGATAAAATCAAGGTATTTGTCACTCATGTTTATTGCAGATCACTAGATAATCTCAGCGTTTCGATTGTATCATCTGAAAAGTACTCCATAGCAGTCTCAACAATATCTTTATCATTTTTTATAGTATTAAGTATATTGATGACAACAACACTTTTTACATAATCATCACCTTCAAGTAACATCAGTTCAATAATTTTTACAAAACTCTCAATATCATTAGAACTCTCCGTCTCTCTAAATAATCTGCAAAGCGGCCCACAGATTTCTTCATCGAAAAATACATGTCCTAAAAAAATACCATTTAGCTCTATGTGTCTATCTACCTTATGTATTTTATTCGGAAACTCTTTTTTATACATATCAACAAAATAATCAATTGAATACATATAGCCTCCTTTCTTTATCAATCAATATTATAAAACAAATGACGTACACCAATCATTTATCTTATAAACCCATTATACCCAATTTTTCTCAATAATTCATGTTATTTAAGAAATTAATCAGCAAGCCAGGGATTATTTTCATTCAGATACTCTTTAAAACTCTCCAAAGGTACTTGAATCTCAATTAATCCTGCTGCATACGAACCAATCTCATATGGATTATAATATATCAATAGTCCTTCTGAGTTCAGTATGAAGTTATAATCATCTCTTTTAAAGTACGTCACAATTTCTTCATCTGTTAATTCTGGTAACATCACATAAAGTCTATCTGCAAGATCTTGTGATTCCAAAACAACATCCTTCATAGCTAAAGTAAGTACTTCATCTATATCTATCTCAGAGTTAAACAAATCTTTCAAGTTGAGCAACTCACCTGTTTTCAAATCATAATTATAACTTATGTTACCATAGTTGCCATGCGCAGCACCTAGTCCATACCAATAGTAAGATTGTGTAACTACAAGGATATCATTGAACTCCGACACATCAAATCCAACACTACTTATACTATTATAAAGTCCCGTTTCATAATCTATATCTTTTGAGACATCAAACAATTCTTTGAAACTATTATTAATATTATTCTCAATGTCACTATCGTTATATGCTAAGAGTGGATAGAATACAGGATTGATACCCGCACCTTTGAACTTCGTTAACACCAAACCATTGTTTAATGGATAACTTAAAGATAATCTTTTAATTATTTTCTCTTCATTTGCATATATTATATATGTACCGTCATAAGAGTCATGATTGAAAACAATCACATCATCTATTACATCAATATCAAACGGCCCATTTATAACTAAATCAGTCATAACTCTTTCGTTTTTCTCAACATCTATGAAATAGTATTCTTCTCCATCATAGACATAGAAAACATCACCTTTTACATGTTCAATTATATAAAAGTCAAAACCGGTTAAGGCCTCTGCTCTTCTAAATATTGCTTTCTTATAGGTCTGATCAGAATATTGCTTGTAGTTCAAATAATATTCACCAAACTCTGCTACTGCAAAGTAATTTTCATGTAAAGGTTGTAAGTCATAATAAGACGGATCTATTAGAATGTGTCCATCTTGATCCATTAATCCCAACGCATTAATCGGTTCATAATAACTTTCCATAATCTCAGACTCATTACCAATTATGAAATAGTCTTCAACATATTCTACTGAGTCATACATTTCTTCTGATAATGGTATACCCTCTTTTAGAACATTTAATTTTTCATTTAGTCCCTTTTGCACCTCATAGGCTGTATTAGAAAACATCAGTTCATATTTTCTTGCATCAGAATCCTCTGATTCAAGTTTTACTACCTGCTTTGTTTGAATATCAAAATAGTTTTGGTTATCTATATCGTAAATTTGCAGAATACCATTCTGATCTAAATAGACATACATACCTTCTTCAAGTACATGAAATACATTACCGTTGTAGTCAAATATTTTAAGAACCTCGTCTTGAGTTTGACCATAGATTACATCACCACCACCTAAGTTGAGTGATTCATAACTGCCAAACGGGATCAGTTCCTGCCCAAGTTCATCGATAACACCCACTTGTTCGTTCTTAGATACAATTGCAAATCCATAGTCTTCATCAAAGAAAACAGGTTGATCGTATTGAAAATTTATTAATGCTTCATCCAAGTTATCACTTAAAGCATATCCCCACTTTTGTACACCATCAATCACTTTAGATATAGGTAAAAGTTTCACCTCGGCAACAACTTCTTCTTCAGTAACAACTTCCTCAGATTCATCACTATCATTCTGAGTCGTATTTTCTTCTACAACATTATTCGTTACATTATCTATTTTGTTATTATCAACTGTTTCTTGATTACAAGAGATTAGAGAAACGGTCAATATTCCTATAATAATTAGTTTACTGAATTTCATTCTACACTTCCTTTCACTCTCATCTTACAGATTCTGATAGAATATTCAACGAAACAAGAAAGACTTAAGAATTTCATAATCAAAAAATAAGATGTAACAAATTTGTTATAAAACATTAATGGTTTATTATGTTATTCTTCAGAATTATCTTGTATGATTGAATTAGGAGAATTCCTAACTTTGGTCATGCATATCTCACAACCCAAACGAGACTTACTAACTTATCAGTTCAACCAACTGTAAACTCAACGTTTCTAAGAAAATGCATGAAAGCTGATGGTCTCTCAACCATCAGCTTACCAAAGTTTAAAATTCAATTGTATAGTCTATAATAGATTCTTCCTTATCACCTATCACTTCTATATAAACTCTATCCACAACAGTCTCAAAAGAAACTTCTAATGAACTTATATCATTATATGCAGCCAACATATCTTTTCCATTTTCAAATCGACCGATTGTAATATGCGGTTTATAATCCCAAGATGCTTGATAAGGCTTCAGCTGACCTTGATACAATTCTTCTGACAAAGACTTTAGAATATCTTTACCTTGGTCTATTAATAAGAACAAGTAATACCCATAATCTCCACTTACTTCAACATGACTTGTAGATAACTTGAAAGGTTTAAACTCCATTAATTTCAGCTCAACATCCCTTTTTAGGACCTCACTTGATATATCACTTTCAAATGGAAATACAAGTGTGATATGCGGTTCTATTAAACCATATAAATAATCATATTTTTTTCTAATAGATTCAATCATATCATTTTCTTTAAATCTTGGAAATACATGTATACATCTCATTTATCTTTTCCTCTTTTCACTTTACTTACTGTACACCATATTTTAACATATAAACAGTTCAAATATTCTTTTTACCTGTTCTTAACTGTGATATTTTAACTAGTGCAATAAGCCATCTGAATACGAGGGATAGTATAAAGAAATAATGATTAAAAAACATTTAGATTGAAATATGTTTTTCTAGCAGGAAAAATCATATCTACTGCTAGGTATAAAATTCTGAAGTTACCAGACGATATCCCTACAAGGATATCTATATAAGCGTTTTAACGTAAAATTTGAATTTAATCTGTTGTTTGTATTAGAGGTATTTTTTCTATGTTTATGTTTTGAAACAGTTTTATGCATCAAACAAAGTCTACTCAAAATGTGTTTTTACAGAACCATTTTGTGGTAAAATAATATAGAAGATAAGTCTGATTTTAAATTATTAGACTATTGTAGGGAAGCATAGCCAGTGATGCAGAATTCTGGTAATACTTATGAGGGAATAAAATGATTAGAGAAAACGTTCAAGTTAATATTTACTCCCAGGAATG
>Ga0209272_10001083_pt1 | contig 18300 bp, 13 predicted proteins | sample tdDd002_FD_187125 | JGI IMG/M metagenome (GOLD analysis project Ga0209272, IMG submission 187125) | Marine sediment microbial communities from the Atlantic coast under amendment with organic carbon and nitrate - tdDd00.2 (SPAdes)... | ecosystem: Environmental > Aquatic > Marine > Coastal >... | reverse complement strand
AGCGTTGATTTACCTACGTTAGGGCGACCGATAATCGCCAGCTTGATCGGTTGATCTTGAAGACGCTGGAATTCTGCTTCCGCTTCTTCTTCAGTGAAATCAAGTTTCTCTTCTTCTTCATCATCGATGAAATCAGTTAAGTCTTCGATTTCGCCTTTAGATTCTTCAAGCAATTTCTCAGCAAATGGGTTAAGTGCAAGATCAATCAGAGCAGTTACACCACGACCGTGAGCCGCAGCAATCTGGTACATGTTTTCAACACCAAGCTGCCAAAATTCAGCGCTTGCTGCATCTGCGTCAATACCATCAACCTTGTTCACAACAAGCATTGAAGGCTTTTCAATTTTGCGTAGGTGCTGAGCAATGGCTTCATCTGAAGCAGTTAGACCAGCACGGCCGTCTACCATAAATAGCACAACATCAGCTTCATCAATCGCTGCAAGCGACTGCTCTGCCATTTTGGTTTCTACGCCTTCTTCAGTGCCATCGATACCACCGGTATCAATCACAATAAATTCGTGTTCACCAAGCTTAGCTTGGCCATACTTACGGTCACGAGTTAAGCCAGGGAAGTCCGCAACCAAAGCGTCACGCGTGCGAGTCAGTCGGTTAAATAACGTTGATTTACCAACGTTTGGACGCCCTACCAGAGCAACAACAGGAACCATAACAACCTCTACAATATACTTTTCTTTATGTAGTTATAGGTAACAACTCGCCATATTTCACTCTATTGGCGACTTACCTATAACCACACATAACTTCTTGTTTTCAAAACAAACAAACGGCTCCCAACTGTTACCAGCTAGGAGCCGAATGTGAATTATATCACACGATTACTCGTTGATCGTCAGTTTCTTTACATTGCCATCGCGCGTCGTTAAGACGTAGCCACCAGGAACAACCATAGGTGGTACAGCAAAACCGCTACTATCGACTTCTTGCTTTGAAACAAACTCACCGCTATTGCGATCAACCCAGTAGAGATAACCTTCGCTATCGCCAACTACAACATAGCCATTGATGACTGTTGGTGCCGTTAGAAGTCTGTGCTCTAAGCGTTCATTCTTCCATAGTTCAGTACCACTGCGCGCATCAAAAGCAGCTAAGTGATCTTTATCGGTAACAACGAACAAACGACTACCATCACTCGCGATATCTGTTGCCGATGAGTAATTACGTTTCCACGCAGGCTTGCCTGTACGCAGGTCAATCGCTGTCAACTGGCCGTTATAGCCAATGATGTAAAGCGTACTACCTAAAACAAGTGGCGTTGCATCAACATCAACCAGACGATCAATTTCCGTCGCACCTTGAGGAAGACCAATTGGTTGTTGCCAGATCAATTGACCACGCTCAGCGATAGCAGCAGCAAGGCGACCATTTGCTGTTCCCCAGAACACACCGCCTGAAACTGTCACTGGTGCGCTATTGCCACGCAATGTTAAGTTTGGCACTTCCGTACTGATCGCCCACTTTTCTGAGCCATCTTCTTGGCTAAGCGCTAAGACAGTACCTTTATTGGTATGAACAATAACAAGGTTGCTGTCCGTTGCCGGAGCCGCTAGAACTTCGCCGTCAACTTCTACACGCCAGTTTAGCTCACCCGTCTCTTCATCAAGAGCAATCACTTCGCCGTTTTCGCTACCGATAAACAACTGGCTATAACCTGCAGTAATACCGCCTGATAAACGTGGAGAAACATCAGCTTCTACGGTTTGTTCCCACAATGTTTTACCATTTTCAGGATCCAGCGCTTTCACTTTACCGTCACGACTTGCGACAAAAACTTTGCCATAAGCATACTCTGGTGACAGTTTTGAGTAGTAGAAATCAACACCATTGCCGATAGAGTTACTCCACACACTTTGGGGAGTAAATTCACTGCTCACCTGTGGCACAGGTGCCATGACAATTGTATCTTCTTCACTAGCACAGCCCGCAAGCACACCAGTAAAGATGGCAACTGCGAGTGCTTTCTTTAGCATTTCCTTCATGCATGTCGCCCTTACTTGGCTAGATCATCCAACTTCATTTGCAGAGTCTGACTCGCATCACCTGCTTGTTGAGCTTCTGTGTAAGCGGCATACGCTGCTTGAGTATCGCCTTTACGTAGTAGAATATCGCCACGCTGTTCAGCAACACGACCAGCCCAGCTTTCATCTGTGATTGCGTTCAGCTCAGCGATTGCGGCGTCAAACTCACCTTGCTCAGCTTTTAAACGAGCCAAACGGTAGTTAATCACAGCAGAAACAGCTTCATCTTTAGTTGCCGTTTTCGCCCATTCTAGTTGCGCTAAAGCTTCGTCAATGTTGCCTGCTTCTACTTGAACTTTTGCAAGTTGAAGTGCTGCAAGAACGGCATATTGAGTTTCTTTGTTTGCGTCAATAAAACCTTGGATCGTACCTTCAGCGGCAGCGCCTTGTGTCGCTAGCTGTTGAACGGCTTTTGTATAGCTCTCTGACGCTGCTTCTTGAGCCGCTGTCACTGAATCTTGGTAATAGCGCCAACCAAATAGGCCGCCTAAACCGATAACTGCGCCAAAAATGACCGCTTTACCGTTTTCTTTCCACCAATCTTTGATTGCTTCTACTTGTTGTTCTTCAGAATCGTAGAGTTCCACTTCCTGTCCTCTTATAAAAAGTGGCGAATGCCTCGCCACTCTAAAATATGTTGTTAAACCAGTTCAGCTAGCTTAGCAATAACGTCTGCTTGGCTGTAAGTCTCTTGCGTACCACCGATAAGGTCTTTCAGTACAACTGTATTGTCTGCAACTTCGTTCTCACCAAGAACCAATGCTACTGCTGCACCCACTTTATCTGCACGCTTAAACTGCTTCTTAAAGTTACCGCCACCGAAGTGGTTCATTACGCGTAGACCAGGCACTTTCTCACGTAGCTGTTCTGCCAGCTTCATACCCGCGATAGTCGTACCTTCACCTGCTGTTACCATGTACACATCAACACTGCGACGTACTTCGTTCAGCTCGAGTGTTTCTAGCATCAGCACAAGACGCTCTAGACCCATAGCGAAGCCTACAGCTGGTGTCGCTTTACCGCCTAGCTGTTCAACTAGACCATCGTAGCGGCCACCACCACACACTGTGCCTTGAGAACCTAAGCTCTCAGTGATCCATTCAAATACCGTGCGGTTGTAGTAATCTAAACCACGAACCAGACGTTCATTTACTGTGTATTCGATACCTGCAGCGTCAAGAAGTTCACACAAACCAGCAAAATGTTCTTTCGACTCTTCGCCTAAGTAATCAGATAGACGTGGCGCGTCACCCAGAATCGCTTGTACATCCGGATTCTTGGTATCCAGTACACGTAATGGGTTAGTGTGCATACGGCGCTTACAGTCATCATCTAAAACATCGATGTGCTGTTCTAAGAATGCAATCAATGCCGTACGGTAGTTCGCGCGATCTTCTAGAGAACCAATAGAGTTCAATTCAAGGCGAACATGCTTGTCGATACCCAACTCACGCCATAGACGTGCGGTCATCATGATAAGCTCTGCATCTACATCTGGACCATTTAGACCAAACACTTCCACGCCACATTGGTGGAACTGACGGTAACGGCCTTTTTGTGGACGCTCGTGACGAAACATTGGACCCATGTACCATAGGCGCTGTTCTTGGTTGTACAATAAGCCGTTTTCGATACCAGAACGTACACAACCCGCAGTCCCTTCAGGACGTAGCGTTAGGCTGTCACCGTTGCGGTCTTCAAACGTGTACATTTCTTTTTCAACAACGTCTGTTACTTCACCAATTGCACGGCTAAATAGATGCGTCATCTCAACGATTGGCATGCGCACTTCGTTATAACCGTATGCGCTGACAACGTTTTTCACTGTGCTTTCTAGCTTCTGCCACAGTGGTGATTGAGTTGGGAGACAATCGTTCATGCCTCGAATTGCTTGAATAGTTTTTGCCACAATATCTACCGTAATTTGTCTTACTTACCGTAATCTTGGTTGAGATTAATCTTGTACTTTAATGTCGATGCGTTGTTGCTCATCCAGAATAGAAGCTTTCGCTCGAATCTTCGCTTCCAGTTGATTCACAAGGTCAGTGTTATCGAAGCGCTCTTTTTGACGTTTTCCGTCTTCATAAAAAGCACTCTTCTTGTTACTGCCAGCAAGACCTAAATGCGAAACTTCCGCTTCACCTGGGCCATTCACAACACAACCAATGATGGAAACATCCATCGGAGTAATAATGTCTTCTAGGCGCTGTTCTAATGCATTCACCGTACCGATTACATCGAACTCCTGACGAGAACAACTTGGGCATGCGATAAAGTTGATGCCACGAGAGCGAATACGTAATGATTTTAGAATATCGAAGCCAACTTTGATTTCTTCTACAGGATCTGCTGCTAGCGAGATACGTAATGTATCACCAATACCTTCAGCCAGAAGCATACCAAGGCCCACAGAGGACTTAACCGCACCTGCGCGAGCACCACCTGCTTCCGTAATACCAAGGTGAAGTGGTTGGTCAATCTTCTTAGCCAGCAAACGATAAGAATCAACCGCTAGGAAAACATCAGATGCTTTCACACTCACTTTAAACTGATCGAAGTTAAGGCGATCCAGAATATCCACATGACGCATTGCCGATTCAACCAGCGCTTCCGGTGTTGGCTCGCCGTATTTCATCTGGATATCTTTTTCCAGAGAGCCACCATTCACACCGATGCGAATTGGAATATTCTTGTCACGAGCACAGTCAACAACAGAGCGAATACGTTCTTCATTACCGATGTTACCTGGGTTGATACGCAAACAATCAACACCATACTCCGCGACTTTAAGCGCAATGCGGTAATCAAAATGAATATCTGCAACAAGAGGAATGTTTACTTGCTGTTTGATGAGCTTAAATGCTTCTGCAGCATCCATCGTTGGCACAGAGACACGAACAATGTCTGCACCTACGTTTTCTAACGCTCGGATTTGAGCAACAGTCGCGTCTACGTCTGTTGTTCTTGTGTTGGTCATCGACTGCACTGCGATAGGTGCGCCATCACCAATAGGTACATCGCCCACGTAGATACGAGTCGATGGGCGACGTTTAATAGGAGATTCGTATTGCATAGTAATATCTAAGGTAAGGTGAATCTTGCAACTTTGCCTGAAGTATACCCAGAAAGGTCGACAGGTTCACTTGCTAATGTCATTGAAACGTTTCTTGGCGCGCCTAAAACCACTTTATATGGCATTTCTCCGGTCAATTCTAAAGTTTGACCCGATTTTTTCACACCGCTAGAAATCGTTTTACCTGATTTGTCTTTAATTTGAATCCAGCAATCACCGTTAAATGTCATGCTGAGTAGATTCGCGGCTACGGTTGGTACTGGCTCTTCTACAGGCACTTGAGGTTCTGCAACTGGCTCAATTTGCGCTACTTCTTCTACTGGTTGTGTTGGTTCACTTTCAGGTGCAACAAGTTCTTCACTGACTTCAGGCTCTACAACTTCTGGTAGGGTTGTTGGTTCAGCCTCTTGCTCTGTTGCTGGCTCAACGACCAACACAGGTTCAGCAGGATTAAGCTCTGCTTGTTGAGCATTTTCAAGTTGCTGCTCCAGCTCTAGTTCCTGATCTGTTGCTTGAGTCAAATCGACAATGCTAGTTTGTTGATTTTGCCACCACCAAACCGACGAGATACCGATAATGACCACCAAGATTCCCCAAGTGATCGTCATAATGCGGCTGTCATGTCTTTCACGCTTTGTTTGGCGAGAAAAGCTCTGCATTGTTTGTTCTTCTGGCTCAGGATTATCGAGTGTAGTGTAAGCGCTCAATACTTCCGCTTCACTGATACCTACCGCTTTCGCGTAAGAACGAAGATAACCTTTAGTAAAGGTTGCTACGAGATCAGAAGAGAACTCGTTGTTATCAATACTTTCGATAATCGAAACACGTAAACGCAGGCGATCAGCAATCTGTTTTTGACTTAATCCTAGTTGTTCACGCTTTTGTTTTAATAGCGTCCCCGCTTCGACTACATTTGAATGCGTCTGCTCTGTTGCTGTCATTTCTTTTTCAGCTGTCATGGTCGTAATTTATCTCTTAACTTTATGAGCACGATTGCATTTACTTTTGTTTTTCTTTATTGGTAGTCTTGTATCAATCATGTTTAATGAATTTTTGCTTGGAGATGCCAGCTCCGAACCAAGCCACACTCCACGAAATTTCAAAGATGCCTCTTTAGAGTGTTAACTTTCAATTCTAATAGATATCAAGGATGAAACAACACAAGAGATGTGCATAATTTACAGTCAGCTCAAGGTTTTTCCTTAATTTGACAGAATATCTGTGTATTGATGTAACAAAAAAGCCAGAGCAAGGCTCTGGCTTAGTAATTTTCGACTTAAGTATTACACCGCTTTTACGGCGATAGTGTCACCTTTTGCCGCTTTATTCATCGCTGTACGTTTAGTGCGATCGATAACGTCTCCCACTAACTGACCACATGCAGCGTCAATATCATCACCACGAGTCTTACGAATTGTCACTGTGTGATCGTATTGCATTAGCGTTTTTTGGAAACGGTCAATACGTGAGTTACTTGGCTTCTTGTAAGGCGAACCTGGGTAAGGGTTAAATGGAATCAAGTTGATTTTACATGGTGTGTTTTTCATCAACTCTGCCAATTCACGTGCATGGTCCATATCATCGTTAACATGGTCAAGTAACACATACTCTACCGTTACTTTTCCGCGGTTAGCGTTTGAAGATTCAATGTAACGACGAACTGACGCTAAGAAATCTTGAATATCCCAACGGTCATTGATTGGCATAATTTCACTGCGCAGCTTGTCGTTTGGCGCGTGAAGAGAAATCGCCAAGGCTACGTCGATTTTACCTGTCATTTGGTCAAGACCAGAAACAACGCCCGATGTTGATACGGTTACACGACGTTTTGAAAGACCAAAGCCAAGGTCATCAAGCATGATTTCTAGTGCTGGGATCAGGTTCTTCATGTTTAGAAGCGGCTCACCCATACCCATCATTACGACGTTAGTAATTGGACGGCGACCTGTCTCTTTTTCTAGGCCAACTTCGCGCGCAGCACGCCAAACCTGACCAATGATTTCAGACACTTTCAAGTTGCGGTTGAAACCTTGCTGAGCGGTTGAGCAGAATTTACATTCCAGTGCACAACCTACTTGCGAAGAAACACACAGCGTAGCGCGGTCATCTTCTGGGATGTATACCGTCTCTACGTCTTGATCGCCAACTTTCATCGCCCATTTAATGGTGCCGTCTGAAGAGTGTTGAGCTTCTGCAACCACAGGCGCTTTGATCTCACAGCGATGCTGAAGTTTCTCACGTAGCTTCTTGTTAATGTTGGTCATGTTATCGAAGTTATCGACACCGAAATGGTAGATCCACTTCATGACTTGATCTGCACGGAACGCTTTCTCACCGAGTTCATCGGCAAAAAACTTACGCATACCTTGGCGATCAAAGTCGAGTAGATTGATTTTTTCAGTGGTCATGTGGCCTCTCAAGCGACGGAACATTAATTAAGGGCGCGAATTGTACAGCCTTTACGCGGTGACAACAAGCACAGTAAAGCCATGAAATTACTAAGGCGTTAATATAGAAGTGGTTATTTATTAAACAACGTTATTTTAAATGGCAGTTTGCTTGATCTGCTCAACAATTGCTTTCAAGCCATTACCACGAGATGGACTTAAGTGAGCAATTAAGCCGAGCTTTTCAAAGTAGCCATCAATATCAAATGATTGTATCTCTTCAGCGCTTTTACCATCGTAAGCCGCCATAACCAAAGCGATTAAACCGCGCACGATACGCGCATCCGAATCGGCGCAAAAATACCATTGTCCATCAAGCTTCTCACTCACTAGCCAAACGACACTCTCACACCCAGAGACTGTTACCTGTTCAGATTTTAGTTCATCTGGCATTGATGGGAGCTTTTTGCCCCATTGAATCACTTGGCGATAACGGTCTTCCCAGCCTTTGAAGTTTTGCATTGTTTGTGCAATATCTTCAGCACTGATTTCGCGACCAAATGGGGATTGAGGAAACGAGGACATACTACTCTCCAGATCGAACCAAACTATTTACTGTGCTTTTGAATCAGTTTTTCTACGATGCGCGCAACCGCAACAAAACCAAACGTCGCCGTAACAACCGTCGCCGCACCAAACCCACTAGCACAATCCATACGTTTTGGTCCTTCCGCTGTCGATTTAACTCCACAAACACTGCCGTCAGCTTGTGGGTACTTCAACTGCTCAGTAGAAAACACGCACTCGATATTGAACTTACGCTGTGGGTTCTTCGGAAAGTTATGATGACGGCGCAAGGTATCTTTAATCTTTTTCGCCAGCGGATCTTGAATAGTTTTGGTTAAGTCCGCCACCTTGATTTGAGTTGGATCTATTTGGCCACCAGCGCCACCAGTCGTAATCACTTTAATTTTATTGCTACGACAATATGCAAGCAGTGATGCTTTCGCTTTTACGCTGTCAATCGCGTCCAGTACGTAATCAAACTCTTTACTCAAGTACTCATGCTGATTGTCTGGTGTAATAAAGTCATCAATCAGGTTGATTTTACACTCAGGGTTAATCAGCTTTATGCGCTCTGCCATCACTTCAATTTTGCTCTGGCCTACCGTTCCTGACATCGCATGAATCTGACGGTTGATATTGGTAACACAAACATCATCCATATCAATCAAGGTTAATTCACCCACACCCGTTCGAGCTAACGCTTCCGCTGCCCACGATCCTACCCCACCAATACCAATCACACAGACATGCGCTGCGCGTAGGATTTCTACTTCGCTATTACCGTATAAACGACGAGTGCCGCCAAAACGTTGGTTGTAGTTATCAGAAGCTGGAGTATCGAGTTCGCGCATGGTGCTATTCTTCCGCTAAGTCAGGGGACAAAAATAAAGAGTGCGATTTATACGCACTCTTTATTAAAAAGTCTAGATGTGAAGTTCTATTGTAACTTCTCTGGTGGTAATGCCCAAGGCGCTTGCGTTACCCCACCTTTTAAACCAAGTTTCCAGACTCGGCCAAAGTGTTTGTAATGGCCCGCTTCAGTGCCAGCTCTTGGCCCCATTCCGTGGTATAGGTCTAGGTGGTTTCTTTTAACTGCACCACCAGTATCCAAAACTATAAGCAGGCGCAATTGGTGAGCACCACTCCAAGTACCATCGGCATTCAATAAAGGTACTTCGGCTAAGATTGGCGTACCCATTGGAAAGATTGAGCGATCACCCGCAACTGATGCCATTGGCAATAGAGGGATACCTGCCGATCCTGTCACAGGCGCATCGGCTTGCGGCGAAAAGAACACATATGAAGGATTCTGCTCTAACAGTTCACGCACGGTTGCTTCATCGTTAGCTAGCACCCAGTCTTTGATCGCTTTCATCGACATTTTTTCACGCGCGACCTCATCACGTTCAATCAGGACGCGACCAATGCTGACATAAGCTTTATTATTCTTGCCGCCATAAGCGAAATACTCAAGCGTGTCATCATCTTCAAAATGAACAAATCCACTGCCCTGCACTTCCATTAAAAACGGATCAATCATGTTCGCCGCATAACCTAACTCTAAACCTTGACCCGCTAGTGCACCTGAGTAAATTTCAGCGCGAGTTGGGCAATTGCTATCACAGTTTGGTTTGCCATAAACAGGGTATTTGAAGGTTTCATTCGGCTCATGGCGTAGCTCCATCACTGGAGAGAAATAGCCAGTAAATAGCACGTTACCCTTACTATCACCGCCACCTAGTTGCGCTGTTTGAATATCAAAGTTTGCTAGTTCACTTGGGTCACCACTTTGTAATACCCATTCATTCAGCTTTTCATACAGAGGTTGATAAACCGAAGCCATAGAAGGCGACTTATTGACCACTTGTTCAGCCTGCTTATGAAACTCGGTAAAATCACGCGGTTTGTCAGACTCAACAACTGCAGTTTTATTCAAAATCGAGTTGAATTCGTCGCCCGTATATTGTTGAGCACGTTCGGTTGGTTGAGCACAGCCAAAAAGCAACGTGGCTGCAGCGATAGGAAGATATTTTTTGAACACGGATTAGATTCCTCTCTAGCAATCTAATCAGCATGACAAACTCAAGGAATTTGCGCAATCAAAGAGAGGTTAGCGAATGTTATTTTTAACGTTTTCTGACAAATGGAACACAGGTTGATAATGTGGCTGAGAGATAAGTTTCATCTTAGTAAAGCTTTCATTGAGCATTAAATAACGACGCTCCTTATCACCGATCTGGTATTCCACATAAGTCCCATCAAAACTGTACTTAGTGTCCACCACCCCACCATCGATCGACACGCCAGCAGGGCCCAAAGTAAATGTTTCCGCAGAATAACGTGCAACATCTTGCTCTACCCAAGTGCCATAAACGTTCGACTTAGGGTAGGTTATCGATAAATAGTGCTGATAAAGCGGGACAGATAAGGCGATCAACGCCGCTGCAGCACACAGCGCCAGTAGCAATACTGTTCGTTCTACAACTTTCTTTTTACGCGCGCTCAAATTATCCACTTGATTTCTAGTTATGGTAGTAATAATCACCTCACCTATGCAGTTAGTGTAAGACTAAACTCATACAAACGCAGCATCTATCGAGTTTCATTCACTCATTTTCGCCTTCTATAACACCTAAAATTAAATCGAACAATAACCGCTATATAATTATCAGAAAGCAGTTCCAAAAATTCGCTTGCTCAAAATGGAATAAAATTGCAATATTATTAAATATAAATTCACCACTAGGTTGTACCGTGAAAATAAGAAACACAGCACTCGTAAAAGGATTCAGACAGTCTGTCCCTTATGTTAATGCCCACCGAGGCAAAACCATGGTGATCATGCTTGGCGGTGAAGCGGTTGCTGACAACAACTTCTCCAACATCATTAGCGATTTAGCCTTATTACACAGTCTTGGAGTAAAAATCGTATTAGTGCATGGGGCAAGGCCACAGATCACGAGTATCTTAGAAAAAAATGACCACCTTTCGCCCTATCACAAGGGGATCCGTGTGACGGATGAAACCACCCTCAATTATGTCATGCAAGCCTCTGGTCAGTTGCAACTTGCCATCACCGCTCAACTTTCTATGAGCCTGAGTAACACACCGATGGCAGGAACTCAGCTCAATGTCGTGAGTGGTAATTTTGTGATTTCTCAACCTCTTGGTGTCGATGACGGTGTCGACTATTGTCACAGCGGCAAGATTCGCCGAATTGATGTTGAAGGCATTAACCGCATGCTGGATCAGGGCTCTATTGTTTTGCTTGGGCCAATTGCAAGCTCAGTAACAGGTGAATCCTTTAACTTGCTTTCAGAAGAGGTGGCGACTCAAGTGGCTATCCGATTAAAAGCCGATAAGTTAATCGGCTTCTGTTCTGAGCAAGGCATTATCGATGAAGATGGCAACGCACTTGCAGAGCTCTTTCCACGTGAGGCCGAACAGTTTCTACAAAGACTTGAGCAAGATGTGGATGTAGGAGGCGATAACTCTTCCGGTACTTTACGTTTTTTACGCGCAGCGATATCCGCTTGTCATGCTGGCGTACCAAGAAGTCACTTAGTGAGTTATAAAGTTGATGGAGCTCTGGTTCAAGAGCTGTTCTCACTAGATGGTATCGGCACGCAAGTCGTACAGGCAAGTGCTGAACAAGTCAGGCTGGCAGATATTGATGATATCGGTGGTATTCTCGATTTGATTCGCCCACTGGAAGAACAAGGTGTATTGGTTCGCCGATCTCGTGAGCAGTTGGAGCAGGAAATTCATCAATTCACCATTATTGAAAAAGATGGCCTCATAATAGGTTGCGCCGCTCTATACCCTTATCCAGAAGAGAAGATGGCCGAGATGGCCTGCGTCGCAATTCACCCAGAGTACCGGGATGGAAACCGTGGGTTATTACTCTTTAATCACATGCGACTACAATCAAAAGCTCAAGGTATTAAACATATCTTCGTATTAACGACCCACAGCTTACATTGGTTTAGAGAGCAAGGTTTCCACGAGATGAATGTCAACTTCCTGCCTTCTCATAAACAGAACCTCTATAACTACCAGCGAAAGTCAAAAGTGCTCGCTATCGAACTTTAACCCCTAAATTTCTCAAAGTAGAGACACAATTGCGTAAAGTTGACATAAATTCCGACTTTATACCCTTTATTTCATATCCTCTATTGGTTAAAATTTCGGCTCCTTATTTAAGGAGCCGATAGGACTCATCTCTGCTTCACCTTTCAGGTCAAGTTGCACGGATTGCTTAGGTTGATAACAACGTCACTAAGAGCACGATTCGATGAAAACTATTATTTGCAACTCAATTCAGAGCTTTTGGGATATGGCGGATAACGAGCTATTAGAGGGCTTGGATGTACACTGTGTTTTTCCTGTCACAGAAGGCCTAAAAGCCTTCATATTGAACTATCAGGAAAAGTACCACATCCGCAGCATCTCTTTTACTACCGCTCTTGTATAAATTGCTGCTGGCTTAATTTTGCTAACCAGGGATGGTTACGCAAACACTTCACTCTAAGATTCAAACCGACAACTCAAGCGACTCACCAATCCACTCGCCCTTTCTGTTCTAATCTTGATACCACGCTTCATCACTCGCTCATCGATATACAAACTTAAACGTTTTTTGGCTCGTGTGATCCCTGTGTAAATCAACTCACGAGTCAAGATAGGCGTAAATTCCGGCGGCAAGATCATTAAAGTATGCTCAAACTCACTACCTTGAGATTTATGAATCGTCATCGCGTAGGCTGTTTCATGTTCAGGCACTCGGCTTGGCAATACTGCTTTCACCGTACCATCAGGCAATTCAAAAAAGACTTTCAGCTTGCCTTCTTGCTCATCTCGAATACAAAGCCCAATATCACCATTATACAAACCGAGCCCGTGATCATTTCGAGTCACCATGACAGGTCTACCGTGATACCAAAGCTCATCCTGTACTTGAATTAACTTGCGAGTGACTAAAGCTCGTTCAACACGCTGATTGAGACCTGTCACTCCGAAGTCACCTTCACGAATCGCGCAAAGCAATCGACAGCGACTAAACGCATCTAAGGCCGCTTTGGCTCGTTGCTTAAGTGTCTCTTTTTCACCTGTATCTGGGTTCATTACGACACGCTCAATACGCTTCAAGTAATGGCTATACTCAGCCACTAACGTTTGAATCATATGCGTATAGTGCTGGCTATCTATCGGATACTTGGCAATATCTTCAAACGATTTCTGCCACACCCAATCCACCTGCTGTGCTGAGCCCGCATTGATCGCCTTAGCTAACTGACCAATCCCCGAACGAGCATCGAAACGGTAACTCTTTTGCAGCATGCACAAGCTATCAGCAATAGAGATGTTGATCTGATTACTATGAGATAACGTTTGATAACCTGTCAGTTGCGCCACCAAATTGCCTTGCGCAGCACTGTAACCAAATTGATTGAATGAGCAGATATCTCCCAGTACCGCCCCCGCTTCTACTGAGGCGAGCTGTTCTTTATCCCCCAATAAAATCAAGCGCGCGTGTTTAGGCAGTGCATCAACCAATTTATACATCATCGGCAAATCAACCATTGAGGCTTCATCCACCACCAAAATGTCTAAATGCAGTAAATTGCTTTGGTTATGTCTAAACTCTGCACTATTAGGCAATGCGCCAAGTAAACGATGGATGGTGCTCGCATCTGTTGGAATGGCTTGTTTAAGTTCGTCTTCTACAGGTAATTGTGCAACAGCTTTACCAATAGACTCAGTCAGACGAGCCGCAGCTTTACCCGTTGGTGCCACCAGCTTAATTGTCGGTAGATCGTTGCTCTGCTTCGCTTGTTCAATAAGCGCGGCAAGCAGTTTGGTCACTGTGGTCGTTTTACCGGTACCAGGTCCACCAGAAATAACAGCGAATCGCCTTGTCAGTGCCACCGCAGCCGCAACCTTCTGCCAATTGACACAAGCAGACAACGGAACGAGCTCATCAAGCACCGAGTATTGTTCAATTTTTTTGGCTGTAGAGAGCTTTTGGCCTATGGTAGGCCAATCCAACGTTTCTTCTGCCACTATGTCCAAATGGTCACAGACTAAGCGTTGAATTTTAACCGCCGAAAGATCAGGTTCATTATTAATACTTTCAAAAAGATAGCGGTAGTTTCGCGCAAATAAATGATTCAATAATTCCGTCAGTTTCTGGCCTTCTTCAGGCTTTAGGATCATAGGTGTCCCAAAGCTATTTAATCTATCTGCGAGTGTGACTTCGTAATGCCAGTAGCGATGAAGATAAAGTCGTTCGCCATCGAAGATCAGAGGAAGCGATTCACCCTGTTTACCAACTAGGGATGAGTCATTTAATCGCTGATGCCAATCGATAGAGACCAATTCACTATTCAGCTCAAGCGCATTATCACCAAACAGACCTAACTTGGCTGCCAAGTCTGTACTTTGACCTTGCGGATCAGTCAGAGGCAAACAAATATGTCCTTTGCCTAATTCGCTACTTACCACACCAGCAATAAACGCCAGACAATCATCATTCGATTGTGTTTGAATAAAGCGCGCGAATTGATAATCCAATTGGCGGATAGAGCCTTTCGCCGCAAGCTGTTTTAGTTTAGAGATAAGATTCGACATGGTTAAATTAACTCTCCTTGACCTGCGCTGTTGTACTTAGTGTCAATCGGTAACCCATCAATTAATCTGTCCATATCATCTAAAAACTCTAAACTAGGTTTTGCAGAGAAAATACCATGTTCACTTTCGCCATCCATACCACGTAAAAATAGGTAATAGACGCCACCGAAGTGGTGTTGGTAATCGTAGTTAGGTAAGCGGCTACGTAGAAAACGGTGCAGTGCCAAAGCATATATTTGATATTGAAGATCGTAGCGGTGATCCGCCATTGCAGCTTTTAACGCGTTGCCATGATAGTGACTGACATCATCACCAAGATAATTCGACTTCCAGTCCAACACATAGTATTTGCCGCTGTCTTCAAAGACTAAATCAATAAAGCCCTTGAGCATACCTTGCACAGTTTGAAAGCCGAGGTCGCCGGCTTTGGCCGACAATGGATCATGACGCTGTATGACTCGATTTAGTGCCGGAGAAGAGAGCACTTCGATCGGTAATAAGAACTCCATCTCGACCAAACGTTGCGCTGGCTGCTTTTGGTTAAGTAGCATCCTTTTACCGTCCAATGGTGTGGCGAGAACGGTATCAATCAAAGTCTGTAATGCGGGTAGCCAGCTTTCTTCAAGCTGTTCGCTTTCCATCAAACGTAGAATGGTTTGCGTATTCTCATCGCTACTAGCAGGCTCAGTAAACTCAACCTCTTCAAACAGGGTATGCAAAAACGTACCAGGGCGCGCACCACGAGGGAAGGTGAAAATCGTCTGCTCAGGTTCCAGCATTTCTTCGTCATCTTGCTCGCCAGAAGAATCGACATCCAGTTTCATCAGGTCAGTTAACGCATCATCACTGTGATGGGAGTGCCCTTGCTTAACCAATCCAGAGTAACTGGTAATGCGCCAGTGACGATCAATTTGCTGCGCTAACTCTCTAGCATTCAATTCAGGCTGTGTTGCCTCAACCAAAACGAATGGCCCATCATGTTCCTCAGGCAAAGATGAACAGGTCACAGCGCTTAACCCTGAGACCTGCTTTTGAATTGCGTTAGACAAATCACTAATGCCACCTTGCTCACCATCTTGCAATAAATACCCCATCGCACTGTGGTGAACCCCAGTCGGCTCTTTGGTAGAGCGGCCATTACGCAGTGGCGCAGCGCCAATAAAGCAGCCATAAACGGCGCGAGTTAATGCCACATAAATTAATCGCAAATCCTCGGCTAAACGTTCTTTATCTGCTTGCGCTAAAGCGGCATCTTGCTTGGTAATGTCGAGTACCGTTCTGTCTTGCTCAGCATCATAGTATTTTGCTTCGCTGGCTTCACGATAGCTCAAGACAAAAGGCAAGAAGACCAAATCATACTCCAAACCTTTCGACTTATGGATAGTAACGATCTGAACTAAGTTCCGCTCTGATTCCAAACGCTGAATTTGGTCATCACTGCCACCCAGTCCATTTTCTGCATCGCTGATCGCTTGAGCTAACCAGCGCAGCAAACCATGGTCACTATCGAGTTCAATACTTGCTTGCTGTAATAGTTCACCGATGTGCATTAAGTCGGTCAAGGCTCGCTCACCGTTATCTTCTTCCAGCAGTCTTTCTGCAATATGACGTTTGCTCATTACACTGCGCAGCATAGGTAGTACGCCACGTTGAACCCAAAGTTTTCGATACTCTTTGAATTCATTGATCGCACTTTCCCACTCATTCTCATCATTGTTGAGCTTATCGAGCGTGCCTGCATCTAGCGCAAACAACTCAGAAGCCAGACTGGCACGCAGCGCTCTATCATGCTCTGGAGTCAATACCGCTTGCAGTAGTCGCTGTAGATCACTCGCCACAACCGAGGTAAACACGCTGTCTCGGTTAGACAGGTAAACACTGGCTATGCCTTGCTTGGCCAATGCCTCTTTAACCATTCGACCTTCATTACCAGTACGAACCAACACCGCAATATCACCAGCCGTTATTGGGTGCTCTGATTTACCATCTGAAAAATGCGCCTCACCATTCTGTGCACAAGATAAAATGGTGTGGATTTGATCCGCCGTGGCGGTCGACATTGCTTTTAAATACTCACCTTTAGGTAGCGGCTTATCTTCAGCATCTTGCAGCCAGTAGGTCAGCGCTGGCTGCGTTTGGCCTGCCATAGTCCAAACGCGCTTATCCGCATTCGGGCTCGCTTTAACTGGCAAAAATGGAATGTCTTGATCATAAATAAACGGGCTAGATGGCAACTCAAATACTTGGTTCACCGCGGCAACCATATCCGCACTTGAACGCCAGTTCGTGCCCAAGGTAAAGTGCGAAGACACCTGATTACGAGCTTTGATATAGGTAAAGATGTCCGCACCGCGGAAACCGTAAATCGCCTGTTTTGGATCGCCGATCATAAACAGACCACATTCAGGATTATCTAAATAGATGCGGCTAAAAATACTGTATTGCAGCGGATCGGTATCTTGGAATTCATCAATCATCGCCACGGGATAAAGGGTTCGAATGCGCTCGGCGAGTAGATGAGATTCGTCATTATCAATAGATGCCGATAAGTTGGTCAGTAGATCGTCGAACGACAACCACTGCTTCTGTTGCTTAGCCTTGGCGAGCATCTCGCGGCAATGCTCAATTGCGTGGGCCAAAATAGGCGCCTTTAAGCTGATTGGTTTAGCAAGGAAAGTCTCTACCGCGCTGAACACCTCATGGACCGGAGCTTCACCTTTTGGCGTCTTCTCGATCAGCACATTTTGAGCAAACTTCTCTAACTTGTCAGGAAACTCATAACCTATCGTTTCTGCGCTCGCCCACTCATTAACCACTTCAAGCCAAGTGGGTAATGATTTTTTTGTGTAGCTGCGTTTATTGATGTCCGAATTACTGATCAGGGCTAAGAAATCATCTTGGCTTGCGCGCCACTGCTGTTTAAGCGCCTCAATCGCTGCTAAGTTGTCTTTATGCAAATCGGCCAAGCTACCTTGCATTGCTTCAACAGACAGTTTTAACGGAGCTCCCGTCAAGTAGTGCGTCACCTCAGACAGTAGCGCAGATGGAGAGCCCCAAATTCGGCGCACTTCGCCCGCCAGATTAAACGGCAGTGGGTAGAAATTGCGTCGCCAGTAATCAGCAACAATCTGAGCTTTAAGATGGCTTTCATCAGTCACAAATTCATTGTCAAAGCGACTACCCGATTCAAACGCATTTTGGGTCAGCATTCGTTGACAGAAGCCATGGATGGTATAGACCGCCGCCTCATCCATTTGCCTTTCGGCTTGCAATAAAATTTCAGCCGCTTGTTTATGATCAGAGACCTCTTCAAGCAAAGGCTCAATCACAGGATCGCTACTTTGACCGCGTGAAAATGCCAGTCTCGCATCATGAATTCGAGCGCGAATACGGTCACGCAGCTCTGCCGTGGCCGCTTCGGTAAACGTCACGACCAGAATCTGATCAACCGTCAAAGGGACTTGATGTTTCGTTTCGCTGTCACCATGGCCTAAAAGCAGTCTTAAATAGAGCCCAGCAATGGTAAAGGTTTTCCCCGTACCCGCGGATGCTTCGATCAACCGAGCACCATGCAAAGGAAAAGTCATGGTATTTAGCGGAGTAACCA
>Ga0209272_10001082_pt1 | contig 18308 bp, 13 predicted proteins | sample tdDd002_FD_187125 | JGI IMG/M metagenome (GOLD analysis project Ga0209272, IMG submission 187125) | Marine sediment microbial communities from the Atlantic coast under amendment with organic carbon and nitrate - tdDd00.2 (SPAdes)... | ecosystem: Environmental > Aquatic > Marine > Coastal >... | reverse complement strand
TGAGCCATTAGTATCGTGTGATTTTAACCACGATCCAAGATCCAGCATAGTAGATGGTACCCAGACCCGAGTCAGTGACGGTCATTTAGTGAAGTTGCTCCTATGGTGCGATAACGAATGGGGCTTTGCTAACCGCATGTTAGATACCAGTTTAGAGATGATAAAGGCGATAAGAGTTTAAAAGAAGGTATCAGGAGAAGCAGATACGAGGGAAAGCGTTATCGCTTAGGTATTGTGCAGAACCTAGAACCTAGAACCTAGAACCTAGAACCTAAATCTTTATCCGGATGGCTTGGTGTTGTGTCCCGGCGATCAGGAAACCAGTTTATTTTTAACCTTTAACTTTTAATTTTAAACATTTAAGGAAACATAAAATGGCTATTATCAATATGTCAGAGTTAGATCTTCAAGGTAAGCGAGTGCTTATTCGTGAAGATCTTAATGTCCCCGTCAGCGATGGCGTGGTGACCAGTGATGCGCGTCTTCGTGCTGCACTGCCTACGATTAAGCTTGCACTCGAGAAGGGTGCTGCCGTTATGGTCATGTCACACCTTGGTCGTCCGACTGAAGGTGAATATAATGCTGAGTTTTCACTACAGCCTGTTGTCGATTATCTGACTAAAGCGTTAGCGTGTCCGGTACGTCTGGCGACCGATTACCTCGATGGCGTCGAAGCCAATGTAGGCGAGCTTGTTGTGTTTGAAAACGTTCGCTTCAATGTTGGTGAGAAGAAAAATGATGAAGCTTTGGCTAAGAAACTAGCTGCGCTTTGTGATGTCTATGTGATGGATGCCTTCGGTACAGCTCACCGAGCTCAGGCATCGACTCATGGCGTCGGTCTGCATGCAGCAGTGGCTTGTGCGGGTCCGCTACTTGCCGGTGAGCTTGAAGCACTGGGTAAGGCGATGGATAAACCAGCACGCCCATTAGTTGCTATTGTTGGTGGCTCAAAAGTGTCGACTAAGCTTACCGTTCTCGAGAGCCTTTCTGGCATCGTAGATCAGCTTGTTGTTGGTGGCGGAATTGCGAACACCTTTATTGCTGCAGCGGGACATGAAGTGGGTAAATCACTTTTTGAAGCCGATCTTATTGAAGAAGCTAAGCGTCTTGTCGCTAACGCTCAAAGCCGTGGTGGTGATATCCCGGTACCGACCGATGTCGTTGTAGCCGGTGAGTTTAGTCCAACGGCAAGTGCAACACTAAAAGATGTTAGCGAAGTCACTAGCGACGATATGATCTTTGATATCGGACCTGACAGTGCAGAGGCGTTGGCAGAAATCCTTAAAAATGCAGGAACCATCGTATGGAATGGTCCTGTCGGCGTATTCGAGTTCGATCAGTTTGGTGAAGGTACTAAGCGTATCGCTCAAGCGATTGCAGAATCTGATGCTTTCTCGATTGCCGGTGGTGGTGATACCTTAGCGGCTGTAGATAAGTACGATATTGCGGACAAAGTTTCATACATCTCAACGGGTGGCGGTGCATTCCTTGAATTCCTCGAAGGAAAAGAGTTGCCAGCCGTTGCTATGCTTGAGTCTCGCGGCGAATAGCAAGTAAAGAGTAAGCAAATAGCTGAAAAAATAATAAAAATCAGCGAAATAGTTTTAACCAAAATAAAAAGAAACCGTGCTTTGGCTCGTGTCAATGAACTACTTTTATAGGTGGGGGTAAGAGATATTAGATCTTTTACCCATTCATTTTCATGGGTTAAAGCATATAAAAATCAATCCAAACGATAGTGACCTCGGTGATGCCAATCACCCTATTATTGGAGTAAATAATGGCTTTAATTTCCCTACGTCAAATGCTAGATCATGCTGCAGAACATGGTTATGGCGTCCCCGCTTTTAACGTAAACAACCTTGAGCAGATGCGTGCAATTATGCAAGCTGCTGAGGCAACCGATAGCCCTGTTATCGTTCAGGCTTCGGCTGGTGCACGTAAGTATGCTCGTCCTCAATTCCTTAAGTATTTGATGGCCGCTGCACTTGAGCAGTACCCTGATATCCCGGTATGTATTCACCAGGACCATGGTACCGATCCTGATATTTGTCAGCGTTCGATTCAGTTAGGCATGTCATCGGTAATGATGGACGGTTCATTGATGGCAGACGGTAAGACACCTGCTTCCTATGAATATAACGTTGACGTTACCCGCAAAACGGTAGCATTTGCTCACGCTTGTGGTGTCTCTGTTGAAGGTGAAATCGGTTGTTTAGGTAGCCTTGAAACGGGTGAAGCCGGTGAAGAAGATGGGATCGGTGCTGCAGGTATTTTGAGCATGGATCAGATGCTAACCACACCTGAAGAGGCGGCACGTTTCGTTGCCGATACTCATGTCGATGCATTGGCTATCGCTATTGGTACCAGTCATGGTGCGTACAAGTTTAGCCGTAAACCTACCGGCGATGTACTGCGTATCGATCGTATTAAAGAGATCCACGCGCGTATTCCTAACACTCACTTGGTGATGCATGGTTCTTCATCGGTACCACAAGAGTGGTTGAAGGTGATTAATGAGTTCGGTGGTGAAATGCCTGAAACTTACGGTGTGCCATTAGAGGAGATCGTTGAAGGTATCAAGCATGGTGTTCGCAAAGTCAATATCGATACCGATCTTCGTTTAGCATCGACAGGTGCCGTACGTAAGTTCTTAGCCGAAAATCCAAGTGAATTTGATCCACGTAAGTTCCTTAAGGCGTCTATGGAAGCGATGGCCGATATCTGTACTACGCGCTATGAAGCCTTTGGTTGTGCTGGAATGGGCTCTAAGATTAAGCCTAAGTCACTGCAGGCCATGTATAAAGCGTACCAGTCAGGTGAGCTGGATCCGCAGATTAAATAAGTCGTTTTAATCTAAAGACAAAGTACCTTCAATGCCCGCCTAGTGCGGGCATTTTTATGCATGTCGCTCTCAGAAGACGCTTGTGGAATAGCTATTGACCACCTTTGACTCAACATAAGTCATATTTGAACTGTATCTATCATTTTCAATTCTGTTTTGTGAGTGTTAATATTGCGCCGATTTTAAGGGATATGATCTTTCGGAGTGGTATAAAAATGAAAAAATTGCTTATAGCATCGGCTATTTTAATGGCTACACCTTTTGCTGCTCAAGCGGGGGCTAATTTTGTCGAAGGCGATAAGACATTCGGCGGAGATGCTGAACTGGGTGCAACGCTGACAACAGGTAATACTGAAACCACATCGGTTAAAGGCCGTCTTGATATGAAGCATGAACTAGGTAATTGGGAAAACCAGTACCTGTTGGAAGCTTTATATAAAGAGGACACCGGAGAGGTGACCGGTAAGCGTTACTATGGCTTAATTCAGGCGGATTATAAGTTCGATGAAAAGAGCTATATGTTCGTTAACGGTAATCATGAAATAGACCCATTTACCGGTTTCGATTCCAAATCTACTGTCTCTGCCGGTTATGGTCACAAGTTTATCGATACGGGCAAGACTCTTTTCAATGTTGAAGTCGGTCCAGGTTATCAATATAAGCGTCTGGACGATGAAAGTGCAGCCGCGGCCGGATATGATACAGAAGATAGCTGGGTGGCTCACGGTGTGGTTAACTATGAGCAACAGATAACAGACTCTTCAAAGTTTAAGCAGATGTTTGTAGCTGACTATGGTGATAGCTTAGAAGGGCGTTCGGAAACTTCTATCACAGCTAACATTATTGGAGCATTAGCGATGAAGTTTGCCGTTATTGTTCGCTATAACAGTGAGCCGTTAGATGATAAGAAAAGCACAGATACTGAAACTAATATGACCTTGCTGTATGCATTTTAAGTCTTAATAATTTTTAGTCATATATGTGATATCTGATAAGCACCTTTTAGGTGCTTTTTTATTGTAAAAATTCAGCGTTAATATGACTTTTACCTACCTGTTTATTTACCTTTGCTTAACCGATGTAACCTCTCGGCTATAGCTATCTTGTTAATTTTAAACTATTAACGTGTTCCCTATCACGAATATGATTTTTGCTCCTGCATAGCTTATTGCGATCACAGATTGGCATGTTAGGAACCGTTACAATGTTTTGCCATATACTTGATTTGAGGCAGATAAATGCAAATTGGTTGCTGTTGGTTTGATGTGAGTCGGAAGACTTTGTCCAATCTGATTAATGACACCAGTTGGAAAATGTCTGCCGTTGAATTCTCTGTGCTGGAGATGTTAGTTAAACATCGTGGTAAGGTGATCTCTATTCAGGAGCTACTGCAGGGGATGCCTGTCGAAAAGCGTAAGGTAGAGATACTAACCGAATCTATAGAGCGGATCAGCTTTTATCTTGAAAAGCGATATGCCTCCTTGATCGAGCGCGTCGATGATCAAGGTTATGTCTTACACAATAAACCTTCTGTTAAATCAGGCGAGCTCTCTTCTACACCATTTAGAAGTATCTCTAAGAAGCACTACAGTATATTGGTTGCTCAAATCCTATTGCTTATTGTGCTCATCTACTCATTTTTTGAGCCCGCAGTGGATATTAAGCCCGAAAATAAACATGTGGTTACAACACAGTCAGGTACTCTCTCCTATTTTCCATCCTTTACTTCAGAGGAGCAGGAACTTGCCTATTTATATCAGAGTAATCATTTTATAGAGTCTATTGAAACCTGCTCAGTTACGATGTGGCGACAGATATTTTTGTCCGTATCTTCTGATAACCCTGAAAATGGTGTTATCAGCATAGCCCTTAGAAATGATACTGGCGGAAAAGCCGAAATGAAAACATTGAAGATAGTGCCGATAGATGGGCAGTGGAATTTCATTAATCTGGCTTGGCTAAAAAAAGTTGGGATCTGTGATTAATCGCTTTACCGGTAGCCTTAGAGTTAAAGTTTGGCCACTAATCATCACCTTCTTGATGATTATCGGCTTCTGTTTGGGGCTGAATTATTACGTGATGAACGGTGAGAGCCTCGCCGCATCCTGCAGAGCGAATATTTACAATACTCTTGAGGGAAGACCCACGGACGTGATTGTCGATATCAGTACCAAAGGAAAGCGGGTGGAACTTCAGTACAGGTTTCTTGAAGAGGAGATCGAACAAAGCAGCATCATCATGAGAGGGACACTTCTCGAACTCGACCTTGAGACTATGACCTATCGATTGGCACTCGATAGTGGCGAGTCGCTTTCATATATCTCTCCACCCCGCTTTCCTCAACAAATGAGCAGGCTCATCGAATATAGTCGCAGTGTGCGATCTGGTGATGCTCCTGACTCTATTCCACTCGATATTCATGTACTGGATATGAATGCGGTGCAGGGAAATGCAGTCATTCAGTTTCACCCCGGTAATGGCATCTGGGCCTGCGAGCTTAATTAAGTTATTTATTTCTATATACCCTCTGCGCTGTTTCCCTTGTTCCTCTTTAATTTTAACGCCCTATCAGAATCTTACACTGCGATAAATTCTACCTATCATTACTTCGATTTAGTCATTATCTCCTTATGTCGAGAGCCTTAGAGAAAGTGTTAAGGCATGTTTTAATGCAGTCGAAAGACTCTGTCAGTATCGCTTAAGTCTTTATCACAGCTGATTTTTAGGGCCTTCAGAGTGTAGCTCCCCATGCTTAAACCTATATTGGGGGGGAATATAAATATCTGAGTGATGAGTCATCGCTTATGTTCCATGACTTAGTGCTATCTGCTCGTGGCTTAAAACTTAAAGCTTATGACTCATGGCTTATGAGAAGCTGACGGCTTCAACTTACTTTGTGTTGGGGTAGGATTTATGAACACAAAAAAAGGAGAGGGGAAACCTCTCCAAAGTGGGGACGATAGCAATCTAATTAATATTTCGCCAAATGGATGAAGATAAAGGGCGGCTAACGTTTAACGATGGGAAGCTGCTTTACACTAAGTCATGGTGATGAACCCAGGCTCGCGATGGCGACAAACACCATGCTATGTAAAGCAGCTCCAATTCCCATCGGTGGAACACATTAAAACATTGACTCTATACTGATGGTGGTGGAAGAAGCTCCAACTCACTGCTGCTTAAGGCGCCTTTTATCTCGATTGCGACCTTATACTTCTGCACTGCGCCAGGTGTTGCACCGCTATCCCAATCCAGCCCCGGAGCCTCGAAGGTGTAGCTTCCTTTGGTTTCTGTCTCAGTTAGCATGCCTTCGCATTCATTGGCTTCACTGTCGCACTGATAAGACTTGCTTAGGTGCCAACGCTTCCATGCCTTAGGTTTAGATGACTTCTCATCATGGTCCGGAAAACCAAAGTAGACAATTCGATAGTCTTTAGCGTTAGTGATGGCCATTTCATCGGCATCGCTAAGACTAAAGCTTAATGCGCCGCTGATACCATCGAAAGTTGCTAATTTAAGCCCTATGGTAGCAGCCTCATCGACGTCGATCGTTGTCGCCACTGGTGGCGGCTCTACTGGGTTTTCAATCTCGTTATCATTATCATCACTGCCACAGGCGGTGGTCAGTAGCGCCCCGGATAAGAGTACGCCGAATAGTTTATAGTTCATGACGCGCTCCTTTAGTTGAAGTGGCCGGTATGACAAGTAGTACATTCCATATCGGCTTTAACGCTGGCAGCTGACCCCATAGTCGCATCTACGCCATGACAGCTCTGACAGGCTTGTGCTTCTTCAGAAGGCTTAGCCTCAGGCAGGGCGCTTAAGTCTTCACCAGCGTAGGCACGGTTCAATAGCTCTACCAGGTGGAAGGCGATGGAAGCAGACAGACGCTTACAGCGCTCACCCTTCTCGGCGAATGTTTTGCCCGATGCCTTAGACCAGTTACTGATTGATGAGTGACACAAAATGCTGTTCGCTACAGAAGAGGTGACAACGTTCTCAGTTGTCTTCTCGGCAGTAGAACCGATACCTTCGACGAACTCTGGAGAAGATAGTGGAAGCTCGGTATTCTCATAATATCTGAATGTTGAGCCGATAACCGCCGCGTTTTGACCATTAAGATCATCGAGAATATTCACCAGCATACCGGTTGCGTTTACGTTACCACAGACCGTACCTTGGCCAATAATACCTGCCCAACCGTATCCGGCTAGTGCCGTTGGAATAGAAGCGAACTTGGCTTTATCTTCACTATCGGATTCGGCTAACTTAGTAACAAGAGAGTGGAAGACCTGGTGCATACAGCCGCCGGGTGTTTCATAGGCAAGTTTTGCCGTTGCCATAGCATCCAGTGGCACATACTTGAGTTTCTCGCCTAGCGCTAATTTGTAGTTTCCGGCTTCATCTGTTGCCGCGAAAGCTGAAGTACCCATAAGGGTCGCACCTGCGGCCGCTGTACTGATACCGATGATTTGGGTTAATGCTTGTCGTCTGTTAATAGTCATAATCATTCCTTACTGAATAAGCGTTATTTTTGTTTTGCTAACTCTAAAGTGGCTCTGCCTGGGTTGACTTCGCCGCCGTTTGACTTGAGTTAAGTTTGCGCCGTCAGATTTATAAATAGTGTGATCTGCGGCAGATGAATATTGAGGTTGATTAGAAAAATCTTTTGAACCTAATGAGAGTCGAGGTGATGTGATTTACAGATTGAACATGGCTGTTAACATCGGTTTTACAGTGATGAAACAGATATAGATCACTTTATTTGTTAAATTCATGTTAATTTGCCAATTGTGAAGATAAAGTCCAGACTTTATTCATCTCTTCAACAGTGTGATTTCGTTCGCAAATTTGTCATCATATTGCCGCTAAGTGTATATTTTTTAGCGGACTTTTATAGGAGATAGGGGGGATCACAGAAATCATTAGTTTTATTGAATATGATTTAGTTGTTATCTGTTAAGGAAGCTAGAGATATGCAATTGGGCAGTTGTCAGTTTGATATTGAGCGTGCGCAACTAACGAATCTGGAAAATGGCGATGTTTGGCACCTACCCAGGGCCGAGTTACAGGTACTTAAGTTACTTATTGCCAATCGCAACAGGATTGTTGCGAAGCAGAAATTAGGTGCTGCCGATGAAGAGCACCCCCCTTTGAGTGATTCTTCAGTGACTCGCGCCGTATTTATGTTGCGTTCTTTCCTGGGGCCGGAACATGAGCAGTTGATTGAGACGGTAAAGAGTAAGGGCTATCGATTACGGGGCGAAGCGAAGCATACTCAGTGGACACAGGTAGCGAAGTTTAAACGCTGGCTTATTGTGGGCGTCATGCTTGTCTGTATATTCGCATCCATAGGGCTGGTTAACCAGTACTCGAAGAGTGGCTCGACGACTGAACCATACAGTGTTACGCCGATAACTCTCTTGTCAGGACAACAGATCAACTTGATTAGTTACTCTAAATCGAAGACAAATACTGAGTCATTGATGAGTGTTATCACGCAGTTTTCTGCTGGATTCAGAGGATGCTATTCGGCGCCATGGCAAGATATCTATCTATCTCTATCCCATGATGAGCAGGTGTTTAATATCACCATGAGAGGGGAGAAGTTGGGTCAGTCGGTGGTGAGAAACCTTAAGCTATCTGATTTTCGTCAACAGAAACAATTTATCTCTGAAGCTTGGTTAGATGAGGTGGCGCTTTGTGAATAGAAAATTACTCTGGGGAGTCAACTCAACCATCTTAGTCTTGCTGTTGATCAGTATCTCTATCAGCTATCGTTATCTGAACCCGAGCGAGACCTTGATGTTAAATTGCAGCTCTGAGCTATTCGACAGGCATAAGGGCGATAGTGATAAGGGACGCCATTACCTCCTCGTCGATGTGATCGCTAAGGGGAAGCAGGCACAGTTTAATTACCGATACTTCAACTTAGATGGCAGCTTGGCAGGCAACATCCGGATGAAGGGGAGCCTGTTAAAATACGATAGCGATGCCCACAGGTATTCTTTTTCAGTCAAGACTAAAGAGGAGTCTGAGGTCGATAATGCTCAGCAACGGCCTGAGCATATGCAATACCTCTCCTACGTCAGCTCCTTTAACTTGGATAACAAGGGGATGCACAATCTTAGTATTGAAACATTAGATCTCGATGAGCAGAAAGACTACGCCATCGTATTGTTTCAACCTAGCAATACGGTCTGTGGTTGTCGTCTGGTACATTAGTTAAGGCCTGCTACGTTAATTGAATCAGTTGAGCCGGTCGGGTTGGTTGAATTAACTGAGTGAGTCATACCAGCCCATTAACCATTCGCTCAGCTGTCAGCTGAGCCCATCTAAGGTCAGTGTTTAATGACCCGCAGAGGCTTAGCTATTTTCGAGCTTGATTCTGTAGCCAGTAACTGCAAATCTGACAGAATATCAGGGCTTGATAGGCTATAATAAAAGTAACTATATGATTTAATTTCGCAAATATTCAGGAGCTCAGTGGCTAAAATTCGAGTCAAACAGGAAGAATCCCTCTCTATTAAGTTTATCCACCAGATGAAGGTGGGGGCTAACCGACGTCTGGATCTCTATTTTTTCCTCCCTAAAGAGATGGGGATTGGTCCACATAGCCTCAATGAGGAGGAGTATTACCACTCAGCCGTTACCGGTCGTCGCTCATACTACTCTTCAGCCTTACACCTTCCGTTGGTGCAGAGTCGCTTTGCGAGTCAGAAGAAGCGTACGGTTGAAGAGTTTCGTCTCTATCTGAACCTGTTTGCTTACCAGTTTTCGGTCGCCATCGAAACAGACAGTAAGGAAGTGGGGCAGATCGAGGATGCGGAGGAGTTTTATGGGGCATTAAACGATCTCTATGAGCTGGTTATTCAACTGTTGAAGAAGTTTCGCCGTAATGAGCCCAGCGATCCTAAGTGGAAATCGTATTTTGAAAATGCAGATAACTACCTCTCCTGGTTCTGTGAACAACGACTGTTGAAGTTGTTATCGCGAGCCCCTAGAAGCAGCGAGTATAGCGAAATCGTCGATAATGTCATCGCTTTGTGCCGCTCTGAACATGAGCATAGAAAGTCGAAACGATACAACTCGCTTCAAACAGTAGAGGATCCGAATCGCATCTCCAATAAAATGCTATTACTGAGGCGGTTAATTCAGCAGGGTGTAGTATTAAAAGATGAGTTTAAGGTATTAGGTACGGGCCTTAAGAAGATGACCACAGGCTTTGCAACGGCTATTGTTATGTTGGTTGTTTCTGCCCTGATTATTAAGGCTCAGGGCGTGTTCAGTGGTCTTACGATCGCATTAGTGCTGACATTAGCGGTTATCTATGGTTTCCGAGAAATATTTAAGGAAGATATCCGTAACGCGCTATGGCGAGTGATCCAGAAAGGGCGTCCTAAATGGAGTCGTATTCTTAGGGATACCACTAGTCAGGCTCCGATAGCGAAACAACTCGTCTGGATGGACTTTATGAAGTCGGCGGAGTTGCCAGCTAAGGTTTCAGAAATTTTAAAGAGGCGTCACAGTCAGAATAAACTCGATGCTGAAGTGCTGCATTACGGCATACACACCAGGGTGACACAGAAAGATTTTTTAGCCGGATACACTACGATTCAAGAACAGGTGAACTTCAGCCTTGCACCCTTTGCACGTTATCTGGAGCGCGGGAAAGCTAAAATCTATAAAGAGCAGGATGGCAAGATCAGTAATGATTCTGTTGAGCGCAGGTACCAGATAAACATGATCTTGGCTGTCAGGGATGAGAAGGATGAGGTTCAATATGCGCGCTACAAGATCACCATGAATCGCTCGACCATAGTCGATGTTAGCCAAAGTGATCTCCCCGATGGGGTCCCGGAGATGGATTAAGTTTTGAAGCGAGTTTCAGGCCTCTGCAACCAGGAGCCTGAAATCAACTCAGTCTGGTAAATGCCTGACAGATCCGCTGTTCGCCCGTTTGTTTTGCGCGTTTGAGCGCTACTTCGGCATTACTCAGGTATTGCTCCAGACTCTGGTTATCCTGATAGGCGGCGATACCCATACAGATACCTTCACCCAGCCCCATATCGTTCAGACTACCCATAGACTTTATGGCGAAGTGATGGGCGTTATCGGCATCGGTGTCCGGCAGTATGATGATTAACTTACCTAATTGCCAATGGGACATCTGGTAGCCTGTCGGTAGCTCACGCAGAAGTTGTATCTCTACCTCTTTCTGGCGGCTTTCTAACTGACCAATATCACTCATATGGCTGAGCATGCTCTCGGCTGTGATATCGATAAGCAGTAGGCTGGAGTTATCCCTGCTATATTCAGTCAGAGACTTAAAATAACTGTCCAGATCCCTCAGGTTAACTAAGATGGTTGTGCGATGAGGCACTAAGTCGCCGCTGTCATGCATGCTGGCCTTAGGCGTCGCTTGCTCGAAGGTGCAGACGATGTATTCAATATCGCCGGACGAGTCCAGATTCCCTTTGAGAGTCGCTTGTAAACACGCACTTTCAACGCTGCTGGGTGAGCAAAGTACCTGTCCCTTCCAGCTTCCCTGAAGAATGATCTGCTGTAAAATCTGCGACCATTTATTACCTAAATTATGATCCAAAATTTCGGTTAAGTTTTTACTGCTGCACTCTTTTATTTGGATCTGTTTATCGAATGCTGTGTTGGTTCTTTGCAGCGTTCCATCTGCTGTGATCAAAGCCGTTGCAACCGCACTGTCATTGAGAAGTCGATTAATATTGGCTTCATCCAGTGCCTTTTTAAGCTCTGTCACATCTTCAAAAGTGATCAGCAGATATTGGTTTTTCTTATCCGGAGTGTGCTGGGTTTTGATGTGAGCGATCAGTTTAGCTCGACTCTCAGAACCGGCATCGAATTCGCCTTTCCATTCATTCTCTTGTTGTAGCTGGTTCATTATCAAGGAGTAGTCTTCATCTTCCAGATGCAAAATTCGCTGTAAACTCCGATCCAAAAGGTCATCATTGGGCAGGGATAATAGCTGAGCTGCCCTCTGATTCGCCGAGATAACCCGGTTCTTATCGTTGACTATGATACTGCCTACATCCCTGTGGAAGAGGCTGTTTGACAGTTCAATACTGTATTGTCTGGAGCGCTGCTCTAGTCTATATGAGTGGCTGAGTATGATCAGCATCGAAGCCAGAAAGGTGAGTACCGTCGCTCCGCCGATAAGGATACTTCGCCATTGAGAGAAGTTTGCTGCAATGTCATCGTTACGAACATAAGAAACGAGAAAATACTCTCTTCTCGTCTCATACTGGGTTGTAAGTTCAACCTTGAGGTAAACAAAGGTGGCGTTGTCGCCGTGGAATTGACCAAAGTTACTCATGGCCATTTTTCGCCAAAGGGCGGGGTAGCTTTGTTTGAGGCTCCCCCCCATGGTATCCGGAACTCGCTTCAACGAAGGGCGTGAATCGGCACCCGCATAGATCAGCCCCTGTGTATCTAACATCAGTAGTGGAGACTCTGTGCTTGAATAGGCGGGCTTGATGCTTTTGAGCATTTTTGACATCGAGTTATAGGTGACTAAGTAGCCCCTGATACTCTGATCGGGATTTTCGAGCCAGGCAAGCTGATACAGATAGGGTTCCAGCTTGCCATTGATCGGACTAAACTCCAGTGGAGACGTATAGATCTCGTTCCCCCCCATATTACGGGAGCCACCGAGCAAAGAGGGGGGTAAGGGGTCATGACTAAAATCATCTGTGGTGGCAAATTTAAAGTTGCCCTGAGGATCAAACAGGGCAATATCCAGTAATTCCGGAATATTCTTAGTAATAACCTGCCAGTTGTCTTTTAACTTCTCTTGTCTGTCTATGTTAGGAATATTCAGGTAACGGTTGAGAAGCTCAGATTTTGCAAACATCTGGGTACGAAATTGTTGAAACGAGACTTTATCGGCGATCAGTGTACCCACAGCCTGAAGTTCGCTGTATCTTTGAGTCGCCCAGTCTTCCTGAAGTCTGCGCTCCCCCAGAGTGATGATGACGTTACTGAGCAACACAACGCTGAGCAGCAATAGGCACAGTTGGGCACCAACAGATATTAATCGTTGGTTAGACCAATGGATCCCTTGGGCGTCGATAAGCAGAGGTTGTTTTCGCGTCAGCATTTAGAGTTTTAATGTTGTTTATTTTATGGATGTTCATGTTAGCATAAATCCACATTTCAGACACTGCCAGTTACACCCTTCTAACCTAGTGATAATTAATGTGATTCGACAGGTGCATCTGGCGTATCTGTGGTTTGCTCTCATCCCTTTTTATCCAACGACGCCGAGCATCCTATGTTTAAATTCTGCACCGCTGGCCTCGACAAATTGTCTGCACGCCGCGATATCGACACCTTCTAGCCCGTCGATAGCAGATACTTGAACACTCTTAATATAAGCAGGAGCAAGACGAATAAATTCACTGACGCCTTGATAGGCGTTCTTAAGTTTAGGTCGGCAGTGCTCTATATAGGCCTGTTCGGTATCGGCGTTAAGTGAGATGGAAAGCGCGTCTACGGATACTGCCAGCTCCGGCAAAATATTACGTCGATGGAAAAGGTTACCTAAACCGTCGGTATTGACTCTGACATACCCACCTCTGCGTTTGATCTCTTTGGCTATGGTGAGCAGGGTATCTAAGTTGAGGGTCGGTTCACCATAACCGCAGAATACATACTCATCGAAACTCTCAACATCGCCAAGCAATGGGATGATCTCTTCAGCTTTTGGCTGATGGTTGAGATCTAATTGATACTCATGAACCTGCTTGCTGCCATTATGTTTAGGACAAAATTTACAACGCAGGGTGCAGCGTCCCGTGATGTTGAGGTAACGGCTGTTTCGAATATCATAAACCAGTGTCGAGCTCATTTTTTTTGCCGCTGGATCAGTTACAGGCTCGGTTGTGGACTTAGCGCTGGTTGAGTCGGTTTGGGGTGCAAGAGTCATAGGAGGGAATAATACAGATAAATAATAGTAACGAGTCTATAGGAACTCTTACGATTAATCTGTCGGCCAGATCGAAAAAGGGAGGCAGTGCCTCCCTTTTATACACTCGCAATTTTCTCAGCGCGTTTAGGCCATATCATCTTGGCTATGTGCGGGTTTTGGTTGCCACCACCAGTGATAGAAGCGTCTCAGCGCTCTCCCTATCCATGAGAAAAGCCGCTTAGCGTCGTCGAGTACGATATAAAGCAAGGGGATCAAAATCAGCGTCACCACAGTAGAGAACAGGATACCGAAGGCGAGCGACGTTGCCATCGGGATCACGATCTGCGCTTGTAAACTGGTCTCCAAAAGGATGGGGACAAGACCTACAAAAGTGGTCAATGACGTTAAGATAATCGCACGGAAACGATGGCATCCAGAATCAACGGCCGCTTGGGTTATCGATTGCCCCTGAGCACGCGCTTTATTGACAAAGTCGACCAGAATGAGCGAGTCATTCACGACGACGCCCGCAAGGGCAACAATGCCACATAGACTGAGGATATTGAGTGCTAAGCCCTGAATCAAGTGACCAAACAGTGCCCCAATGATACCAAACGGGATCACGGCCATGATGATCAAGGGCTGGCTGTAGGACTTTAGCGGTATCGCCATCAAGGCATAGATGGCAAATAGTGCGAACAAGAAACCTTGCACTAAGCTAATTAGTGCACTTTGTTCATCGGCGCTGCCACCGTCTAACGTGGTCGAAATCTGTGGATATTGAGCTTCTAAATAGGGCAGAAACTCCTCCTGAATTTCGGCGACAATTTTAGATGGCTCTACCTTATCTTTATCGGCATTGGCGATAATGGATATGGCACGGCGGCCATCAACTCGGGTGATCGATGAGTAGGAGTCGCCTAGTTCAATTTCGGCCACGGTAGAGAAGGGGACTGAGATCCCACTTGGTGTGCGGATCATCATATTTTCAAGATGGCCGACAGAGCGGCGCTGATCGAGAGGATAGCGCACCATCACTTTCACCTCCTCCTTATTCCTCAATATCCTTTGCGCTTCGAAGCCGTAGAAACCGTAGCGAACCTGACTGGCAAGATCCGACAGGGTTAAGCCTTGAGCTTCTGCTTCGGGCTTAATATTAAGACGGATCTCATGGCTTCCCGATGAGTAGTTATCGGAAATATCATAGATCCCTTCATAGGTTTTAAGCTTCTGCTTAAGCTCGTCAGAAGCTAACGCAAGCTGCTCTAAATTACTGGAGGAGAGCCTGAATGAGATATCGGCACCAGCGTCATTGGTGCTGGCATTGATGTTAAGCTTTTTCACCGAGAGTTGTTCAGGTATGTTTTCACGCCAGAGGTTGGCGATTCTCACCCCATCGACTTCACGATCTTCCCCTTTGGTCAGTTCGGCAAAGATAAAGGCTGAGGTGCGTGAGCTCATGTCGATAAAACTATGCTTGACGACCGGATAGCCCACTTCATCCTCTATCTGTTGATTCATGGTATAGAGCGCATCTTCAATCTCTTTTACCACCTTTAATGTATTGTCTTCTGAGCTGCCAGGTTCCATCTCCAGTTGAACTTGAATAAAGTCTGACGGCAGATCGGGGAAGAAAACCCAACGCACCGTACCACTGACAACCAGTGCGACAGATAGAATAAGTACCCCAATAAATACGGCTACAACGCTATATCTATTTTTGATACAGGTTTCTAAAAAATAGCGATATTTATGGTGAATGAAGTGGTGGATCTTATTGTTAAGTGCAAGTTTAAAGCGCACAAATATATTGGGGTTAAGGTTAGGTTTTTTCGGCTTCATATGAGCCAGATGCGCGGGTAAGATCAACTTAGATTCTACCAAAGAAAAAACCAGACAGAGGATGACAATCATCCCAATGGATTTCCAGATGATCCCCTGAGGGCCAGATACCATCAACATGGGAATAAAGGCGGCTATGGTGGTTAATACCCCGAAGGTGGCTGGCATCGCGACCTTTTTTGCGCCTTTAATCACGTTATCCAGTGAGTGTCCATGTCGCTCTGTTTCACTATAGGCACTCTCTCCTATGACGATGGCATCGTCGACGACGATACCGAGTACCAGAATGAAGGCGAAGAGGGTTAATAGGTTAATCGACATCGAGAACGGTTCGATAGGCATTAATAGTGCGGTGCCTAAGAAACAGACCGGCAGCCCCATCATTACCCAGAAGGCCAGCTTAACGTCCAGGAAGAGGGCGAGGATCAGAAATACCAACACGGCGCCGTAGAACATGTTGGATAACATCATGTTCAAGCGTCCCTTGAGGTAGTGAGTCAAGTCGCCCCAGGTATCGAGTTTGGCAGAGGCGGGCAGAGTCTTACTGCGCTCGGCGATGTACTCTTTTACCTCGGCTGAGATATTCAGTGCGTTTTGATCGTCAATACTGGTGACTTCGATAATCGCCGCGGGTTTTCCGTTAAAGCGGGTGTACTCGAGTCTCTCCTCAAAGTCATCCTTAATCGTCGCGACTTGTGGCAACATAATTCGGCTGCCGTCGGTTCGGGTCGACACCACTATTTTTGAAAAGTCATCGCCGGTATAAGCCTGACCTTTGGTTCTCAGGAGAATGTCGCCATCCTGTGCTCGAATTGAGCCACCGGGAAGATCGATCGAGGAGCTTTGCACCGCTTTAGCCACCTGAGCGAAACTGAGTCCGTACTCTCTGAGCTTATTTTCCGATACTTCAATGCCTATCTCATAATCACGGACACCTGCGACTTTTGCACGAGTTACCGAAGGCAGTGCAGTGATATCCTCTCTGATACTCTTGGCCAGTTCCTTCATCTCATGCAGGTCGAGATCACCATAGACAGAGACCCAGATAACATTATTTTCCGGTTTGATACGGAAGATATTTGGTTTTTCGATATTATCCGGAAAGGTTGAGATGGCATCGAGTCTGAGTTTTGCTTCATCCAAAATATCTTGAGGATCGTAGCTGTCCTGAACTTCAATGGTCACCGACCCCAAGCCTTCGCCGGCAACTGAGGTGACTTTCTTTATACCATCAATATCCTGAATCGATTCCTCGATCTTTATGTTGATCCCTTCTTCGATCTCTTGAGGAGCGGCGCCAGGGTAGGCAACAGAAATTTGCAGATAGTTCAGTTCGAAAGAGGGAAATATCTCTTTATTGATGACAAAAAAGCTACTGAATAAACCTCCTAGGATCAGGAAAACCATAAGCAAGTTAGCGGCAACGGTATTTCTGGCAAACCAAGCCATTATTCCTGTTTGTGGTGTCATTATTGATCACCTGCCGCGGCTAAACGCTGCTCTCTTTCAATATCGCTTTCGGGCAGGCTAGTGCCGTTTTTGCTCGCCTCACCTAAAATTTTGACCAATTGGCCAGATGAAATATTTGTTAACTTAGTTAACGAGACGCGTTCGCCATCTTGCAGGCTATCTTTGATATACACATTGTTGACGTCAGTACGTACGACATTGACTTCACGAACTTCAACCAGATTATCGTCTGAGATCACGGTGACCTGGCCATTACGGACAATATGTCGAGGCAGTTGAACTATGCCATCTACGGTGCGGCCTTTAATGATAGCAGTGACAAAACTGCCATATTTAAGTGGTAGCAGTCCCTCTTTACGTCCCTCTCTAAGGTAAGGGTCTTTGATTTCGGCAACCAGATAAACCATACGGTTTTCGGCATCGATCACCCCTTCGCTGCGGATGATATTACCTGTCCAGGTGACTGTTTTTCCGGCAAGTGAGGCACTTAGGGTGACCTGAGTATCCGGGTTATCTACCGATTCGAGATAAGCCAGATCGTTATTGGCAAGTGGCAGACGGATCTCGGCAATACGTGTGTCATAGAGTTCACCCAAGTTGGTGCCTAGCGTAACGTATTGGCCTAAATCTACACTTCTTGTTTTGATGATCCCCTCAAATGGCGCACGAATAACGGTTCTCTCAAGGTTACGCTTGGCGCGTGCGAGTGAGGCCTGGGCAAATTTAACATTAGCTTGCTCTTTCTTGAGTTGAGGCAGGCGTAATCCCAGCTCTGGCGGGAGTCCGGCGTCATAGCCTTTCCAATCATTTTTGGCCACTTCCCCCCGAGCTATCTCCTCCTCTAAAGCTGCTTGTGCTTGGGCCAAGCTCGCTTGGGCTTGACTGAGATCTGCTTCATAATCCGATGGTTCAATGACTGCAAGCTGCTCACCTTTTTTTACGACACCGCCGGCAACAAAATTGGGAGAGATGGTAAGCAAGCGTCCCTTCACCTCTGTGACCAGTTGAGTTTTGTTCTTGGGAGTGACGACACCATATGATGGTAGGTTTAAGGAGACAGTTTGCTGCTCCACTTTAACGACATCGACGATCGGGACTGGTTTCTGCTCCTCCTTCTGTTCAGGAGCCTCCTTGGTGCTAATGAGAAGCCAAGCGGCTACGCCAAAAAAGACAAGAATATAGAGGGGAGTTAATCTCCTGAGTATTGTT
>Ga0209272_10001080_pt1 | contig 18319 bp, 15 predicted proteins | sample tdDd002_FD_187125 | JGI IMG/M metagenome (GOLD analysis project Ga0209272, IMG submission 187125) | Marine sediment microbial communities from the Atlantic coast under amendment with organic carbon and nitrate - tdDd00.2 (SPAdes)... | ecosystem: Environmental > Aquatic > Marine > Coastal >... | reverse complement strand
TGACAAATAAGATTAAACGAGTTGATTTACACTAAATCAACTCTTTTTTTCTTTTTTTTTAATGTTTATACTGTATATTTAGGATATAATTAGTATAGAAAAAGATAAGGAGAAGGATGATGGGAATATTTAAAAAATTTGTAAAGAGTCAATTTATTGAAGTTATAGAATGGACGGAAAACAATTTAGATAGAATGGTCTATAGATTTCCAGTAGAGAACCAGGAAATTAAAATGGGAGCAAAGTTAACAGTTAGACCATCACAAGTTGCTATTTTTGTGAATGAGGGACAGATTGCAGATGTATTTACGCCAGGTCTTCATACTTTATCGACAGAAAATATGCCGATTCTAACGAAACTTAAGTCGTGGAAATATGGTTTTAACTCACCCTTTAAAGCAGAGGTCTACTTTGTTTCAACAAAACAATTCACCAATATGAAATGGGGTACAAAAAACCCTGTTATGATGAGAGATCAAGAATTTGGTCGTGTCAGAGTTAGAGCATTAGGAACATATGCATTTAAAATATCTGATGCAACAGTATTTTTAAAAGAGATCTTTGGTACTTCAGGTGATTTTAGAACAGATGCTATCCAAGACCATCTAAGAGGCATTGTTGTAGGGAGTTTATCAGATTTATTTGCTGAATCCAATATACCTGTAATGGATTTCACCTCTAACTTAGATGAATTGGCTGAAAGAGGAAAAGGTAAGTTACAAGATAACTTTAATGGTATGGGATTTGAAATCACTCAGTTTGTAATTGAGAATATTTCATTACCAGAAGAAGTAATGTTGGCAATGGATGAAAGAAATAAAATGTCTATGCTTGGTGTTGATAGTTATGCAACATATAAAACCTTGGATGCTGTTGAAAAGGCGGCTTCTAATCCAGGTGGTTCTATGGCTGGAGCTGGTGTAGGTATGGGAGCTGGAGCTGCTCTTGGAAATATCATGGCACAAACTATGAATCCAACACAATCAGCGCCGAAACAAACAACAATTCCATGTAAAAGTTGTGGTCAACAGATGCCTGAAAATAGTAAGTTTTGTCCCGGGTGCGGTCAACCTACATCACAGACCAAACCTTGTATTAAATGTGGTACACCTCTACAAGAAGGCAGTAAATTCTGTGGTTCATGTGGTGAAAAACAAGAAAAAGTTTGCCCAGCTTGTCAAACACCTGTAACAGGTGCATTCTGTTCAAGTTGTGGTACGAAAGTAGAATAATATGAGTGAAAATCAAGAACCTATTAGGATAAATAGCGGACAATTTCCTTGTCCAAACTGTGGTGCTTTTATGAAGTACTCGCCAGAAACAGGCGGTCTATCATGTGAGTACTGCAAAACTGAAATGGATATAACAAAAGATGATTCAGAAATAAAAGAATATCGGTTTGATGTTTTAGATGAACTCTCTAATCATCACTGGAATGATGATAAACGTGTTATTAAATGTGAATCCTGTGGTGGTGAAACCATCATAAGAATGAATGAAATAACAAAAACTTGTGTCTTCTGTGGTTCAGCTCAAGTTGTAACCGAAGCTTTGGAAGAAGGGATTCCACCAGAATCATTGATTCCCTTTATGGTGACACGAGCTGCTGCACGAGCAGATATAAAACGTTGGGTCAGTGGTAAGTTTTATGCACCAAAAGCACTGAAAGAGCTGAAGAAGTTAGATAAACTCACCAGTTTATACATTCCTTATTTTACATTTGATTCTGATACCTCAACGTTTTATATAGGACAAAAGGGGACTCATTATTATGTCTCACGCACTAAAATTGTTGATGGTAAAACAAAAACAGTCAGAGAAAGAAGAACAAGATGGCAACATGTTGATGGCGTATATAAAGAAGCTTTTGATGATATTTTAATACATGCCACAAATAAGTTAGATCAGAAACTTCTTCAATCCATGAAATCTTTTGATTTAAAAGCATTAGAAGCCTATCAGGAAGAATACTTGATTGGTCATCAGGCAGAACGTTATACTGTAAAATTAACAGATGGTTGGGATGAAGCTAAGACTGAAATGAAACAAATTATCTATCAAGGTATCAGAAATCAAGTTGGTGGTGATGAATTTAGATTAACAAATCACACGACTGATTATGGTGACCCATATTTTAAGCATATTTTGTTACCGGTTTGGATTACTACTTATGCTTATAAAGACAAGACTTACCCTGTATACATCAATGGGCAGACCGGGCATGTCGTTGGGGAATATCCTAAGAGTATTATAAAGATATTATTAACCATTGTCGGATTTGTTGGTATCGCAATTATTATTTATATGTTAATTAACAGTGGGGTATTTCAATGAAAAAATTACTAATAGTACTTTGTGCATTTCTACTAATTGGATGTCAAGATAAGGACGTAGAACCTGTCGAAGAGCCTATTGTCATTGAAATAGATGAAGATAGCTTCCATAATGCGAAAGTGAAGACGTACAATAATAGCATTCCGCATATTTATAAAAATTATATTGAAATGGATGATGATACATATGGTAATTATATTGTCGAGATGTTCGATAACAATTATGATCCTGTGTGGTCATATAAATGGCGAGACTTGGTTGTAAATAGAGAAGATTATGATATTGAACCGATTATCTATGAAGACATGATGATTATAAATGTGCAAGGTATTATTTCAGTTCATGATTTATTAACTGGAGAATTTAGATGGGAATTAGAAACAACTCATACAGATGCTAAGTTTGCCATAGAAGATGATATACTTTATGTTCTAGGATATAAAGACAATTATGTGTCAGGGGTTTCGTTAGAAACTGGTGAACTGTTGTTAGAGATTAAAGACAATAATTACTTAGAAGTTAATGCAATTGCTATTGAAGATGAAATCATTGCGTATTATGAAACAACAAACATCACACTGAATGCGGTTTCGTTTGATATAACAGGTACATATAAAAAGAAACATGCATATCAGGAAAGAAATCGAGTGATAGAACCATGGAGTTTAGCCATATCATCAGATGAATCAGAAACCGTAAACAATCTAATTGATGAGAACATGAATACCTGTTGGCATGAGATGGTAAAAGGATATGGTGAAAAAGAGTGGATTGAAATCACAAGAACTTTTCCTGTGGTTGTAAATGAACTCCACATAATGAATGGGGATCAGTCTTCTGAAAAGAACTATAATGAAAACGCTAAATTAAAAAAAGTAACATTAAGTGTTGGAGATGGTAAAAGTTTCACTTATTACTTTGAAACTTTTGAGTATGGAAAAGAAGATGTTATTAAGTTTGTTAAACCAATTATGGCGGATTATATTCTCTTAACTATAGTCGAAGCTGAACCAGGAGAGATGTTCAAAAACACATGTATCAGTGAAATTAGTACAAAGCAGTGAGTTGATGTGAATTTTTTTAAATGATATGATAACAATAGAGTATATTGAATGATAAAGGAGGAAATGATGGGTTTTTTAGATGATTTAGGAAAAAGTTTAAACAAAGTAGGTAAAAAGACAAGTGAAATGGCAAGTGGTGCTAAATTAAAACTGGAAATCACAAAAAATAAGTCCAATATTGATAAAAAATATGAGGAGTTAGGTGCAAGAATATATTTCTTAAATAAAGAAGGTCTTGAACCAGATGAATCAATCTCTGAAATGATTAATGCAATAGATGATATGTTTTTAGCCATAGAAAATCTTGAAAAAGAGATTGCTGATATTGCTACAGAACAATCCGATGGAGCGACTGAAAACACATGTAAACATTGTGGTGTGACTTTAGCTGAAGGTACGAAATTCTGCGGTTCATGTGGCGGTAAAGTGGAAGAAACAAAAGAAGTAGTTGAAGAAGTAATAACAGAAAAAAAATTATGCCCTAATTGTCAAGCAGAAGTAGGAGAAGCTAAATTCTGTAATTCATGTGGCACGAGTATAGAGTAATATGACTATTATTTGCGAACACTGCGGTTGTGAAAATCATATGGATTCTAAGAGCTGTTTAGAATGTGGTCAAACTATCAAAAAGAATGTAGAATATGTGATTTGTAGTACTTGTGGTATTAGCAATCCGAAGTCTGCAAAAACATGTATTGGATGCCAAGAACCATTAAGTGGTAGCAGTACTTTTGTAATAAATAATGAAGAAAAAGATCAAGAGGAAATTGAAGAGCTATTAAGTGTTGATGCTGCAGGTGTTGTTAAACCAGAAGCGCCTAAAAAAGCTCCAAAAGATTTCAAAAAAATAAAGAATATCGCTAAACTTGTTCTTCTTGGTATCTTAGTGATCTGTGTGATTATGTTATCACTTATTTGGTTTGGTAAACAAAAGATTTTCATTGAAGCTGAAGAAGGATTTCACTATGTGACTCAGACCGGTATATTACATGTTATTGATGAGTCTGGTAATGATTTAGAAGTTGCTTATGATGTTTCTTCTGAAGCGGAAGTTGTTAAATATGGGAGTCATATTTATTACATAACAGATCAAAAACTTTTTGCTATAGAACAAGGACAAGGTGTTTTAATCTCTGACCATGTGAATAGTTACAAAGTGAATCTTAAAGGCGATATGGTACTTTATACCGTATCAGAAACAGAAGTGTTGTATGGTGATTTGTATAAATACAACAGCAAAGAAACATTGAGAATTGATGGGAATGTAGGCGTCAATCGATATATATTCTATGATGATGATGTTTATTATGTCACAGATATTACCGATGATGAAGATTTAGGTGTTCTTTATATGAAACGTGGTGATAAATCATCTGTAAAAGTTTCTGAAGATGTGTATTCTCCAATATTTTCATTAAGGAAAGATTCGGTTTACTTCGTTAGAAAGAATATTGATACAGTGGATCGTTTTGATTTATACTATGTTAAATCTGGAAAAGTCACTGAGATTAGCCGAAATGTTAGTCAAATAGTTGTTGATCCCAAAGAGGAACTTTTTGCAGCTGTTCAAATGAAAAATAGTAAATTTAATTTATTGACAGTTAAAAGAGACAAAGTGACAACACTTGAAACAGGTGTGGAACAAGTGGGATTGAAGTCGTATTCCGAAGACTTAAATTCTATTGTATATATGGATGATATCAAACTCTTTATGAAAGAGTCTACTGGTATGAACAAACTATACGATGGTCAAGTTAAAGAGCTTGGACTGTTTGACGAGTTTTGGTTGTCTGATAATCAAAAGAAAATCTATACAGTTTTAAATAATGAGCTGTCATATTCTGATTTGAAAGACACACTGCAAAATACAATCAGTCTTGCAAGAGATGCTGAAATGCTTGTATTATCAGACTCAGGTGAAACGAGTGTTTATATTACAGAGGGACAAAGATACTTAGTAACCAATTCATATGTGAATCCTTTGAGTGATAAAGTGACTGAGACTTTGATATCAATGGATGAAAAATATTTAGTTTATTTAGAAGGTACAGATGCATATGTTTTAAAGAGTGGTGCCAAGGAAGCTGTTTTCTTAGGTAGCCAAGTAGATGTACTTATGACAATTGATAATTATGTTTATACCATTGTTGAAAACGAATTATTTAGATATAAATTAGGAAAGTTTTCATCAAATAAAGCAATTGATTCAATCAGAACTTGGGATGAGTTAAAGCTTTCAGAATAATAATGATGACTCGGGTATAACCCGAGTTGCTATTTGTTGGGAGGATACATGGGATTTTTTAAAGGCATATTTAATTTTGTGCTGATGATTATTTTAAGCGTTTGTTTGCTGGCATGGTTTAGTTATGGTTTATTGAATGATTCAGTTTTATCTTATGAAGAAAATCAAAAAATGGTTCAAGAAACACCTTTTACTGAAGAGGTGACAAGTGAAATACTTGATAGATACCATACTAAATTATCTGATTTGAGTTTTGATGAGGATGTATTATTATCTTTTGTTAATGAATCAGGCATGGGGGTTTTGGGATATATTCTTTCTGAATATGAGGAGATGCCCAATGTTGATGTTTCATTTTTAAAAGAGTATGTTACTACAAACGTTGTTAGAGAAGAATCAAGTAAGTTTTATGGTAATGTAGACATAGCTGAAACCATACAAGCTTTAAGAGAAGTACCTGAAGGTGAAAGTATTACAAAAGCAATTGATGTTTATCTTGAAAGTAAAAATGTTACTATAGACCAGAAGGATGTAGACTTAGTAACTGGATTATTCATAGAAAACAAAGAGTTAGATGATGACAGTCTTAAAAATATGATAATTACTGAAATCGCATATGAGAAGTTAAATTTAAATGAGATGTCAACAGAACTATCATTACAACAATTATTTGATAAACTAATGACTAAAAATCCATTTACAGTGGTAAGAGAATTGTTGAATGTTATCAATAAGAACATTTATGGTTATATGGTCTTGATGATGGTGATTGTTTTATTATTGATTTTAGTATCAGAATTTAAATTTACTACTGCTACAACTTGGTTGAATTTATCTCTTATCTTGGCAATACTACCATTACAATTGATTAGATTATTAAACTTTGTAGTAGATGGTCAATACTTTACTGTTTTTAATGGTATGGAAAGTTATAAGAATTATATGTTGGATGCGGCTATTGCGAAATTGAATGTGTATTCTATAGTTGTTTTGATTATGGTTGTGGTTTTGTTTATATTAGTTAAGATCTTAAGAAGACAAGTCGAAGAAAAAATTGATCTAAATGAGCAGAATGAGCAGAATGATCAAAATGATCAAAATGATAAAAAGAAAAAGAGCAGATTTGTTCTTGTTAGAATTGCTATAGTAGGTGTTTTGCTGTTTGGATTGTACATCAACACAAAAGCTTGTTACACTTATAATATGAATATTTATGATGAAATAGCGACAATCAAACCATCTGATTTTGATCCTAAAAGTATGGATGAAACGTTAAGTGGTCTGTTGAATATTGATTATGATTTTTAGGGGAGTTATACTCCTCTTTTTTTTAGTTTTTTGTAAAGTATATGATTTTAGGTCACTTTTACATATATTGTTTTGCTTAAGGTTATTAAGGAAGAATTAAAATCTTTGTGTCGGCGTTTACAGAGAATTAAACGAGTGTTAGGATTAGTATATCAACAACTAGTTTGGAGGACATTATGCACTTTTTTAACATGGTAAATATTGATGAAATCTTTAAAGAAGGCTCAAAAATATATAAAACAACCTTTAAGACATTTCTCAAATATGCCTTGTTAGCTGTAACTTTGTCATACTTAGTTTCAATATACGTTGGTATATTAGATACATTTTTATTTGATTATGATATAGCCTATATTATTGCAATCGTATTATTGGTACTCTTGTTTTTACCAATTGCATATTATTCTATACGTGTGAATATGACAGCAGCAAGCAAATTTAAAGCACTTATTGAGGGACAACCCTTCAATTTTAAAGAAAAATTTAAAGAGAGTAAACATGAGTTTTGGAGAGTTTTCTTTGTTTTAGCAGCAAAGTTTCTGATTAGGTTAATGATGCTTTTGGCATTGTTACCAATCATTTTATATGTTGTCAGTTTGTCATCGCCAGGATCGTTGGTTATGCAAATGAACACGAATATCATTATGGTCATTATGTTTTTTTCAGCATTGATAGCAATGGGATTACTTTATCTACTGACTAGACTTGAGTTTGCATCACTTATCATTTACTGGCATGCAGAAACTGATAAGTCGGATTTAAGTGCCAGTATGAAAATGACAAAATCACAGTATTTTGCTAAGTTGAAATTAATGATTGTAGCACATATTCCGAATCTTGTTTTGAATATAATTACAACATTGAATTTTATTTATAATTTCCAAAGTTTTAATCCTGTTATGAGATGGGGCTATATATTAGGGCTAATTGTATTTAACACTGTTACATTTTCTTGGTCTATGTCATTCTATTACCCATTGTTTAAGCAAATGAAAGCATTTGCCCTTCAATCGGAAAAATTAGTAGATGAAGAAGGTCGTGAATGGTTGACATTTTAGGAGAATATTATGTATAAGTATTTAGTATTTGATTTTGATGGGACTTTGATTGATTCAAATTATTTAATCGATAGGACCATAAGAGCTACTGCAGAAAATATCCTTGAAGAGGATGTTTCTCAGGAGATAATAGACAGTATTTGGGGAAAAGTTTTAGCCGAACAAATGGCTGAACTAGATCCAAGTAGAGTAGAAGAGTTGTGTAATTTTTATTCAACATACTATAGAGAACATCGTGATGAACATACCACTATTTTCGAAGGTATATTAGAGATGTTAGAAGAACTTCATAAGACTTGTAAGATGGGTATTGTAACGAATAAAGGTACTAGTGGTTTAGAACATGGATTGGATCTCTTTGATATGAAAAATTACTTTGAGATTGCCTTATCAAAATCTGATGTTGTGATGAAGAAACCACATCCAGAAGGTCTTTATAAAGTCATGGAGCATTTTAATGCAAAACCTGAAGAGGTATTGTTTATTGGAGATTCCATTCACGATATTGAATGTGGTCAAAATGCTGGAGTGGATACTATTTTAGTGGCATGGACTGTTATGGATTTAGAAACACTCAAAAAGGAAAATCCAACTTATATCGTTAACACACCAGAAGAAATTATTGATATTGTAAACAAAAGAGACTCCTAATTAGGAGTCTCAAACTTTGTAAATATCTCTGAAATGAGTGATGATATTTTCGTTTCTCATCTCAAGGTCTTCTTTGAGACCTGTATCGTATTTTTTATTGCCGATCAGTTCCTCAAAAGCTTCTTGGGTCTGAGTATTAACGATATAATGAGAGAGAGATGTTATTAGTTTCTCAGAATAGTCAACAGATGACTTAAATAATTCTAGAAAACTATCATTATAAACGATCGTATCGTCGCATGGGTGTAACCATGTGGCTTTTTTTATGTTTAAGAAATCAATATCTTTGTTATATTTTGCTGGAAATGTTGCAGTTATAATACGTCCTTTTGATTTTGAAGCCTTGTCAACCAACTTGTAAGTACCTCGTTTAAGTGAGATAGGATCATAAAGTGATTTCAGTGTACTGCTCATATCCTTAAAACATCGAGCAATTTCAGTCACTTCAATTTTCTTAGAAAAAGTATCTTGTATAACTTTAGATAAGTATAGAGAAATAAGTTTGCTTTCATGTTTTCTCAGTGTAACAGCATTACTTGTTTTATGAAGTTTTGCCTTTTTACCATTGTAGATATCACTAATAAGAGTATCCAAAACACATTCAAAATATTTGTGGTTGTGACCTGAATCGACTCCTGAGAAGTAAAATATATAGGGATGTCCAATAGTATCTAAAGCATAATGGCTTAAAAATCCTGCCAAATAAGCAAATTCTTTATGAATAGCAGTTGTTTTGACATTTGATTTATAAAATCCCATGGGATCCATTGAAATGGCATGTTTGATACGTTTTGCACCATTAATAAAAAATTCGTTGATCATACTGGTATGTATCATTTCACTGTTATCGCCCATTTGATTGGAGTTTAACCATGGCTGGGGTTTATAATAAAAAAATAAATCAGGTCCTTGTGCACCTAAGTTAAAGACCTTTTTATTGGCTAAAATGATTTCTTTGACATCATCATTCAGTGTTTTTGTAGTTTCGTCAGCGCATATTAAATGACATAAAATATCAGGCATTAAATCCTCCTTTTAGTTAATCTATAGTATAAATGTATAGAATAAAGTTTCGTTTGTCAATTGACGTATTAACGCAAATATAACTTTATATAATATTATATATGATATAATATAATAAATACATTTATCTTGAGAAAGGACTTCTATGAAATTAACTAAACAAGAAATTAGTTGGGTTTTATATGATTGTGGTAACTCAGCTTATTCAATGGCAATTACAACCGCATTACTACCGATATTTTTTGGTATGTTCCGAGAAGGATCCACAATGGATTTAGGTTACTTTAGTTCTATTGCAAGTTTTATTGTTGCTCTATTGAGTCCAATCTTAGGAACCTTTGCAGATTATAAAGATACGAAAAAAAGATTTTTCGCTTTCTTTGCTATATTGGGTATAGTTTTTACAGGGGCATTAGCAACGGTACCAAATGGTGCTTGGCAATTGTTAATTACTTTTTATATCATAACTGTCGTTGGTTTTTCCGGCGCAAATATCTTCTATGATTCATTTTTAGTAGATATATCAGAGAACTCTCGTATGGACAGAGTCTCAGCAAGTGGTTTTGCTTATGGTTATATTGCTTCAGTGATACCTTTTGCTATTTCATTAGGCATTATCCTTCTCATTGGGCAAGACAATTTACTTGGGTATCAATTAGGATTTGTGGTTACAGCATTATGGTGGGGATTGTTTACCATTCCAATTCTTAAAAATGTTAAACAAGTACATTACATAGAAAAAGAACCAAGACCTGTACACAATAGTTTTAAGAGATTGGGTACAACCTTTAAAAATATAAAATCTCACAAAACAATCATGATTTTCATGTTGGCTTACTTCTTATATATTGATGGTGTAGGTACTATCATTAAGATGTGTGTGCCATATGCTCAAGAAGTTCTTGGTAGTGATGGTTTTGATATGTTTGTTATGTTGGGTATTTTACTGATTGTACAGTTAATTGCTTTCCCATGTGCGATTATCTATGGCAGACTGGCAAAACGCTACTCAGCCAAACGTATGTTAATTGTAGGTATTATTACTTATATTATTGCCACTATCTATGCATTTTCAATGAATAATATCAATGATGTGTTTATCTTAGGTGCGATGATCGGATCTGCTCAAGGTGGTGTTCAAGCACTGAGTCGTTCGTATTATGCAAAAATTATTCCTAAAAAGCAATCTAATGAATTCTTTGGATTCTACAATGTCTTTGGAAAGTTTGCTGCAATTTTAGGACCTTTATTAATGGCAGTAACAACAACGATTACAGGTAATGGCAGGTACAGTATTTTAGTTATTATTCCATTGTTTATCTTTGGTTTATTGGTATTTATTAAATTACCAAATGATGCTGGATTAGAATAATCATTAAAAGGACATGTGAATGTCCTTTTTTTATATGTTTGACTTGCAAATTGTTTTAGTATTTGATAAGCTAAGTACATTGAGAAAGCGCTTGCGCAAAAAGGAGTTTTTATGAAAGCTAATATATACGATGTTGCTGAGAAAGCAGGTGTTTCTATTACAACCGTGTCTCGCGTAATGAATAAGACCGGACGAGTTAGCCAAAAGAGCATTGAAAAAGTAAATGCTGTAATTAAAGAGTTAGGTTATCATCCCAATATGTTTGCTAAAGGCTTAGCCAATAAAAGAACTCACATCATTGGTGTTTTATTACCTGCATTTGATAATTTTATGTTTCCAGATACATTTACATTAGAGTATTTAAGAGGTATTCAAGAAGTTGTAAGATCTTTTGATTTTAATATACTGATTATTAATAGTCAATCCAATAACGACATGGATGAGACTGCAGAATATATGAAGCTGATTGACGGTAATAAGATTGATGGTTTAATTACTTTTGAAGGTATGATGAATGAAGAATATTTAAAATTATGTAAAAAAAGAAAATTTCCAATAGTTTTTATTGGTGATGATAGTGAAGAAACATATGAAAATCATATAATGCTGGGAGAACGAGAGTGTTATACTGAAATATTAATGTATTTGAAAAAATTTAACCATAAAGAAATTTGTGTTGTTTATTATGTTGAAGAGTCAATGATGAATGAAAAAATTAAATTTTTTGAAGGGTTATTTAAAGAACTGAACTTACCATTTGATGAAAAGGTAAATTGTTTGATCGATACAGGTCTTATGGTATCGTTTGATGAAAGTGTGGCGCTGCATATAGAAAAAGGTCATGCTTCAGCATATGTTACTGAATGTATAGAGTATGCTCAAACTGTACTAAATGGAACACTAAGACTGAATAAAAAAATACCAGAAGATGTAAGTACTATTTCTATAGAACACTCTTTTGAAGAATCTGAGTTATTATATCCTAAAATTGATAGTATTTTAATGGCAGGTGTTGAAATTGGCGAAAGCGCTGCTCAAAAATTGATGCGTCTGTTATCAGAGGAAGTTAATATTGAACCAAGGATTATAAGTACTGTAAAATCCTTTGGATCAGTTAAGAATTTAAAGCAATAATTGAATAGACAAATAAATAAACTAATTCACATATCTTTCACGATATAAAGGATTAGTTTGTATTTGAGGTTTTGCGAAAGCGCTTTCGCAAAGATGAACAAGAATAAATGATGCTAGTTTGATAATTATATTGGATTGGTTTTATTAATAGCTAATGCGAAATCGCTTTCGCAAGATATAAGGAATTAGGAGGAGTACGAATGAAATTGTTTGAAGATTTTGAATATGAACGAATAGACATTAATAAAATTGTATTAGAGTTCAAAGAACTGATTGAAGAATTTACTAATTCTGGTGATTACAATGAGCAAGATGTAATAATTAGTAAAATCTATATATTAAAAGACCATTGTGAAACAATGATGGGTTTGGTAGAAATTAGAAATGCGATTGATACTTGTGATGAGTATTATGAAGAGGAATTAGATTATATGGATGAAATTACTCCTATTTATGAAGATTTAAACAGTATGTTTTATAAAGCATTAGTGAATTCAAAATTCAAAATTGAACATGAAAAAAAATTAGGTAAACAGATATTTAAGATTGCTGATTTAAAGAGAAAGATATTTATACCTGAAGTATTAAATGATTTATCACTGGAAAACAAACTTCAGAGTCAGTATGGCAAGTTGAAGGGAAGTGCGTCCATATTATTTAAAGGTTCTATGAGAAATCTTGAAGAAATGGTGCCGTTTACGGAATCGATAGATCGAGAGACCAGACAGGAAGCTCAGAAGGTCATGAACAAGTTTTATAGTGATAATGAAGCAGAGTTTGATGATATATATGACCAACTTGTAAAAGTAAGACATCAAATAGCTGAGAAATTGGGATATGAGAACTTTGTTGAGGTTGGCTATAATAGGATGCTTAGATCTGACTATAATGCTGAGATGGTATCAAATTTCAGAGAACAGATTTATGAAGTGATAGTACCATTTGCTACAAAGTGGAGAGGTAATCAAGCTAAAAGATTAAATTTAAAAGAACTGAACTACTATGATGAACCATTATCTTTTGTATCTGGAAATGCAATCATAAACCATGACGCAGATGGAATTTTGGAAAAAACAAAGATAATGTTTGAGGAAATGTCTGAAGAGACTAAAGTTTTTGCTAATTACATGTTAGACAAAGAACTTATTGATATTAAAATAAAACCTGGAAAATTAGATGGAGGATTCTGTTCTTACTTAAATGATTATCAAGCGCCGTTTGTTTTTGGTAACTTTAGTGGAACTTCTACAGATGTAGATTTGTTAACACATGAAATGGGACATGCATTTCAGAGTTATATGAGTAAAGGACTTAAACCATCAGAGTATTATTATGGTACAGCGGAAGTCTCTGAAGTTCACTCAATAGGAATGGAATTCTTGTCATGGCCGTGGATGGAGTCATTCTTTGGAAATGAAACTGAAAAATATAAGTACATACATTTAAGTAAAACAATGTTAGAGATTCCGTATATGGCTCTTGTAGATGAATTTCAACACTGGGTATATGAAAATCCTCATGTAAGTTCAAAAGCTAGAAAAACAAAATGGAGAGAAATAGAAAAAAAGTATTTACCACATAGAATGTATGATGGTAACAAATATTTGGAAAATGGTGCTTATTGGCATAGGCAAATCCACATATTTTTAGATCCGTTTTATTATATTGATTATGCATTAGCGTCTACTAATGCACTTGAAATATGGGGTAGGAACATTAATGAGGATAAATTAGTATGGGATGATTATCTGAAATTATGCAAACTGGGGGGAAGTCAACCATTTCTAAATGCGATTAGTTTGGCAAATCTTAGTAATCCCTTTGAGAATGGTACTCTTAGGAAAATCGTGACTCCTGCTATTGAATGGCTTCATGCAATTGATATCAGTAAAATGTAAATCTTATATTATTGATAGTACTGGAAATTAATCATTTCCAACTATATAAATTTATTGGGGGGGATTAGATATGTCTACGATATATGTGTTCAAAGCCCAACATGATCAAGTAGTAAAAAAGGGGGATTTTGCAGGATGAAAAAATTTTTAGCATTATTGATTATTAGTATGTTGGTTTTCACAGTGCCATTAACAGGCTGTACAGAATCAACATCAGAAGAGGGAACTGAAGAAAAGAGTGAAGTTGCTAATCCAGGGAAAACAAGGACTACAAGCGACGCTTTGATCGTATCTTCTGCAGAAGGATTTACAGGTAATTTTTTGCCTTACTATGCTATCTCTGCGTCTGAGATTAATATTGTCAGTTTAACTTTTAGTGAACTGTTAGATAGTGATGCAGAAGGTAATTATAGATCCGATTTAGCAGAGTTTATTGGGATGTCTGAAGACAATAAAACCGTTAAACTTAAGATCTTAGAAAACGCTATATTTTCTGATGGTACGCCAGTGACAACAAAAGATGTTGCTTTTTCTTTTAATACTTTAGCAGATCCGAGTTATACTGGTCCACTAAGTTATTTGTCAATGAATATTGAAGGTTATGATGAGTATTATGAAGACACTGAAGGTGTAGTTAAATCAATGAGTGGTCTTAAGATTATCAATGATCGTGAAATTGAAATCACTTTTTATGATTCAATGCGTACCAATATGGAGACCATAGCTTCTGTGCAGATTTTACCAGAGCATTATTATGGTTTTGATAAAGGCTCTATGGATCAACTTAAGTCACAAGTAGAAGATATAATGGGTTCAGGTCCGTATATATTATCAAATTATGAGCCAGCTCAATTTGTTGAACTGACTGTTAATGAGAACTATTTTGGTGAAAAGAAACCACAAATCAAGAAAATTATTGCAAAAGTAACACAGTCAGCTACTGTCATTGATGAATTGTTGGCAGGTGAAATTGATTTGATTGAATTAGTGAATACACCTGAAGAAATTGAAATCATTAAAGAAGCTGGATATATTGATTTATTACCATATGAAAATTCAGGATATAATTATTTTGAATTCAATTGTAAAGAAGCACCAACAGATGATATAAATGTTCGCCAAGCATTAACATATGGATTAGATCGCCAAACATTTGTTGATAGCTATTATAAAGGTTTAGCAACAACTCAAGATAGTGTTCTATATAGTGCGTCATGGGCTTATTCAGATGAGGTAAATGATTTTTCATATAATCCTGAAAAAGCTATTGAACTACTTGAAGAATCAGGTTGGGTATTAAATAGTGATGGCTATCGTTATAAGGATAACGAGAAATTAGTCATTGAGTTATCAGCAACTTCAGAAAATGCTGCTATCGAATTTTTAGCACCTATCATGATTGAGAACTATAGAGAAATTGGAGTGGAATTACTTCTTAATTACCTTGATTTTAATTCATTATCAACATTAGTTTTTGATGAAAAAGTAGGTTTTGATATGTATTCTATGGGCGTTGGTTATGGTTCGCCTGATCCGGATCAAATAAAAGCTGATTTCCATACTGATTTTGATGTTGAGGGTGGATACAATGCTTCTTGTTACAATAATGAAGTGGCGGATAAATTGTTAGATGAAGCGGTACTGATTATGGATAAGGATGAAGCTAAGATTTTATATCAAGAGTGGGCTGAGATAGTCAGTAATGATATGCCGAGAATGGTACTCTCTGCAACAAAACCATATGTTGCAATTAGTTCTCGTGTTAAAGGTCATAAACCTTCTGCTTTTGAGTTTTGGTCAACAGATATCTTAAATATGTATTTGGAAGACTAAATTGATACTTATTATATTTAATTTTATAAAATGCCCGGTTAATACCGGTCATTTTATTTTACACAGATAAGAATATTCATTAGGGGGATACATTATGTTGAAATATATTATCAAAAGACTACTCCATATGATACCAGTTGTACTCATCATATCAATTATAATTTTTGGAATGATAAAGATTATGCCTGGTGATCCAGTAAAAACATATTTGGGTGGCAGTCGTAAAATAACACCTGAAATGCAAGCTAAAGTGGAAGAAAAATTAGGATTAAATAAGCCAATTGCAGTACAGTATGGTATTTGGTTAAAAAATACGATTTCTGGTGATTTTGGAGAATCTATTCGATATCGTAAGCCTGTAAGTGAAATAATCGGGAAGTTTATATGGAATTCGTTCATTTTAAATCTCGCTGAGTTCATAATTGTATTTGGGATTTGTATACCTGTTGGGATAAGGACGGCGGTAAAAAAGTATTCGAAAACTGATAATTTCTGGACCATCTTTTCACTCATCGGTGTATCGATGCCTGCATTTTTCTTTGGTTTGGTTCTAATTTATATTTTCTCAGTTAAATTAGGGATACTTCCGATAAGTGGCATGGTAACCCCTGGAACAAATTACACAGGATTAGCATATGTGTTAGACGTCGGAAAACATATGATTTTACCAACCATTGTTTTAAGTATAGGCGGTTTAGCAAGTACTATTAGATTTGTAAGAAATAGCATGTTAGAAGTCATTAAACAAGATTATATAAGAACCGCTCGTTCGAAGGGATTGAGTGAAAAAGTTGTTATCTATAAACATGCTTTTAGAAATGCATTAATTCCCATTGTAACTCTTATTGGATGGTCAATTCCCGTATTGTTTTCAGGAGCTTTAGTTATAGAAAAAATATTTGTATGGCCAGGACTTGGAAATGTTATGTTTGGAGCGTTGATGCAAAGGGATTACAGCTTGGTTATGACAATGAATATGTTCTTTTGTATTTTAATGCTATGTGGTAATTTATTTCAGGATATCGGATATGTTCTTGTTGATCCAAGAGTAAAAGTTGAATAGGGGGCGAGAGTATGTGTGAAAAACCATTAATTGAAACAAGTGTTGTTTTTGAAGAAGATGATCACGACATTATAGGTATCTGGGAATTAGCATGGCGAAACTTCAAGAAAAACAAATTAGCTGTTTTGGGGATGATTATTTTTCTGTTTATGTTAATGCTAGTTCTAGTTGGACCGTTATTGTCACCATATGGTAGAGATGCCATGGATTTGACAATAGCAAAAGAAGCTCCAAGTTTTAAACATTGGTTAGGAACGGATGAGTTTGGTAGAGATTATTTGACAAGGCTGATGTATGGTGGACAAGTCTCGTTAAAAGTTGGATTGTACTCAACTGTTGTATCGCTAATTTTAGGAGTAACTTTGGGAGGTGTTGCAGGGTATTACGGTGGTATAATTGATAATTTATTAATGCGATTAGGAGAAATTGTGAGTTCTTTTCCATTCATGCCATTTGCGATAACCTTTTCTGCAGTTGTTGGAACCAAAGTATCACCTGAAAATAAAATGTACGTCATAATGACTATACTTGGCATATTGAGCTATCCAGGATTGGCAAGATTGATTAGAGGTCAATTGCTTTCCCTTCGAGAACAAGAATTTATGCAAGCTGCAGATGCTTTAGGTTTGTCAGATGTAAGAAAAATATTCAAACACCTGATTCCAAACACATATGCATTCATTATAATAAATGCAACATTAGGAGTAGCAGGTGCTATTTTAGGAGAATCTGCATTATCTTATTTAGGATTTGGTATTGTACCACCTACACCATCATGGGGAAACTTAGTTGTTTATGCCAACAACTCATATACACTAAAAAATTTACCGTGGTTATGGATTCCTCCAGGTATATTAATACTTATAACTGTTGTGAGTATTAACCTTATGGGGGATGGACTTAGGGATGCTGTTGACGCGAAATCAAATGATTAGGAGGTGATGAGGTGTCTAATTATATTTTAAATGTTAAGGGATTGAAAACGTATTTTTATACTGATGAAGGTGTTGTCAAAGCTGTTGATGAAGTGGATTTTAAAATAAGAGCTGGAGAGACGATCGGCATTGTTGGGGAATCTGGAAGTGGTAAAAGTGTTACTTCCATGTCTGTTATGAATTTAGTGTCAAGCCCTGGGAAAATAATAAGTGGTCAAATAGAATTTAAAGGTGAAAACCTTAGTCATAAATCAGAAGAGGAAATGCGAAAAATTAGGGGCAATGATATTTCTATGATTTTTCAAGAACCTATGACTTCTCTGAATCCAGTTTTTAGAATTGGGGAGCAAATCTCTGAGGTGTTGATTCTTCATCAGAAGTTATCTAAAAGGGAAGCGCGA
>Ga0209272_10001077_pt1 | contig 18336 bp, 18 predicted proteins | sample tdDd002_FD_187125 | JGI IMG/M metagenome (GOLD analysis project Ga0209272, IMG submission 187125) | Marine sediment microbial communities from the Atlantic coast under amendment with organic carbon and nitrate - tdDd00.2 (SPAdes)... | ecosystem: Environmental > Aquatic > Marine > Coastal >... | reverse complement strand
TCATCACAACAGTGCGTACTTTTTGAAATGGCAATTGGTACTCTTTTCCCAATTCTGTAATCAATTTATGAAAACCACCGTTCGGTAGATGAAGGTTAGATTTTAAAGTGGCAAGGGTCTCTTCTTGTTGTGGCGTCAGGTCGCTCATCGGGACTAAAATCCTCTTTCTTGTTCATTCTATCGTGGCATAGCACGCTCAAGTTCACAATGGCACCAACCTTATACTAATCGTACTCTCCACGCGAGGTTGTTTTACAAATCAAAAATCTATAGAAATAAGCCCCACAAACATTGAGGGGCTTAGCGTTAAGTAGTCATCATATGCGTGTCAAGCCACTTTACAGCCAGTCTGCTTCGCGTTACCCGACTCGAAAAATTCTTGATGCAAAGCTCGAATCGCAGCTTGATACTCTTGATCGCTCACCACAAACTGGACATTAACATTACGCATTGAGGAATGAAGTGCCACTGGTGTAACGCTGTGTTTCATCAGCGCCAATACACCTTGAGCTAACGCTTTGTTGGTATCCACCTGTGATCCAATCGCAGAAATAAGCGCGACCATCCGCCCTTTTATTTCAGCTTTTGGATACCGCTTTTCCGCTTTATACAGTACTTTGTTTAAGCTTTCATTGTTCCCGCCGAGATAGTAAGTAATAGAGTTGGCATTCATCTCTTTACCAATTAGCGTAACGTGAGCATCTGAGATAATTTCCATTAGGTCATAACTCACATTATCAACTTGGCCGACCATGGCTTGATCGAAAACGTGCAACGCAAATACTCTTTCTTTCCCCGCAATTATCTCAACTTTATCCGTCGTCGGACGGTATTGGCTTGAAATCAAAGTTCCGGAATGCTCTGGCTCAAATGTGTTTTTGATTTGTAGTTCAATACCACTTTCTCGCAGTCCAGCCGCCGCATTAGGGTGGATAGCTTCCATCCCTAGGTTCGCTAACTGATCGGCAACATCGTAGTTGGTCAAGCCAATCGGCAACACGTTGTCTGCCCCTACTACTTTCGGATCTGCGGAACTTAAGTGGTATTCTTTATGAATAATGGCTAAGTCAGCGCGAGTCAATGAAGCGATGCGACTGAATGTCATCTCGCTATAACCACGATCATAGGTCGTCATCAAACCTTGCTGACACGATGCATAGCCTGTCACGATGGGCAATTCTTGAGAAACGTCGATGTCAGCAAAGGCATCAAGAATGTTCTCATCCAAACTTTTTGGTGTTTCTGAATTCCAACCAGACAAGTCCACAAAACGCGAGTTAATTCCGATGTTCTTTAGCTTTAACGCCGTATTGTACGCACTGTGTGCCTCACCAATTGAAGCAAGAAATTCCCGCACTTGAGGTAAGTAATGACGAAGTGAAAATTGGCCATACTGACAAGTGTCGAAGATATTAGCGATACAGCTTTTCGCTTCTGCGATACGAGAACTAATAAACTTGTCTGCTCGCAATCGGTTCATTGGGTCTGCGAAGATATGTCCATTGGTGAGTAGCATTCTTTGCTCAACGTAATCTAAAGCTTCGCACCATCTTTCATCACGTTTTGCTATCAATTGATAGACACCTGGTTTGCTGGTTTTTTTGCACTCTAGAAGCGCGTCCGTCATGCCACTGTATGCCGACACAACAAAAACTCGGTTATACGTTTCACTGGGTACGCTAGGTACTAGAATGTTATCCAGTACCGCATCAAACGCAGTCATGGAAGTACCGCCGATTTTCTCTACGGTATAAGTCATAAAAAGACCTTATGAGATTTTTGTAAGAGGAGGAAATAGGAGCAGGAGGTTCACTCCTGCTCTGAAAAGAGTATGTTGAGTTAATCAACTAGAGGGTATACGCCATTTTCATCATGGACTTCTTGACCAGTAATTGGCGGATTAAAAACGCACGCCATTACCATCTCTTTGTCTTTATAGGCGCGAAGATAATGTTCATCATGCTTATCGAGGATATAAAGCGTGCCCGGTTTAATTGGGTAGGTTTCCCCCCCAACAACTTCAATTTCCCCTTCCCCACTCATACAAAACACAGACTCTAAGTGGTTCTGATAATGGATATGAGTTTCCGTGTTTTCAAAGATGGTCGTAATATGGAATGAAAAACCCATATTGTCATCCTTGAGCAGCATTCGAACACTTTCCCACGTTTCTGCTACGACTCGGCGCTCGCTATCTCGACACTCATCCAGAGTTCTAACTATCATCTGATTCTTCCTTATGATGCTTTTTTAAAGTGCTTCGCTACTACTTGGTCTACAGCATCTTCAAAAATGCTCAGCCCCTTTTCAAGTTCAGATTGGGTAATGGTAAGAGGACAAAAGAATTTCACCACTTCGTCATCTGGTCCTGCGGTTTCAATGACCATGCCGTTTTCAAAACATCGCTTAGCAATTTCACCTGACAACTCGCCACTACGACACTCCACCCCTATCATCATGCCGCGCCCCTTTTTCTGTACAAACAATTCAGGGTGGCGCTTAATATTTTGCTCGATGACTTCAGTGACCATAGCTGAACACCTAGCGATGTGGTTTTCGAACTGGGCATCTGACCAATAAACCTCTAACGCTTTAGCAGCAGTAACAAACGCGTGGTTATTACCGCGGAAAGTTCCGTTATGTTCGCCCGCTTTCCAAATATCAAGCTCTGGCTTAAGCAGTACAACCGCCATTGGGAGTCCATAACCACCTATAGATTTTGATAGTGTGACGATATCTGGCTGAATGCCTGACGGTTCAAAACTAAAGAAAGTTCCCGTGCGCCCACAACCTGCTTGAATATCATCAACAATCAGTAAAATATTATGACGTTTACAAATCTTGCTAAGACGCTGCAACCATTCGTTAGAAGCAACATTAAGACCGCCTTCACCCTGCACTGTTTCTAGCAAAACAGCAGCAGGTTTATCCATACCAGCTGAGTTATCAACCAACATGGTTTCGAACAATTTCAAACCATCAATATCGGCATAACCTTCAAAAGGTATGCGAGTAACATTGTTGAGGCTCATACCAGAACCTTGACGATGATGTTGATTTCCCGTTGCCGCCAAAGCACCCGCAGTACAGCCGTGAAAACCATTCGTGAACGCTACAATAGAGCTACGTCGAGTCACCTTACGAGCAAGCTTCAGTGCCGCTTCAACAGCATTTGTACCTGTTGGGCCAGTAAATTGAACTTTGTAATTCAACTTTCTTGGCAACAGAATTTTCTCATTCAGCAGCGTAAGAAATTCTGCTTTAGCGCTTGAGTGCATATCTAAGCCATGGGTAACACCATCAGCTTCGATATACTCAACTAACGCCTGTTTCAAGATAGGGTTATTGTGGCCGTAATTAAGTGATCCTGCACCAGCAAGAAAATCTAAGTACTGTTCGCCTTGCTCGGTTTCTAGCCAACACCCTTTCGCTTTATTAAATACGACTGGAAAGCTATTTGAGTAAGAGCGGACTTTAGACTCTTGCCTGTTAAAAATATCCATAATAAGACCGTTTATTTTCCTTTTCTTTGGGGGGTATCAACGGGGATACGATACAAAAATTCTGTATCGTGCTTCCCTTTAAAGTGTTTGTCTTCATCTAGAAATGTACTGACTTCACCACGCTGGCCATTTTGCTTGTCGAGCTTTTTAAATAGTGCCCATGAAGCATCGTTTTCTTGGGTTATGGTGGTTTCGACTGTGCGGATATCGTTAAGCCCATCTCGCTTAAGCAACTCACGCAACATACTAAACGCTAGACCTTTCCCTCTATATCGTGGGGATACAGCTACCTGCCAAACAAACAAAGTTTCAGGGGCATCAGGCTTACGATAGCCCGAAATAAAACCTGCAATATCGCCACCGCAACGGGCAAGGACACAAGTACGACTGAAATGAGTTGACTGGAGGAAATTGCAGTAAGAGGAATTCACATCAAGAGGAGGACATTCAGCGATCAAGCGAAAGACTTCATCACCGTCTTGTGCTGTTGGTTCTAAAAATGTCCACTCAATTTCTGAGGGTTCACCTATTTCTGGGTACATAACCCAAGGTGCTGAGCTGATCATGTGTAGATACATATCCTTTGAACTCTAAACAAATTTTCTGCGCAATATAGTCCACATTACGAGAGATAAAGCAAACAACCAGTGACAAATACCAGAAATTCGAGATCAAGATCACAATAAAATCCTAGTTAATGCAACATTCAAATAGTTAGTACTCTAATTGATTTCACTTTTATGATGGTGATTTGAAGATTGAGATATCTGGAGAGTTCAACTAACTCGCTCATCTAATGAGACGAATACTAAGCCGATCATTCTGAGTGAGTTTTCTGAAAGCTTTCACCTATCCAAAAGAGCACGACTTGAATATAAACTCAATCATTTGACGTATATAGGCAAGTACCAACCATATTAATCAACACCTTGCATCAGACATAAAAAAGCACCTTGAACCCTAGTAATATTATTTTCTGGAATAAACCTTTGGATTAAGTTTTTACTAAATTAGGTTTCAAAAATATACAACCATTTCTACAACTTTGTTCATCCATATCAACCTAGTTTCCCACTCCGTTTTCCGAATACCTATTTACAATTCAATTATCAGGTTCATTGTTTCAAGTTGAGGCTTTTCAATGAGTAATAAAGATAGATTTATAAATCTCACCCTATGGTTGCTCTTTGTTTTTATGCCTTTTCATGTGGACGCTACGACACTCTCTATGCATTTACATGGTCAGATAGACAATCGATGCGAAATTAATTTTAACTCGGGTAATGTTATCGATTTATCTGGTAGGAAAAGTGAAACTCTACCTTTTGACTTATTTTGCAACCAGCCATTCAACATCGCATTGTCGTCAAAGAATGGTGGACTCAAATTAAAAAGTGACGCTGATGGTCATCTAACAAATTACTTATTTGAAATAGATATAAACAAAACTAAAACAAGTGAAAAGTTTGATAGCCAATCCTTGCTATCACCTAATTCAGTCAACAGTTTTGGGGTTATTCCATTCACTACACAGGGAGAGATTAGAATAACCCTAGAAAATATCCTGCTCTTTGCAGGGCAATACAGTGACGTTGTTGAGATTGATATATATCCATCAATTCACAACGTGACCAAATAGGAATACTGCCATTTAGGTAGATTACAGGTAGCTCTTTGGAATTAGAGCTAAACATGTACGTTTAAAGTAGAGTTGAAGGAAATTCATATGAAAAAACTAACGTTTTGCGCAGCTGCAATTACTGCTGTCTTAGCTTCACCTGTCAGTGCAGCACCGGGCGATGTTCAACTAGTAGGCTTTGTTTCTCCGGTCTGTGAAGTCTCTGGTTTAGCTACTCAACTGTTAGATTTTGGTTCTGTTGATACAATTCAATCTGTGTCTATTGGCATGAGCATGAAATGTAACGATGTTGATGGTGCAACAGTTAAACTAACCAGTTCGGAAGGTGGTTTAGAGTCTGACGATAGCGAAGATTACGCTTTGACTTATGACGCAACATTTACACCAGCTGGACTTCCAGCACTTGTACTAAACGCTCCAGGTGGCCCTGGTCTAAATGATGTATCAGTTACTCAGTCTTACCCTGGTTCTGCAACTTTAGCGACGGGTATTGCTGCAACACTAGACGTAGTCACTACCGAAACTGCTGCATGGGCTGGCGGTTATTCAGATACATTAACCGTTAACATTACATCTAACTAATATAACAACCTTGGAGGCTATTAACTTAGCCTCCAAATTTAATTAATTCTCAACGTATTAGATGGAGCTAAAGATGTTTCGTTGGATTAGTTTACTTGCACTTATCATATTTTGTTCTCAAGCAAATGCTTATCGAGTCGAGCCTATGGTTGCAGAAATGGAACCTATTGGTAAACGAGCTCAAATGTCGATGCGTATCGATAACACCTCTCAAGTCCCTCTTACCGTTGAGCTATACCCTCTTTCAATGACCATGGATGAACATGGAAATGAAACCATTGAAGCCGCAGACAATGATTTACTTGTGATACCGGTAACTGCCATTATCAAGCCGGGTCGTTCTCAGTCTGTGATGGTTCGTTATTTAGGCGACCCATCCATCGCACAATCAAAATCTTATCGTATTGCAGTTAAACAAGTTAAAGTTGAAGAGTCCGGGGCAAATAGCGGTCAAATGGGCCTGCTTCTTCAGTTTAATACTCTCATCAATGTTCGTCCTAAAAACACTGAACCAAAACTTGCTATTAAGAGCATTAAGTCCAAAGACAAAAAATGGTTAATAGAAGTTGAAAATTCAGGCAATAGTTACGGTCGCTTGTCAGATACAAACTGGACAGTGAGCGATGGTATTGAATCAAAGTATTTAAAAGGTATTGATATCAGCAAATTGATTGCTGGTACATTAATTCTTCCTTACTCAACTCGATTTTTCGAGATGCAACCTTTAAACAAATTTAATGTAGCGAATTTAAAAATAGATATTGAAGAGGGAAATTAATATGAGAAGCCTATTAGCAGGGTTATTCTCACTATTATTTAGCCACTATTCCTATAGTATCATGCTCTCGCCTACCGTTCTTGAGTATAATATTGACAGTGCTAATTCCTCCAAGATTGTCGTAACAAACAATTCTAGTGAGAGATTAGCACTGGAAGCCAATATCTATAAATTAAATTTCCACGACAACGGTGAGTTTGATAGTAAACAACTTGATAATGACGCCTTTCTTGTTTTCCCACCAGCCGCTTTTTTGAGCCCGGGAGAAAAACAAGTATTTCGTTTACAGTGGGTCAAAGAGCAAATACTGCCCCAATCAGAAAGTTTTTTCGTACGCTTTAGTCAAATAAACCTCACCAGTCCAAAGAATGAAAGCGATACAGTTAAATCAAACGTTCAATTTCAAATTCACTACAATGCGTTGGTACATATTTATTCAAATACGCAAAAACCACAGATCACTATGTATGTCAAAGATAGTGGCTTAATCACGTTAGAAAATGAAGGTAGCAAATACTCCTACTCTAATTTGTTGCAGTTCAACGAAGCCAACCTAAATTCTTCATTGAAGTTCAATGAAGTGATTGGAGATCTTTTTATACCTCCCTATTCAACACTAACGATAGAACCTTCCATTAAGCTACCAGCGGGTGAATATCATGGACGAACACAATAGTACCCGTATCGCATTACAAGCATTGTTTGCTCTCTTTTTGAGTCTGTGTGCTTGGCAAACTCAAGCAGAGGAAAGTGAGGTTGTTTTAAATCCAACCGGGCGAGATATCGAGATCACTTCGCTACTCAAAGTGAGTGATTCCGTTCTGGGAGAGGCTCTGATTACCATCACTGCAGACAACGATATTCAACTTCCTAAAGAAAGTACCATTGCCTTACTCTCAACCTTAGTATCTGAAGAAGCCCTTCAAACACTCGATAACGCCAGCCACAACGATGTATTGGTTAAAGCAGATTTTGCAAAGGCAGGCTTGGGGCTGACTTTTGATCTATCCACACTTGAGTGTGTTATTTCTGTGCCTGAGGATGTAAGTTTAACTCGTCAACTTACCTTGGCTCAGTCTAACGAACATTTAAATTATTCTGAACCTAGCTTCTTCTCCGGCTATTTAAATTACAGTTTGGGGGCTAGTGCTTCTCAAACGGTTGATGAACAAAGAGAAAGAGTCAATTTATACAGCGGAAGAATAGATTCCGGAGTCAACCTAGGCTTTCTAAATTTAGAGTATGAAGCTGTTTATGAGAATAGTTCCGCAAATTCAGCTTACTATTCACGTGAGGGCACTCGACTCAATATTGACTTCCCAAAACAAGGTACACGTCTAGTCATTGGTGATATGTATAACTCCGGTAAACTTCTACAAGATGCCACGGATATTCTTGGTGTCGGAATTACTCGAGATTTCACCTTAATTCCTACTCGAAATGTTCGACCTAAAGCAAATCAATCCTTCACTCTTCAGCGTACTTCTAGCGTAGATGTTGTCGTCGATGGCGCAGTAGTTCAACGCCTTTCTCTAGGAGCAGGTAGTTATAACCTAAGTGATATTCCATTAGCGCAAGGCAATAATGATGTAGAGCTGATCATCACAGATTCTAGCGGTCAACAAGAACGTATTCAGTTTTCCATCGCGACGGGCAATGATTTGTTGGATGCAGGGGAATTTGAATACAGCCTTATGTATGGTGTACCCAGTGAATATCGTCAAAATGAACTTCATTATCTCACCGAAGAAAAGCTACTTCATGGCTATATTGATGTAGGGGTGACGCCATGGCTAACCCTTGGCTTGAACGGCCAATCAAGACAAGATCTCTACCAATATGGTGGCACAATCCTGCTCGCATCTTCTATGGGTATAACCGAATTTTCCGGAGCGGCCAGTGAGCATCCAACGCTGGGTAGCGGCCAAGCCTATCGAGTCGCGTTCGACGCAGAGTTTGGTAGTGATTCGAACACGCGACCACAGCTCAGCATCATTTATGAGTATCAATCAAGTAACTATGCCGGCGTAAGAAGTTATAACATTGATGACTCTCCACTAAATTCCGTTACACACTACGCCTCTGCCTTTGGTTCTTTTTATCTCGCCGACAGCTTGAGGGCCGCTTTATCTCTAAACTACAGCGCAAGTGTGGATGAACAAGATGATTACTTTTCGATAAGCCCAAGTTTGTCAGGCCCATTTTTCGCCACACCAGCGACTTGGAGTACCAGAGTTAACTACCGAGATTACAGGTTTAATGATGACGAATGGAATACGTCGCTCACTTTAAGTTGGCCATTTGGTAAAAGCACACGAGTCATTGGTCGCTATTTTAGCGAACTGGACCAAGCTTCTTTAGATTATACCTATCAAGATAACATCGGTAACACTGGCGGCGTGTCGACTTTCGCCTCTATCAATAGAAGCCGCGATGTTGATACCAATGTCGATATGGGAATCAACTACACAGCTAACCAATTTATTGCAATCGCCGATCATACCACTCGTGTCGATAGCTTCGATGAAGATACACGCAGTCACAACACTCGTGTTGAAGTCAGCAGTGCTATCGCCTTTGCTGGTTCCAACGTTGCCATTGGCAGACCTGTTCGTGAAGCCTTTGCTATTGTTAGTCGGCATGAAAGCCTCAAAGAAAACCGCCTTTCCGTTGATCCAACAAGTGATGGCGAATACGCACGCGTCTTTAGTAGCGGGAGTGGAAATGCTCTTGTTCCTGATTTAGTTGCCTACAACACTCGCCTACTCAGTTACGATGTTGAGAATCTTCCACCTGGATACGATTTAGGTGACGGCGCATTTTGGTTAAACCCTGGTTACAAACAAGGCTACCTATTACAAGTTGGGTCTGACGCTGTGCTGACCGTGATCGGTACTCTTTTGGAAAAAGGGTCCAATCAACCAATTTCCCTTATCGCTGGTAAGGCGTTTTATTTAGGGGATGAGACACAAGATCCAATTGAATTCTTTACGAATCGCAATGGTTTATTTGCGATATCAGGATTAAAACCCGGAAAGTACAAGCTTGAGCTAAATAACAAAAAGCAGCAATCCATCACGATTTCATTAGATGAACAGAGTGATGTGTTAATCAGATTAGGAGAAATGTATGTGGACTAAAGTACTAATACTCAGCATAGCGAGTTTGTCTTACACGACCTTCTCGCAAGCCAATTGTAATGTGCGCTCGCTTAATCTAGACGTTATCTCTGAGCAAACCAATTACGATATACTCGCTGCTGGCAACTACACTGTAACTAACACTTACCGAGTCAGTGCCGCTTTCGAAGGTACTGAGTGTCAGGCAAAAATCAGCATTGACCTTGATGAAGGCGAGCTTTCGCTAAAAGGGCACAATGGCAATGAACTGCAATTCGACTGGCACGGTGGAAGTGGATATCAACAAGCCAATCAATGGCAAATAACATTAAATGAAGAGCAGCCTTCCGCCACATTCCAAATGCGCTATCCATCGTTGCAATGGCTCGATGCCGGTCACTATAGTGGAAATCTTGAAGCAACAATCGTTGGGGGGAATCTAGCGAGCCTCACGAGTATTCCATCAAAATCCACATCTATTGACATCAAAGTATTACCGGTTGCCAAAATCCAGTTTTATGGTTTAGCTCAATCACATTATGACCTCGATATGGGGTCACTATATTCAAATAAACAGATTCATTCTGCTCCTAAGTTGTGGGTAAAGACCAATACGGGCTATAGCGTAACCATTGAGTCAGCAAATCAAGGCATGTTAAGACATCAATCCGATGACTCAAAATGGGATATCGATTATGAAATGCTGTTTAATCAAACTCGTGTCGACTTGAATCAAGCCAACGCAACGATACAGCGACACACTCCGACATCTGGTCATCCGATACCACTAAAGTTTGCGATCGGAAATACAGAAAATAAGCCAGGTGGTACATACAGTGACACGTTACAAATATCGATTGAGCCGAGACTCTCACAACAACCTTAAGAAGTCTCAAACTTGAAACGGCTGAATACTAGCGCCCCCCATATTGCTAAGCTATTGTAAAAATTAAACATGCAAGTGGGACTAGGTATGCATTCTGAAACTAGTATGAATAACAAAAACATAAATATTATATTGGTTGGGAAAAACTGTATTCAAAATCAATTTATTAGACGTGAAATCGAGAAAAAAAGTGCGTTCACTTTCAACCGAAAGAGTTTGCAAGATTTTTATGAACGCTGTTCAAGCTATTCTTGCTCTGCAGACATTGTCTTGGTTTCGTATGATTTGTTAGAAAAAGCCGATCACGATATTAAGGAGCGTTTTCATACCTGTAGCAATGGTCTTATTGTCTACGATGTGCCCCATAGCTCTGATGATTTAAAACTAGCGGCCTATTCCAATTTAAAAGGTATCTTGTATCAAGACGCGCCCATCGATCATTTGCTACGTTGTCTCGAGGCCGTTGTCAGTAATGATCTTTGGTTGCCTAGAAAACTCATGGTTAAAATGCTCACGGATATTAGACCTTACGCGTTGAATTATCAGGAGCTAAGCCTAAATCTAACCAAAAGAGAGCAGCAGACGCTAGAGCGCTTGGTTCAAGGCCAGTCTAATTTGGAAATTGCAGAAGGTTTATTTGTGGCGGAAAGCACAGTAAAAACCCATGTGTACAAGTTATATAAGAAGCTTAATGTCCGGTCGCGCAAAGAAGCGATAGATAAAGTCTCTCACCCCCATTTAGATCGTGTGAACTAAACTCTTCTATCAAACAATAGAAACAAAAATAAACAACCCTATAAACCTATCGGTAAATAAGGCAAAAAATTTAGCCTGATTCATACTCAATCAATGGTTATTTTGCTACTGTTAAAGCTTAATAAAACAATGATTTATATATGGATGCTGTTATGCGAACTTTGATTGCTATAGCGATAGGACTCTTTTTCCTCTGCCAACCTGCTCTCGCAGAGGAGAAAAGTTACTCCGAAAGCGAGATGCTCGATCGCCCTTTGATGGAGCGTTACATTCTCGATGAACTCAAAGCTCTGCGCCAAGATCAGCAAGATTTAGAACGCCGCATGGTCATCCAAGTCACCGACAGAGAGCTTGCTGTCGCGGACAAATCTCTCAATTATGCCAACGTCACTGTTACCTATTTCTTCTACATCATTGCGGGTGTCGCTTCCCTTATCGCCTTTGTCGGTTGGCAATCATTACGTGAATTCAAAAACAACACCACAGAAATGGCGGACAAACGCCTACAATCTATCGCCGAAGAGTACGAGAAAAAGTTCAGTGCATTGGAGCGAGATCTAAAGCGTAAAACGCGGATTATCAGCGAAAATAACAAAGAAATTGAACGTATTAACGAGATTCACAATTTATGGTTGCGTGCGCAGAGTATGCCAACCGCAGAACAGCGAATTGATGTATATGATGAAATTCTAACGATCCGCCCTGGTGATTTAGAAGCCTTGACCTACAAAGCAGATGCGGCCATGGAGATCAAAGAGTACAACTGGGCTCTCAGCTTATGTAATCGAGTTTTAGAGCTAGACACCACCAATGGACCTGCCCTCTATCAACGAGCCTGTGCTTTCTCGCGCTTAGGTATTGAAGAACAAGCAATTGAAGATTTAGAGCGAGCGATTGAAGCAACGCCAACGATTAGAGATCTAATCACTAATGAGCCGGATCTCGAAGGGCTACACGGCAATCCACACTTCGATACCCTACTACCAAATCTAAATGAACACAGTTAATTCGGCTTTCTACAACAATGGCAGAGAGAGACTCAAACCATCTCTGCCAATCGTCACTTCATTCGGTAAGCTATGTTCCTCCAACCAGCAGTCTAGTTCATGGCTGATGTGGGTAATGACAAACTGCTTTGGCTTCAGACGCTCATAAACTTCAAGCGCAGTATCAATATCACTATGATTCCCGCGCTCAGTACTAGGAGGAAAAGAGCAGTCTAAAATCAGCGCATCAAGTTGCTCTACTAATGCTAAATGCTGCGCTGTCTTCGTGGGTAATCCATCGGTATCTGTTAAGTAGGCCACTCGATGCCCCTCAAACTCAAATAGATATCCGAAGGTAGGCCTAGAGTGCTCCATCATTAATGGCGTTATTTTCAACCCTTCGATATAAAAAGAAACCGCATGAGAAAGGTTAGAGCGAAAATCTAAACATCCAGAGTGCTTCAAGAGATCTGCACAACCTAAGGGGTCATTGGGACTCCACACTGGAATCTTCGGTCCATTCCCCCAACGTAAATGAAACAATCCTTGCACATGGTCAACATGGAAGTGAGTGAGCAAAAAGCCAATATAGGACCTAGGCGGAAAGCGCTTGTGAATATCCATAATCCCAGCATCAATCAACAGGCATTTTTTATTATGCTCTTCTCCCCACTCAACCATCGCCGAGCAGGGTTGTCTCTCCTTGTTGGAGTCGTTGCTTGCGGCTTCACATGCGGTGCAATGGCATCCGTAAAGAGGAACACCACCCGCTGCACCAGTGCCGAGTAAGGTAAGCCTTAACATGGTTAATCCATCACTACCTTTATTTTTTGGCCTTGTACCGTATTCGCCATTTGAGTGAGAAATTGCTCGGTACTACTTTGCAATGAGCCGCTATTGTCGATCACGATCGCATCTTCAGGTCGAACAGAATCGTATGCAATTGCGCGCTCTAAACGTTGTGCGATCTCTTGGGCACTTTCTCGCCCTCGACATTGCAACCGTTGTTGTAAAATCTCCGGAGTGACGAAAATCCAAACCACTTGCAGCTGGTCACCAAAGCGCGCTTTTGCTGTCGGTAGATACGCTCTGGAACCATTAACCATCACATCTAACCCTTGTGCAAGCCAATCGCACACTTCATTGCCAATCCCATATCGATAGCCATTCGCCTGCCAATGCATGGCAAATAAACCGCGATTTATACGAAAATCAAACTCTTGCTCTGATAGCTCAATATGATTTTCGTTACCTGAAGAAACTGGTCGAGTTATATAGCGGTGGGCCACCATTAGCGGATCTCTTAACTGTTCCCGAACCATATTCATTATTGAGTCCTTACCAGCACCCGACGCACCCAACACATAAAACAATTTCGCCACCGCTATTTCCCTCTCGTTAAAAAACTCGACTACCTTGTCGCAACACTTGCTGAATCTTCGCTTGGCCCGCTTTACGCTCTACCAAAAGTAAATCGGCTCTCAAACCTTCATTAACTACACCTCTATCCGATAAGTTTAGCGCAGAAGCTGGATTCGCTGTTGCCAGTCGCGTTGCCGCCGCAAGGTCAAGATCGTTACGTTCATCGTCCGCTAGCTTAAATACGGCGTCGATTAAGCTTCCCGGGAAATAGTCAGAAGACAAAGCATCAAGCACACCCAGAGTGGCCAATTCATGTGCGGCGACGTTACCTGAATGAGAACCTCCACGTACGACATTCGGCGCGCCCATCATCACTTTTAAACCAAGCTCATGAGAACGTTGAGCCGCTTCAATCGTGGTCGGAAACTCTGCTAACACTAAACCCAATGAGTGTGATTCTTCAACGTGCATTCGAGTCGCATCATCATGGCTTGCAAGAGGGATTCGTTTCTCACGACACAATTTGGCTATTGCGTAGCGATTAGCATCTGACCATTGCTCCGATTGAGCGCGCTGATCTTTCTCAAACTCAGCCATTTGTTGATCATTCAAATTGTACTTCCCTTGATAGTACTCATAATATTTATCCAAATTGACAAATTGGCGCTGACCGGGAGAGTGATCCATCAGTGATACCATATGAGTCTGTTCGAGATCTAAATACTTCTCGGCTAATTCCAATGTAGCGGCGTGCGGCAATTCACAGCGAATATGTACAAAGTGCTCGGCGCGATTTAAGCCCAAGTCTCCACTTTTCACTATCGTATCAATCATTTTATCGAGATTTTCCTGACGGTGTCCGCCATCACGAACGTCCCCAACCGCAATGGCATCCAACACAGTCGTGATACCGGCCCCTATCAACTGAGCGTCATGCGCGGCCATTGCAGATAACTCAGGCCAACTCACTTTAGGCCTTGGCGTAAAATACTTCTCTAAATTATCCGTATGAAGCTCTATGAGCCCTGGCATCAAGAATCCTTGATTCCCATCGATGGCACCTGGTTGTTGACTACCCGAATCAGACATAGCTCGAATCACACCGTTTTCGATTTCAATCGAGCCATTGATGACTTCATTTTCCAATACCAGTTGTACGTTAGTAATAATCATCTCAATCCCTTTCTAATGTTCAACAACGAATAACGTTGATTTGGACATGTCATAAATCTTATCCGCTACCCGTTGACGAACAGACTCATCATGAAAAATGCCGACGATAGCGGCCCCTCGTTGCTTGGCTTCAGAAATCAGTTCAATCACCACCTGGCAATTTTTCTCATCCAATGAAGCGGTTGGTTCATCCAGTAACAGTATTGGTGACTCAACAATGAAGCCCCGAGCGATGTTGACTCTCTGTTGTTCACCACCAGAAAAAGTCGCAGGTGCAAGATGCCAAAGCGCCTCTGGCACATTAAGACGACGAAGCAATATTTTCGCTTTTTCACGCGCTATGGTTTTGTTTTCCCCTAACTCGACCAAAGGTTGGCTAACCACATCCAATGCGCTAATTCTTGGAATTACACGTAGAAATTGGCTCACCCAACCGATCGTGTGTTTTCTTACTTCTAAAATGGATTTAGGCGTCGCAGTAACGAGATCTATCCAATGACGACTATCGAGATTTTGACGAACAAGAATTTGCCCGCCATCGACCAAGTAATTGGCATAGAGCGCTTTGAGCAGCGTACTTTTCCCCGAGCCAGACTGTCCAAGTAAAACCACGCATTCACCACTTTCCACTTGAAAGCTGCTGTCATCGAGTACCGACAAACTCGCGCCACCTTGATTGTGCAATACAAAGGTTTTACTGATGTTCTCGACACGGAGCATCACCTTGTTATTCATGGTATTCATCATACTTTCTTACCCTTGTAATACTGATGAGACGAGCAATTGCGTATATGGATGCTGCGGATCATCTAAAACTTGATCCGTTAAGCCAGTCTCGACAATTCGGCTCTCCTTCATCACAACTAAGCGATGGGCTAGCAAACGAGCGACCGCCAAATCATGCGTGACAATGACCACAGACAAACCGAGTTCAGTCACCAAATTTCGAATCAAATCAAGCAAGCGAGCTTGCACCGAAACATCTAATCCCCCCGTTGGTTCATCCATAAACACCAACTTCGGATGGGTGACCAAATTACGTGCAATTTGCAGCCTTTGCTGCATGCCTCCAGAAAACGTGATTGGCATGTCGTCAATACGATCGACGGGGATTTCAACTTGGCTCAACCAGTCAGCAGCTTGCTCTCGAATATCACCGTAGTGCCTTGAGCCAACGGCCATTAAGCGCTCACCTATATTTCCCCCTGCCGACACTCTAGGGCGCAATCCATCCATGGGATGTTGATGCACAACGCCCCACTCGGTTCGCAATAAACGACGACGCTCACTCTCTGACAATCCATACAAACTAACACTATTGTTAGGTGAGATTTGATACTGAACATAGCCGTTATCCGGCTCTTCACGACCCGATAAAACACGCAGCAAGGTACTTTTACCAGATCCTGATTCGCCAACAATACCCAGCACTTCACCCGGCCAAAGCTCAAAATTGATAGCCTGACACCCTTTACCCGGTTGATACAATTTGGTCAACTGAGAGACCTTAAGCAGTGGCTGAGGTTCGCGATGAGCTCGATTTATTTCAGCCAAACCACTGCTATTTTCAACTTCCATTACAGACACGACATTGACTCCTCACTCTTTGGTAGCGCTTGTTGTTCGCGACAATAATCCGTGTCCGAACAGACGAACATTCGGCCGCCTTGATCATCGGTTACCACTTCATCTAAGAAACTCTCTGTGGATCCGCAAATGGCACATGGCTCGCCCCACCTTTGAACCTCAAAAGGATGATCATCAAAATCGAGGCTTTTCACATCGGTATAAGGCGGAATAGCATATATACGCTTTTCACGCCCAGCGCCAAACAGCTGTAAAGCAGGCATTTGATTCATCTTTGGGTTATCAAATTTTGGAATTGGCGAAGGGTCCATGATGTATCGTCCGTTCACCTTCACGGGATAAGCATAAGAAGTAGAGATATGGCCATATCGAGCGATGTCTTCATACAGCTTCACGTGCATCACGCCATACTCTTCCAGCTCATGCATTTTTCGGGTTTCCGTTTCGCGAGGCTCGATAAAGCGCAGTGGCTCAGGAATAGGGACTTGATAGATCAATATCTGCCCTTCTTTCAGCGGCTTTTCAGGAATTCGATGCCGCGTCTGAATCAAGCTTGCATCACTGGTCTTTTCTGTCGTTGTGACTGCCGCGACTTTTTCAAAGAACTGGCGAATAGATACCGCATTTGTCGTGTCATCTGCACCCTGATCAATCACTTTTAGTACATCTGGCTGCCCGATAATTGCTGCCGTAATTTGAATGCCGCCGGTTCCCCACCCGTAAGGCATAGGCATTTCACGCCCGCCAAATGGCACTTGATAGCCAGGTATCGCTATGGCTTTAAGGAGTGAACGGCGAATCATCCGCTTAGTTTGCTCATCTAGGTATCCATAATTGTAGCCACTGGCTTGGCCTGATTCATACATCATGGTGGCTCTCCTTATCGGCTTGACTGCGTTGGTCGTACTCTTTTTGTAACTTACGAATCAACTCAAGCTCAGATTGAAAATCGACGTAGTGAGGGAGCTTCAAATGACTAACAAAGCCCGAAGCTTCGACGTTATCGCCATGAGACAAGACAAACTCTTCATCCTGAGCTGGGCCTTGGGGTACTTCATCGTATTCTTTGTGTTGCAACGATCTATCGACCAATGCCATCGACATTGCTTTGCGTTCTGAAAAACCAAAGGTGACACCGTAACCACGGGTAAATTTAGCTTTCTCTGTCTTGCTGCCTGTAAAGCCGTTGATCATCTGGCATTCGGTCAATTCAATATCGCCAACTTCAATAGCAAAGCCGAGTTCTTCAGGCACTATTTCCAACGTAACTTGACCAGAGCGAATTTCTCCGGCGAATGGGTGATTGCGTCCATAACCACGTTGAGTCGAGTACCCTAGCGCAAGCAAGAAACCTTCATCGCTGCGTACCAACTGCTGTAGCCTAGCGCTGCGATTAGCAGGAAAAATGGGGGGCGTGACCGTTATATCATCAGGTTCATTTCCTTGATCAGACTCCTCCACTGCCAATCCAAGCTTTTCCAGAATCTTTAACACTTGCGGGCAAAACTCTGATTCTTCTTCCTGGTGAGAGTTCACTTCAGGCTCAGCTCTCTCTTTGCTCACCTCTTTGCTTTCACGCCCTTCGGCCAAAAGCGAAAAATCCAATAAGCGATGCGTGTAATCGTAAGTAGGCCCCAGCAACTGTCCGCCAGGGAGATCTTTGTAACTTGCGGAAATTCTTCGTTCAATTCGCATGTTTTCTGTGTTTATTGGCTCGGTTACAACAAACCTTGGCAAGGTGGTTCGGTAGGCTCGGAGCAAAAAAATCGCCTCAATGAGGTCTCCCCCTGCTTGTTTGATTGCCAGAGCCGCTAACTCCTTGTCATAGACGCTACCCTCAGTCATCACTCTATCCGTCGCGCCTGCTAGCTGATTAGAGATTTGATCGACACTCAGTGGCTGCTGAGATTCTGGGCCTCGGCGTTTTTGATCTTGAAGCCGATGTGCCGCGGCAATGGCTTTTTC
>Ga0209272_10001076_pt1 | contig 18354 bp, 17 predicted proteins | sample tdDd002_FD_187125 | JGI IMG/M metagenome (GOLD analysis project Ga0209272, IMG submission 187125) | Marine sediment microbial communities from the Atlantic coast under amendment with organic carbon and nitrate - tdDd00.2 (SPAdes)... | ecosystem: Environmental > Aquatic > Marine > Coastal >... | reverse complement strand
GCCGTGTCGGACAACGCGATTTTCAGCACGATCACAAAAGGGATCAGGAACAGCGCCAGCAGCCACAGATAGGGAACAGCAATCAGGAACAGGCGGCGCATCTTATTCACTTAGGACCGAGCCGGCGGTCAGCGTCCAGCTGAGCCACACCTCGTCCTCCCATGTAAAGGCGCGGCGGGACAGGCGGCGGGTGTTGGCGGATTGCGCCTTGATCACCAGACCACCGGGGATTTTGACGTGATAGGTGGACATGTTGCCCAGATAGGCGATGTCGACGATTTCGCCCTTGATCATGTTGCCGGCGTCCGTGGGTTTGTCGCGGGACACGGTGATTTTCTCGGGGCGCAGGGCGACAAAGGCGGTTTGCCCCTCGTCCAGCTGGCGCGAGGTCTTGGCCTGAATCGGGGCATAGCCGTCGGCCCAATGGATGTCATATCCGTCGTCGCCCGTCTTGCTGGCCTTGCCCTGAATGATGTTCACGTTGCCAATGAAATCAGCCACATAGACCGAATCCGGCTCTTCGTAGATATTGGCGGGGGTGGCGACCTGCATGATGCGGCCCTCGTCCATGACGGCCACACGAGAGGAAACTGTCATGGCCTCTTCTTGGTCGTGGGTCACGATCACAAAGGTGGTGCCGGTTTTTTCCTGAATGTCCATCAGTTCGAACTGGGTCTCTTCGCGGAGCTTTTTGTCCAGCGCGCCCAGAGGTTCGTCCAGCAACAGCAGTTTCGGTGCACGGGCCAGGCTGCGGGCCAGGGCGACGCGCTGGCGCTGGCCACCGGAAATCTGATGCGGTTTGCGTTTGGCAAAGCGTTCCAGGCGAGTCAGCCGCAGCATTTCCTGAACTCGTTCATTCAGCTGGGCGCTGGGCATTTTCATGCGCTTCAGGCCAAAGGCGATATTGTCGAAAATCGAAAGATGCGGGAACAGCGCGTAGGATTGGAACATCATGTTCACGGCGCGTTCGTTCGGAGGGATGCCTGCCATGTCCTGACCGGCGATCAGAATCTGGCCCTCGGTCGGCTGATCGAACCCGGCCAACATGCGCATCATCGTGGTCTTGCCACAGCCCGACGGGCCCAGAAGCGCAAAAAACTCGCATTCGAAAATGTCCTGCGAAAGATTGTCGATCGCGGTGAAGTCGCCAAACCGTTTTGTCACGCCTTTGAACTGAATCAGAGGCGTCGCGGTCGGGTCGTTCCAAGGGGCGAATTCAGTTTGTTCCATGCCTGTCCCTGTCAGTAAAAGACCCGCGCAAGGGCTGCGCGGGTCCGAAGTGTCTAAGGCGTTAGGTGCCGGACTTGATCTTGGTCCACAGGCGGGTCACGACGCGCTGGACCTTGGAGTCATAAGGCGTGGTGGTGAACAGATTGTTCAGCGCGGCCTCGGATGGGTAGATCGCCGGATCGCCGATCACGTCCTCGACCAGGAACTCTTGCGAGGCTTTGTTGCCGTTGGCGTAGTACACATAGTTCGAGGCCGCGGCCATGTTCTGCGCGTCCATGATGAAGTTCAGGAAGGTGTGCGCAGCGTCGGGGTTGGGCGCGTCCACGGGAATGGCCATCTGGTCAAACCACATCTGAGCGCCCTCTTTGGGGGCGTTATAGGCGACCTCGACCCCGTTATCAGCCTCGGCAGCGCGGTCACGGGCCTGAAGAATGTCACCCGACCAGCCAACGGCCACGCAGATGTCGCCATTCGCCAGCGCGTTGATGTATTCCGAGCTGTGGAATTTCTGAATATAGGGGCGGACAGCCATATAGACGGCCTCGGCCTTCTTGATCACGTCCTTGTCGTGGCTGTTGGGCTCTTCGCCCAGATATTTCAGCGCGGCAGGGATCATTTCCGAAGGCGCATCCAGGAAATGCACGCCACAGGCGGCCAGCTTTTCCATGTTTTCCGGCTTGAAGACCAGATCCCAGCTGTCGATGGGGGCGTCTGCGCCCAGGAGCTCAGTCACCTTGCCGACGTTCACGCCCAGCCCGGTGGTGCCCCACATGTAGTTGATCGAATAGGCGTTGTCGGGATCGTATTGCGCGGTGCGGTCGGCAACAACGTCCCACATGTTGGCGTGGTTGGGCAGCTTGGACAGGTCCAGTTTCTGGAAGGCCCCGGCTGAGATCTGACGTTGCAAGAAGGTGCCGGTGGGCACAACCACATCATAGCCCGACCCGCCGGCCAGCATTTTGGTTTCCAGAACCTCGTTGCTGTCGAACACGTCATAGATCAGCTTGATGCCGGTATCGGCCTCGAACTTGGTCAGCAGCTCTTCGTCGATATAGTCGGACCAGTTGTAGACCCGGACCTCTTCGGCGACAGCGGCCCCGGCACAAAGCGCGGCAACGGCCGTCAGAGTCAGAAAGCGATTTTTCATTCCATATCTCCCCATGGATTTCGGGATTGTTTTCCCGTTGACCTTAATTTGATCAAAATTCATCTTTCAAGGCAACATGGAAATGTTTTCACGGGTCAAGTAAACTCGCAAGAATTGGTTTAGGACAGATGCGGAGAATTGAAGCAGAATGGACGGAAGCGCCCAGAAAGTGACCGGAACAGAATCCAGCAAGACGCCATTGCCGGCCCATGAATTGATCTATCGTCGGCTGCGCGAGCAGATTCTTTTTGGCGAGATCGCGCCGGGCCAGCCCGTGACGATTCAGGGGCTGACGGATCGGCTGAATGCTGGCATGACCCCCGTCCGCGAGGCGATCCGGCGCCTGACATCCGAAGGCGCCCTGGAATTCCAGGGCAACCGCCGGGTCATCGTTCCGTTGCTGACCACAGAAAATATCGCTGAAATTATCTTTGCTCGTCAGTGGCTTGAGTCTCACTTGGGGCTAAGGGCAACCGAAAGGGCCACCGCGGCCAATCTGGCCGAGCTGACGAAATTGGACGATGTTCTGGACGCGGCGATCGCCAGCGGGGATTTGCAGGGGTACCTGGAATATAACTATCGGTTCCACGCCAGGATCTATGAATTGGCAGAGGCCCCCATCCTGGCGGCCATGGCCGAGGGGCTGTGGCTGCGATTCGGGCCCTCGTTGCGGGTGGTCTGTGGGCGGCTTGGAACACAGAATCTGCCGGACCGTCACAAGGACCTTTTGGCCTGTATGCGGACCAAAGATGCCGAAGGTGCCGCGCGCGCCTGCCGAGAGGACATGTTGCAGGGAATGGAGCAAGTTCGCGACATGTTAGAGCACCCGACAGAGGCGCACTGATTCGATTGACATGAAATAATTTGATCATATTCTGGACAGAGCGCTATCCCGGTCGAGTCGGCCGGGTCTGCTTCTCTTGATGTACGAGGCCCCTGAGATGACGATGATCACAAACCACATGCCGACCGCAGAGCTGCAAAAACTGGATGCGGCCCACCATATTCATCCTTTCTCGAACCAGAACGAGCTGGCCGAGAAAGGCGTGCGGGTGATTACCCGTGCAGAGGGATCGTGGGTGTTTGATAGTGAGGGCAACCAGATCCTGGACGGTATGGCCGGGCTTTGGTGCGTGAATATCGGCTATGGCCGTCAGCGCCTGGCCGATGTCGCCGCCCGCCAGATGGCCGAACTGCCCTATTATAACACCTTCTTTATGACGACCCACGTCCCCGCCATCGCGCTGAGCCAGAAACTGGCGGAAATCGCGCCGGGGGATTTGAACCATGTGTTCTATGCCGGGTCCGGGTCCGAGGCGAACGACACCAATATCCGTATGGTGCGCACCTATTGGGCGCAAAAAGGTAAGCCGACCAAGAAGACCATCATCAGCCGCAAGAACGCGTATCATGGCTCGACCCTGGGCGGGGCGTCTTTGGGTGGGATGACAGGGATGCACGCGCAGGGCGGTCTGCCGATCCCCGACATTTACCATATTGATCAACCCAACTGGTGGGCCGAAGGCGGCGACACCTCGCCCGAGGAATTCGGGCTGGAGCGTGCGCAGCAGTTGGAAAAGGCGATCCACGATCTGGGCGAAGACAACGTCGCGGCCTTTATCGCAGAGCCGGTGCAGGGGGCTGGCGGCGTGATCGTGCCGCCTGAAACCTATTGGCCGGAAATCAAGCGCATCTGTGACAAATATGAAATCCTGCTGATCGCGGACGAGGTGATCTGTGGCTTTGGCCGGACCGGAAACTGGTTTGGATCGCAAACCGTGGGCTGGACCCCGGATATCATGACAATCGCCAAGGGGCTGTCGTCGGGGTATCAGCCGATTGGCGGGTCCATCGTCAATGACGAGGTCGCCAGCGTGATCGGCGCCTGCGAATTTAACCACGGCTATACCTATAACGCCCATCCAGTGGCCGCGGCCGTGGCGCTGGAAAACATCAACATCATGCAAGAGGAAAAGCTGGTCGATTACGTCCATGACGATATCGGCCCGTATCTGAAGGCAAAGTGGGAGGCCCTGGCCGATCACCCGATGGTTGGCGAGGCCAAGATCGTGGGCATGATGGGGTCGATCGCGCTGACTCCGCACAAAGAGAGCCGCGCGAATTTCGCCTCGGATGCGGGGACGGTCGGGTATATTTGCCGCGAGCGGTGCTTTGCCAACAACCTGATCATGCGCCATGTCGGGGACCGGATGATCATTAGCCCGCCGCTGGTGATGTCGCACGAGGAGGCCGATACATTGGTGGACCGCGCGGTAAAGTCGCTTGACGAAGGTATGGCTCGCGTTAAGGATGCGGGGTTGTGGGTGGCAGCGTCTTGATTTTTGGTCCGCCCCTTGTATGGAGCGGTTAATGAGATCTTTTTTCGGGCTTTGGGCGATCGTGGTGCTGGTTTGCATCGTTTACTTGGTTACCTGGCCCGTGCCTGTCGCGCCCGAATCCTGGGATGCACCAGAAGACCCCGGCTATACCGGGGTCTTTGCGCAAAACGACCTGTTGTCAGAGCTGGACTATCTGGACATCGCAGGACGCCACGGCCCCGAAGATGTGGCCATCGGCCCTGACGGGCTGCTGTATATCGCAACGCATCACGGGGAAATCCTGCGCCGTCCGCAATCCGGCGGCAGGACCGACGTGTTCGCAAGGACAGAGGGGCGACCGCTGGGGGTGGAGTTCGGCCCAAGCGGGGATCTATATGTCGCTGACGCCTATCGCGGGCTGTTGGTGGTTGATCGCCAGGGCGCGGTGCGCGTGCTGGCGGATAAGGCCGACGGCAAACCGATCCTCTATGCCGATGATGTGGATGTAGCCGCGGACGGCGCGGTCTATTTCACCGATGCCTCGACCAGGTTTGGCGCGCGGGACAGTGGCGGGACGCTTGCTGCGTCGGTGTTGGATCTGGTGGAGCATTCCAACAACGGGCGCGTGCTGAAGTATGATCCCGAAACGGAGCAAACGACGGTTTTTGCCAACAACCTGACCTTTCCCAACGGGATCGCGGTGGGCAGGGATGGCGGGATCTATGTCGTCGAAACCGGCACCTACAGCATTTGGCGCTATGCGCCCGACGGTAAAGGGCGCGAGCTGGTGATCAGCAATCTGCCCGGTTTCCCCGACAATATTAACGACGCCCCGGACGGAACATTCTGGGTGGGGCTGGTCAGTCCACGCAATCCCGTGATGGATCGGCTGGACGACAAACCGCGCTTGCGTCGGGCGGTGATGCGCCTGCCCAAATCAATGCGACCGGCGCCGATTCGTTATGGTTTTGTCTTTCGGATGGACGCAGCGGGGACGGTGATCGAAACCTTGCAGGACCCGGCGGGAACCTATGGGTTGACCACAGGGGCAATCGTTGGCGCGGATGGCAGCCTCTTTGTCTCTTCGCTGACAGAGCCCAGGCTGGGTGTTTTGCGATCACGGGAATAATGGTGGAATCATGAGCAGCGGCAGTGGGCACTAACGCGGGTGGATCCGTCTGGTTTCGACAAAACAAGGGGTTTGTGCTATGCTGTTTGTCAGGGCCCCGCGGGATTTTTTGCCTGTTGACGTGCGACTGATGTCGCAAAATGCCCAAAAGTGCCGTGATCGTGTTGCAAGCGCCAACGGCTCGCGTTTTACTTTGAAAGGGTAGGGGCGGGGCCTGGCAGCGACTGTCGTCCCTTGGGTTGTGTAAGCAAATTTTGAGCATTAGAGGCAGCTCTTGCTTAGCTTGTTGCGCACTTTAATTTGACCAAGTGTCAAAAAATAAAGCGAAATGCCAAAATTTAGGCTATTTTCATGCTCGGCACAAAAAAATTTACATTGGCGGTTGCAACACAAAGCGACTCGGGTATTAAATTGCTCAAAATATGCGGCAAAAAAGCTGCACAAAACAAACGGGGAGCCAGATTTGGCTGAACAACAGACCGATGACGCATTCGTCAAGTTTGACCGGGTGCAAAAGAGCTATGACGGCGAAACTCTTGTCGTTAAAGACCTGAATCTCAGCATGCCCAAGGGCGAATTCCTGACAATGTTGGGACCATCGGGGTCCGGCAAAACCACTTGCCTGATGATGCTGGCTGGCTTTGAAACCGCGACGCACGGGGAAATCCTGTTGGACGGCAAGCCAATCAACAACATCCCGCCGCATAAACGCGGCATCGGCATGGTTTTCCAAAACTACGCATTGTTCCCGCATATGACCGTCGGCGAAAACCTGTCTTTCCCGCTGGAAGTGCGCGGCCTGGGAAAATCCGAACGCGAAGCCAAGGTGAAACGCGCGCTGGACATGGTCCAGATGGGTGATTTTGGCAACCGCCGCCCGGCGCAGCTTTCGGGGGGGCAGCAACAGCGGGTCGCCCTGTCGCGCGCGCTGGTATTCGAACCCGAACTGGTTCTGATGGACGAACCGCTGGGTGCGCTGGACAAACAGCTGCGCGAGCACATGCAATTCGAAATCACCCGTCTGGCACACGAGCTGGGAATCACCACGGTTTACGTGACCCACGACCAGACTGAGGCACTGACCATGTCGGACCGCGTTGCCGTATTCGATGACGGCCGCATCCAGCAGCTGGCACCGCCAGATCAACTGTACGAAGCGCCGGAAAATAGCTTTGTTGCACAGTTCATCGGTGAAAATAACACCCTCGAAGGCGTGGTGACCGAAATCAAGAACCCCGAGCTGTGCGTTGTGCAGCTGGACGGCGGCGGATTGATCGACGCCAAGCCGGTTAACGTGTCGAAAGCCGGGGACAGAACCCGCGTTTCGATCCGCCCAGAACGTGTTGAATTCAATAAAGAACGTCTGCAGGAAGGGGCCCACCTCCTGAAAGCAGAGGTCATGGAATTCATCTATATGGGCGACATTTTCCGCACCCGCCTGCGTGTGGCCGGAAATGACGATTTCGTTGTCAAAACACGGAATGCTCCGGATCAGGTTCGCCTGACGCCTGGTCAGCAAATCGAAATCGGTTGGTTGCCAAGCGACTGTCACGCTCTGGATGCTTAATAGATTCTCGCAGGGCCGGTACGCCGGGCCTGCGAAGCTCAAGGAGGGGTGGGTCTGTAGCCCGTTTCACCGCCTCTGAAACCATTAATGACGGGTACCTAATGGGAGTTATGAAAATGAAACTCAAAACAGCTCTTCTCGCGACTGCTTTGACGACCGCTGCGTTTGCTGCGCAAGCCGGTAGCCATGGTGGCGGCGAAGTGACCGTAATGTCGTGGGGCGGCGCCTACACGAAGTCGCAGGTCGAGGCGTATCACAAGCCCTTTACCGCGATGACCGGCACCAAGATCAACTCGATCGACGCGGACAATCCCGCGACCCCGATCAAGGCACAGGTTGAGGCGGGTAACGTTTCGATCGACGTGGCTGACGTGGAATTCTCGGACGCTGTGCGTCTGTGTGACGAAGGCCTGCTGGAAGAAATCGACGCGTCGATGCTGCCTGCTGCGCCCGATGGCACGTCGGCAACTGATGATTTCATCGAAGGAGCGATCCAGGATTGCGCCGTTGCGAACATCGTGTGGTCGACTGTCTTTGCCTATAACAAAGACAATGTTTCGATGGCGCCTGTCACCATCGGCGATTTCTTTGACACTGCCAAAATTCCCGGCAAGCGCGGCCTGCGTAAATCGGCCAAAGCAACCCTGGAAATGGCTTTGATGGCTGACGGTGTTGCCGCTGGTGACGTCTATGACATTCTGGACACCGACGAAGGTGTGGATCGTGCATTCGCCAAGCTGGATTCGATCAAAAGCGACATCGTCTGGTGGGAAGCCGGCGCACAGCCGCCGCAGCTGCTGGCTGATGGCGAAGTCGTGATGTCGACCGCGTATAACGGCCGTATCTTTAACGCTGCCGTTGCTGAAAACCAGCCTCTGGAAGTCGTCTGGGACGGTCAGATCATGGACTTTGACCTGTTCGTGGTTCCCAAAGGCGCGCCGAACAAAGACGCCGCGATGGAGTTCATCGCCTTTGCAACCGACACCCAGCGTCTGGCGGATCAGGCTTCGTGGATTTCCTACGGTCCTGCGCGTAAATCCTCGGGTGCCCTGGTTGGCAAATACTCGGATGGCGTGACCGAAATGGGCCCGCACATGCCGACGGCTGCTGCGAACCTGGGCAATGCTCTGGTCAACAACTTTGAGTTCTGGGTCGATAAAGACGCCGAGCTGAACGAGCGTTTCAACGCTTGGCTGGCCAACTAATCCGGCAATTCTGTCACCCCCGGCGCCGCTGGGGGTGACATCTGCAAGACCGGGCACGGGCCGTTCAAGGCCCGGCCTGCCACGGGGAAAGGTGCAACTAAATGACCGACGCAACCGCGAACGGACAGACTGAGATGCTGACGACGGCGGACGGGAAGCCGCTGAAGCAAGCCCTGGCTTCGGCTCAGGCCTATGCCAAACGGCGGGCGTTCTTCCTGGTGCTGCCGCTGCTGGCGTTTATCCTGATCACCTTTGTGGCGCCGATCGGGCAGATGCTGCACAGGTCCTTCCATAACGAAGGTTTCACGGTGCACGAGGATGTGACCTCGGGGAAACGCACACCTATTATGACGAATTTGAAAGCGTGGTTTGATGAAAACCCGCTGGGGACGGTCCCGGAAGAGCCCGCATTTGCTGCGTTGGCCGCGGATCTGATCGTCCTGAAAGAGCTGCGCGCCGCCGGTCAGGCCGGGACGCGGATCAACTATGAAATGTCGGGCTCGCGTTCGATGTTCACCAAGGCCTCTCGGAAAGCCAAAAAGCTGGAGCCGCCCTATAAAGAGCAGTTCCTGAAGCTGGACGAAGATTGGGCAAGCCCACAGCTGTGGCGGGTGATGCGCGACGCGTCCTCGGCCTATACGCCGAACTTCTATCTGGCCGCGATGGACCGGACCAAGAATGACAGCGGCGACGTGGTGATGGTGAACGAAAACCGTCAGGTCTATGTGAAGCTGTTCAAGCGCACGCTGTTCCTGTCGCTGTTGATCACATTCCTGACCTTTGTTCTGGCCTATCCGATTGCGCATCTGCTGGCGACGCTGCCGCTGCGCCATTCGAATCTGCTGATGATCCTGGTGCTGCTGCCATTCTGGACGTCGCTCTTGGTGCGAACGACCAGTTGGATGGTGCTGTTGCAATCACAGGGGGTGGTGAATGACTCTTTGGTGGGCATGGGCCTGCTGGGGGACGAGAACCGCCTGCAAATGATGTATAACCAGTTGGGGACCGTGATTGCGATGACGCATATCCTGCTGCCCTTTATGGTGTTGCCGCTGTATTCGGTGATGCGCCCGATCAACCCGTCCTATGTGCGTGCCGCGCGCAGTCTGGGCGCAACCAGCTGGACGGCGTTCCGTCGGGTCTATTTCCCGCAGACCGTTCCCGGCATCGGGGCAGGGGCGCTGTTGGTGTTCATTCTGGCTGTTGGTTACTACATCACACCGGCCCTTGTGGGTGGTGCAGATGGTCAGCTGATCTCGAACTTGATCGCATTCCACATGCAGAAATCGCTGAACTGGTCACTTGCTGCTGCCTTGGCTGCGCTGCTGCTGGGCGGGGTTGTGATCCTGTACTGGCTGTATGATCGCCTGATCGGCATCGACAATCTGAAACTGGGTTAAGGGGAGACACGAAACATGGCACTTCCGTCCTATGCAGACCCGCTCGAAAAAGTCTGGTACTACACCTATCTGGTGATCTGCACGCTGATCTTCTTGTTCCTGATTGCGCCGATCCTGGTGGTGATTCCGCTGAGCTTTAACGCCGAGCCGTATTTCACCTTTACCGAAAAGATGCTGAAACTGGACCCGACCGGGTATTCCAGCCGCTGGTATGATCTTTTGCTGACCTTTGGGATGCAGGCGCCTGAAAATGCGCGTGATACCAGCTGGTGGGCAGACGCCTGGTCGAACGCAGCCTGGATCAATGCGGCCAAGAACTCGGTGATCATTGGTTTCTTCTCGACCATTCTGGCGACGGCGCTGGGAACCGTGGCGGCCTTGGGCCTGTCGCGCCCCGAGATGCCCGCACGCCGGGTGATCATGGCGATCCTGATTTCGCCGATGATCGTGCCGATCATTATCGTGGCGACGGGGCTGTTCTTCTTCTACTCGTCGATTTCGATCCAGAACTGGGGCATCCCATATCTGGGCGTGATCCTGGCGCACGCAACATTGGGCATTCCCTTTGTGATCATCACCGTGACGGCAACGCTGGTCGGGTTTGACCACTCGCTGACCCGTGCGGCGGCGAATATGGGGGCCGATCCGATCACCACGTTCCGTCGGGTGCAGATGCCGCTGATCTTGCCTGGTGTGATCTCGGGGGCGCTGTTCGCCTTTGTCACATCGTTTGACGAGGTCGTGGTGGTGCTGTTCGTCGGTGGCCTGGATGAGCAAACCATCCCGCGCCAGATGTGGAACGGTATCCGCGAGCAAATCAGCCCGGCGATCCTGTCGGTGGCGACGATCCTGGTTCTGATCTCGATTGCCCTGCTGGCCACGGTCGAGTTGCTGCGCCGTCGGTCCGAGCGACTGAGAGGAATCACCCCGCAATAAGGGGGGCGCCCGTTGTGCGGTTGGCGCAGTGAGTATTTAGAGCAAGATGAAAGGGCCGGGGGCGCAAAATCCCCCGGCCCTTTGCGTTTAGAGCGACAGGCCCTTGGGGTCCAAGGTGGTGGACCACAGTTCGGTGTTGCCGCGATCCATGAGGCGGACCGTCATCTGCTGCGTGGCGCCGTCGATGTCGACCAGGCCGAAGAATTGCAAACCCATCGAAGGGGGTAGGTTCGCGCCTTGCTCGGCTGTGGGGGCTTTGACGAATTTGACCTCGGGGCCAAAGGTCATGTCCAGGTCATTGGGGCCGAAGGTGCCAGCGTGCAGCGGGCCCGAGACGAATTCCCAGAACGGATCGAAGTCCTGCATCTGCGCGCGATCGGGGCTGTAGTGATGCGCGGCGGTATAGTGGACATCGGCGGTGAACCAGACGGTGTTTTCGATCCCTGCGGTTTTGATGAAGCGCAGCAGGTCTGCGATTTCCAGTTCGCGGCCCTTGGGGGTGCCGTGATCGCCCTGGGCGACGGCCTCGGCGCCGGCTTTGTCCTTCCAGTTGTCCCAGACGATCAGCCCGAGAGGCATGTCGCAGGCGATGACCTTCCAGGTGGCCTTGGAGGCGGCGAGTTCGCGTTTCAGCCAGGCCAGTTGTTCGGCGCCCATGATGCGGGCGGCGTCGGTCAGTTCGGTTTCCATCGAATCGTGGTTCGGCCCGCGATAGGAGCGCAGATCCAGAAAGAACACGTCCAGCATGGGGCCGTAGGGGATCTTGCGGTAGACGCGGCCCGGTTCGGATGGGGTGTAGCTGATCGGGGACATTTCATGGAAGGCGCGGGCGGCGCGGGCTGCCAGCACATGCACCGATTTTTCGGTATAGCGATCGTCGGCGGTCAGGTCCTTGGAGGCGGACCAGTTGTTGACGACCTCGTGGTCATCCCACTGGAAGAAGGTCGGGCAGATCGCGTTCATCGCCTGCACATGTTCGTCCATCATGTTGTATTTCCACTGGCCGCGATATTCGTCCAGGGTTTCGGCGACCTTGCGTTTTTCATCAATCAGGACGGAGTTTTTCCAGGTGGTGCCGTCCTTGAGGGTGACTTCGTCCTGCATGGCGCCATCGGCATAGATGGTGTCGCCCGAGTGGATAAAGAAATCGGGTTCATGCTGGGCCATGGTGGCATAGGTGCGCATGCCCTGATCGTCGATGCCCCAGCCCTGACCGGCGGTGTCCCCGGACCATGCGAACCGAACCGAGCGGCGCCCGGCGGGAGCGGTGCGGAAACGGCCTGTGATGGGATCAGAGGTGGCGGCGATGTCGTGAAGATTGGCGGCGGTGAAGCGATAGAACACGTCTTGATCGGCGGGCAGGCCCTCGATCAGGCGTTTGACGGCGAAATCGGAATTGGGCAGCGCATCCAGAGCGGCCAATTTGCGCGCGTCCTTGAAGGATTCGGTGGTGGCGACCTCCATCATGACCTTGGCGGGGCGGTCGGTGCGGGTCCAGATCATCCCGGACGAGGTGCTGACGTCGCCGGACTGAACGCCATGGGTGAAAATGGGGCGCGCGGCGGCGCGGCTGATCGAGGGCAGAGCCAGCGACCCGGCCAGCGCGACGCTTCCGGCCAGCATCGAGCGGCGATTCATGTTGAACTTGATCGATTGGGACATTGCTAGTTTCCTTTGGCTGTCCTGTCAGAGAGCCTTAGGGAACGCGGTCTCCGTGACTGTCAGTCGACGGTTGATTGAACTTTTTCCGAAAGAAATGTGACTGCGAATTGGGTCGATTTTTGCGGCTGTGACGGATAAGCAGGCCGCCAGACATGCGAACAGGAGCCCCAGAATGAGCGACGATCACAAACAGAAGATGCAGGCGATGCAGAAGGCCCATCGCGATAAGGTCGCCGAGGCGCAGGACCCCGGTCGCGGGCTGATCCTGATCCACACGGGCAACGGCAAGGGGAAATCCTCGTCCGCGTTCGGGGTGATCGTGCGGGCGCTGGGATGGAAGAAAACCGTGGGCGTGGTGCAGTTCATCAAAGGCAGCTGGATCACCGGAGAGCGTCAGTTCTTTGAGCGTCTGGGCGGTGTCGATTGGCACACGATGGGCGAGGGATTCACCTGGGACACGCAGGACCGTGCGCGCGACGTGGCGGCGGCGAATGCGGCGTTTGACCGGGCGTGCCAGATGATGGCCAGCGGTGACTATGACCTGATCGTGCTGGACGAGATCAACATCGCGCTGCGGTATGAGTATCTGACGCCCGAGCAGGTGTTGGAGGGGCTGAAGGCGCGTTCGGACCGGACCAGCGTGATCCTGACGGGGCGCGATGCGCCTGCGTTACTGTGTGATTACGCCGATCTGGTCACGGAAATGACCGAGGTGAAACACCCCTATGCGGCCGGTATCAAGGCACAGCGCGGCGTGGATTTCTGAACGAAAAAGGCGGCCGCTGAGGCCGCCTGTTGTTGTGATCTTGCTGGGGTCAGCTGCGCACGAGCGCGTCATAGGCCTCGGCGATTTCGCGGGTCAGGGGGCCGACCTCGAATGTCCAGTCGCCGATCTGGCCCACGGGGGTGACCTCGGCGGCAGAGCCGGTCAGCCAGCATTGCTCCATGCTGTCCAGCTCTTCGGGCAGGATGTGGCGTTCGTGGACGGTGATGCCGCGATCCTTGAGCATACCGATGACGGTCTGGCGGGTCAGGCCGTTCAGGATCGCGTCGGGCAGGGGGGTGTGCACCTCGCCGTCCTTGACGAAAAAGATGTTGGCGCCGGTCGCTTCGGCCACATAGCCGCGAAAATCCATGAACAGAGCATCCGAGCAGCCCTTGGCCTCGGCGGCGTGTTTGGACATGGTGCAGATCATGTACAGGCCAGCGGCCTTGGCCGAGGTGGGGATGGTTTCAGGCGAGGGGCGTTTCCATTTGGCGACGTCCAGTTTCGCGCCCTGAAATTTCGCATCACCATAGTAGCTGCCCCATTCCCAGGCCGTGACGGCCATGCGGACGGGGTTACGCGCGGCAGATACGCCCATGTCTTCGCCCGCGCCGCGCCAGGCAACAACGCGGACATAGGCGTCGGTCAGGCCATTGGCGTCCAGAACGGCCTGCTTGGCGGTCTCGATTTCATCGACCGAGTAGGGGATCGGCATATCCATCATCTCGCCGGATTTGATCAGGCGTTCGGAATGCTTGCGTGACAGGAAGATCTTGCCGTTATAGCAGCGCTCGCCCTCGAATACAGACGAAGCATAGTGCAGCGCGTGGGTCAGGATATGGACATTGGCATCGCGCCAGTCCACCATTTTCCCATCCATCCAGATTTTGCCATCGCGATCATCATACCCGGCCATTTCCAACTCTCCTGCGCCCGTCTATTTTCGAAAATTGCGCTAAATCCGCCCGTATCGGACATTTTATTGCGCCAAAGCTGGGATTCGCTACCAGTTCACACTTGGAATGTCAATAAGACTGACTTAAGCTGCCTCTTACCCAGGCATTTTAAGAACATTTTCAAAAAGGGGCGCCCATGTCAGACGTTACCACAGGCGAAAACCTTCTTTTCCTGACGGACGAGCAATTGAGGCAGGGAATCGAGGCAATGTTCTTTGCCTATCGGGGCTTTACGGCTGATCCCGACCGCATCCTGGCGGGCCTGGCCTATGGGCGGGCACATCACCGGGCGGTTCACTTTATTAATCGCGCACCCGGCACGACGGTGAATAATCTGCTGGTGCTGCTAGGGGTGACGAAACAGTCGCTGAACCGCGTGCTGCGGACCTTGATCGAGGACGGCCTGGTCGAAAGCCGCGTGGGCGTGGCCGACAAACGCGAACGCCACCTGTACCTGACCGAAGAGGGCGAGGCACTGGAGCGCAAGCTGTCAGATGCGCAGCGCGCCCGAATGCGGGCCGCATACCGATCCGCCGGACCTCAGGCGGTGGCGGGGTTCCGTCAGGTGCTCGAGGCAATGATGGACCCGGAAATGCGCCGCCGCTATCATGCGCTCAGGGAGAGCGGAGCATGAACGACGTCGATCCTCACCTGCTGATCATTGACGATGACGAACGTATTCGCAGCTTGCTTCAGAAATACTTGATGCGAAACAGGTTTCTGGTGTCGTCGGCGCGCGATGCCGCCCATGCGCGGCGCATCCTGTCGGGGCTGGAATTTGACCTGATCGTGATGGATGTGATGATGCCCGGCGAGGATGGGATTTCCCTGACCCGCGCCCTGCGGCAAGACATTGCCACGCCGATCCTGCTGTTGACCGCCCGCGGCGAAACCGAAGACCGGATCGCAGGGCTGGAGGCTGGCGCGGACGACTATCTGGCGAAACCGTTCGAACCCAAAGAGCTGCTGCTGCGCATCAACGCCATCCTGCGCCGGATGCCCGAGGCCGCCCCGGCTGATACGGGCCCAAAGGTTCTGACGCTGGGGGCCATTCGCTATGATATCGAACGTGGAGAGATGTGGCAGGGCGACGATCTGATCCGCCTGACTGCGACCGAAAGCCAGCTGATGAAAATCTTCTCGGCCTGGCCAAACGAACCGATCAGCCGGGTAAAACTGGTCGAGGAGCTGGGCCGCGACCGCGGTCAGGCTCAGGAACGCGCCGTGGATGTGCAGATCACGCGCCTACGCCGCAAGATTGAATCGGACCCCAAACAGCCCCGGTACCTGCAGACCGTGCGCGGCGCGGGCTATATGCTCGCACCGGACTAACCCCGGGCACAGACGTGATTTTTCCCTCCTGCCATGCTACTAAAAAGAAGCAGGGCACCAATATAGAGGCCCAATGCGCACCAATAGGGGAGAGAGAAAGATGAAAGCCACAACCTTGGCGGCCGCGATCGCCGCAAGCCTGACCGTTTCAGCAGGGACACCCGCCCTGGCACAGGAACTCGTCTACTGGGGCAGCGGAGGAGGCTGGGATATCCTGGTGGACCCGACACTGGGCAACGGTTGCCTGATTCAGGCGGAATACCAGAATGGCGTCCTTGTGCGTGTGGGCTTTGATCTGAACGAAGGCGCCGGCTATCTGACAGCGTTTCATGAAAACTGGGGTGATATCGTCGAAGGCGAAAGCTATGGCGTGGCCTTTGATCTGGATGGACAATCCTACGATGGGGTGGCGCAGGGGATCTATCTGAATGACGTGCCCGGCGCCGACATCTATTTCGACAATCCCGATTTCCTGTGGGACATCGCAGCGCGCCAGACCCTGACGCTCTATAATGAATACGGAGAGGTCATGGCGATTGATCTGACGGGCACAATGGTTGCTCTCGAGGGCGCGATGGAATGCCAGGACGATCAGGGCTAGGGGCGCCTCTGTGGTATTCAACGCAACGGATGAAATGGCGCGCCCGGCCCGCCGTTTCATCTTGCCGAAAATACTCACTGCGCGCCGCCGGCCAGGGGCGCCGCCTCAGGTGATCTGGCGCAGATCTTTCAGCAGCGCCCGCGCCATGTTCAGCGCAAGGGTGACGCGGCGTTTGGGCATGTCGGGGTGCTCGACGCGGAACAGTGTTTCAAAGCAAATCATATAGGGCAGATGCAGGCTGCGTTCGGTTTTCGTCAGGGACAGGGCGTCGGCAAGCGCGTCATACGCCCGCGCATCCACGCCGAATTTGGTCTGATCTGATAGTGTCAGACCGCGCCGCGCCATATGGGTCAGCGCCCGCGCCATGTCCTTGGTGATCGGCGCAACCGAGGACCCCCCGGTGTCGATACCGGTCAGAGTGGTTCCGCTTAGGATAAGGTTATTGGGATGGAAATCCCCATGTGGGATCGACACGCGCCAGTCGGTGTCACCGATCTGTTTGGACAGGTGCCGCATTTGGCGAAAGATCCGCGTTTCGATCTCGCTCAGCTCTGCGTGGGGTTGGGATTCCATGGCAGTTTTGGCGCGGCGCAGCCAGTGGCGGGTGTTGGCGGGGCGGCTGCTCAGGCTGGGGGCCATATAGGCAGCAAGCCACGCCCCCGCGCGGGCAAAGGTTTCGGCGCGCAGGTCCTGATCCAGTGACCACAGATGTTTCATCAGCGGGGTGCCCGGTACAAAGCTGATCACCATCAGGCCTGTGTCTTCGCTGAAATGCAGCGGGGTGGCCACGCGGTTGGTGTCGCCGGTCATATAGGTATGGCTGCGGCAGAGCTCGGTCCATTCCTTGGTGACTTGTTTGTGGCTGGCGGCAGATAGCGGCAGGCGAAACACAGCGTCCTGACCGTGTAACGTGCCGTGAATAATGATCCGATTGCCCGGTACAAAGCGCAGAACCTGTGTGAAATCGGCGCTCAGCCCGGCGGCCTTGGCGGCGGTCCGGGTTCTGGCCTGCGCCTGGGCGGATTCAGTGGGAAAAGCCTGGGTGTTGTCTGTGGTGACGATGCTCATTTGTCATTAGCATCCGGTAGCGAGATGCCTGCGTCAACTGAATTGAACCTCTGCCCGGTCGCGGCTAAGGTGGCGCCGCAATATGCGCCCAAGGAGCCTTTGATGACTGATCGTCCCGTAACTGAAATGACATTCGAAGAGGCCATGGCCGAACTGGAACAGGTTGTTGGTCAACTGGAACGGGGCGACGTCGCGCTGGAAGATTCCATCAAGCTGTACACCCGCGGCGCCGATCTGAAAAAGCGCTGCGAAGCCAAGCTGAAAGAGGCCGAGGAAAAGGTCGCTGCCATCACGCTGGACGGCGATGGAAACGCGGCGGGGCTAAAGCCTGTCGAGGGGCTCTGAGAGCAGATATGAACACGGGAACGACGCTGACACGCGCCTTGGCCGAGGCGCGCGCGCTGTCCGAGGGTCATATCCAGGCCGCATTGGCCGGACAGGACAGCCCAGTGGCTGACGCGATGCGCTATGCCTGTGCGGGCGGCAAGGGGCTGCGCGGGTTTCTGGTACTGGAAAGCGCGCGTCTGCATGGGATTGCGGCGGATGTCGCAACGCCCGCTGCCGCCGCGATCGAGGCAATGCACGCCTATTCGCTGGTGCATGACGATATTCCTTGCATGGACAATGACCTGTTGCGGCGCGGACAGCCCACCGTTCATGTCAAATGGGACGAGGCCACGGCGGTTCTGGCGGGGGATGCGCTGCAATCTCTGGCGTTCCAGATGCTGTGCCAGGTCGGGTGCGCGGCCGAGCATAAACTGACCCTGATCAGCACTTTTGCGGCGCGGGCCGGGATTGCAGGCATGGTGGGCGGTCAGGAAATGGATATCGCTGCCGAAACGGCTCGGGTGCCTTTGACGCTGCCGGAAATTCAGCGGTTGCAGGCCGGGAAGACCGGCGCGCTGATCGAATGGTCGGCCACGGCGGGCGCGATCATGGCGGGGGCGGATCAGGGACCCTTGTCTATCTATGCGCATTGCATTGGGCTGGCCTTTCAGATCTGGGACGACGTGCTGGATATCGAAGGCGATGCTGAA
>Ga0209272_10001074_pt1 | contig 18381 bp, 12 predicted proteins | sample tdDd002_FD_187125 | JGI IMG/M metagenome (GOLD analysis project Ga0209272, IMG submission 187125) | Marine sediment microbial communities from the Atlantic coast under amendment with organic carbon and nitrate - tdDd00.2 (SPAdes)... | ecosystem: Environmental > Aquatic > Marine > Coastal >... | reverse complement strand
CTCCCATTACAAAAATATTTTTAAGATTTTCAGATTTTGATTAAATAGAAATTTAGCTTGCTTTCATTCTGTAAACAGTGATCACTGTATCAGGACAAACTAAGCCACAACTTGAACAACCGATGCAAGCATCAGCATTGGCCATGTGGGCATAATGGTAACCTTTGCCATTAACGTCGCGTGCAAGTTCGATAACCTTTGTAGGGCAGCTTACTACACATAAGCCACAACCTTTACACTTTTCGGTATCAACAACAATAGCACCTTTAAATTTTGCCATAGCGTTTATATATTAAGATTTTAATGTTAATTTGCTCAGTAAAGATAACAATTCAAAAGCAAACTTCATCACCGAACTTACAATTCGGCGTTAATATCAAGAGTTTACAATCAGTCTAAATAAAATAAGCCCCTTGAGTAACAAATTCATTACTTAAGGGGCCTATTTTATAATAATTTGATAGTTATTATTTATTCTTTAAAATAATAAACTGTTTCCACTAAGCCATCACTTGGTGATGTTTATGAAATTCTTTTAAACGGTATTCCAAATCGACTAATTGATCTCTTGAAATTTGAGAAACACAAGCTCTAAGTCCTTCTTTTAAGCTACCTGTTTCATTCAAGCAAATTGCTGAAATACCATAGTATAGTAATTTTTTATTCAAATCAGGCCCCGTTAATCCTGGATAAGCAATCGTAAAATAGAAACCATCTGCCAAAGGCATGTCAAGGTCGTTACTATAAACCAGTTCAAAACCATTGTCGATGAACATCTTCTTCATAATTTTAGCACGCTCGCCATACTCTCTAACATCTTCAACAAAGTTGAATTTTCCTTCGTTAGCAGCTTTCAACATACCATGCAAACCGTACTGAGCTGAGTGAGATACTCCTGAAGATAAAGTGTAGATGATTCTAAACACAACAGCATCGCCAAATTTATCGACACCAAAACGACTTTTCATGCCTTCGTATCTTCTGTTGTAAAGATTATCTGAGATACACATTAAGCCTATTCTCTGTCCTGCATACGAAAAGGCCTTAGAACTAGAAATCATCAAGATATAGTTGTCGGTATATTTTGCAACTGTGGGCTGGTAAGGTCCAACGCCAGGTTGAGAAAGATCTGTTCTGAAATCCATTGCGAAATAAGCTAAATCTTCCAATACAATGGCATCGTATTTTGTTGCCATGGTACCAATTGTCTTCAACTCATCCTCATTCATACAAATCCAAGCTGGGTTGTTTGGGTTAGAGTAAAGAATACCTGCAATATTTCCCTTTGACATGATTTCTTCCAATTTTTCCTCAAGCTTATCGCCACGGAAATTGTAGATATCAAAAGTCTCATATTTCATTCCCAAAACATCCATCTGTGTTTTCTGTACTGGGAAACCTGGATCGATAAAAAGCATGGTGTCTTTACCTTCGGTTGCAGAACAAACTGCCATAAACGAAGCGTATCCACCTTGCATAGAACCAACAGTTGGTATCACACCTTCTGCATCTAAATCAACGCCCATAAAATTCTTAATGAATTTTGAGCCTTCCTCTTTTAAAGGCTTAACGCCCTCAAGCATTGGGTATGCTGCTGCAACACCTCTATCTAAAGCTGCTTTTTCTGCTTCGATACCAAATTTTGAGGCAGCTAAACCAGGAACCCCCATTTCCATACGAATGAATTTCTCCCCACTCTCTTCTTCAATCATGTTCACAACACGCACAACGTCACGGATGGTTGCATCTTCCATCTTATCAATTTCGCAAAGAGCTAGTTTACTGTCTACAATTTGAGAATTTATGGGGGTTTTCATACTTATATAATTAAGAGTTATTGTTTAAATTTAATTCCTCACAATTTTACGAATTTTCCTTTCAATTTAAAACATATCAGGCTTATATAATTACAGTCTAAAGAGAGTAATCGTTGTAAAATTAACGAATTGATAGTTAAAGACAAAAAAAAAGCTCACTTTCGAAAAAGTGAGCTTTGATTAACAAGATTTGTTCTTGTTTTATTTCATTTCTGGTAGAATAATTTTCAACCAATTGTTAACTCTTTCTTCAGTTAAGTCATCTTCAAAGTCTTCATCAATAGGTAATCCAACGAATTTTCCATCAACAAATGCACGAGATTCGTTAAACTCATAACCTTCGTCGCTTACTTCACCAATAGTTGTCGCACCTGTTTTCTTAACAATCTCGAACAACTCGCCCATCGCATCTACAAAAAAGTCGGAATAAGCAATATGATCTCCAAGTCCGAAAATGGCAACTTTTTTACCTTTTAAGTCAATGCCATTCATTTTTGGAAGAAATTGATCCCAATCGTTCCCTTCATTATCCGAAGCCCAAGTGTGTTTTCCTAATGTAGAGATTCCCAAAATGATATGATCGTACTCATCGAATGCATTTGCATCAACTTCTTTGACTTTTACTAAATCAACATTATCAATTTTGCTAGCTACAAGCTTTGCTACTTTTTCTACGTTACCTTCAGTTGGGCCGTAAAATAATCCAATTTTTGCCATATTTTCAGTATAAAGAGATGAGACTTCGAATAAAGCATATTGATCGAAAAATGGACAGATCAAGCATGCTTCTTATAAAAAACAGAGGATTAAAAATCTATCTTTTTCAATCCTCTACAAAGTTATAATTATTTAGCACTTTTCAAACTCGCAATAGCTAGTAGCACTCCTAAAACAATTCCTAATGCCGCAGCAAAAAGAACTTGATAATCGGGAGGTAATAAAAAAGTGAATGTATGTGCAGGAATCCAGAAAAAAGGAATCGTTTTTTTGAAAACAAAATTCCATTGTACACCCCAATCTAATTTTTTAAAGATATTTGAAAACTGAATTGGTCTTAATAGCCCTCCTACAGTTCCACCATTATCCACAATATGAATATCTGTAATTTTATGCAATGTCATCATTACGGGTGCATAAATTAAATTCATGCAAGCTGAAATTGCAAAAGCAACTAATAACTTATCGGAACTGAAAGCTCCCTTCATAATGTCAGTTGCACCCTCAAGCCCTAAATAGCCAAGGAAAATTGGTGTTCCTGTTGCAAAAATCACAAAAGCTAACTTAATGGTCAATCCTAAAAATCCCCAAACAATTGCTCTTGGTAGAATACCGAAACCCTTTTGATTGTATGCTCCGGTTTTCATTCTCAAACCAATTACCTCACCTAATGTTGCAAGAAATGCAAACTTGATGAAACTGGTAATCATTCCATGAGCTTTATTGTAACTCACATAGAAGTTGAATACATCATCCGATAAGAAAAATGGCATAAAACACGCCACAACACAAAGGATAAATATTAAATCTTGTTTTTTCATCTGTTTGTTATTTTATAATCTCGATATCAAAATATCAAGTTTGAAAAATAAATACCCGAGACATTGTCTCGGGTATTATCCAGCTTATTCTGCTGGCTGTTCTGTATGAATATCGAAGCCTTTCTTTAGTCCTTCAAAAATATTGCTCCAATTTAAAACAACAGCAATTAAAAGAATGACAATAAAACTGATCATCAATTTTTCGTTCAGGCTAAGATCTTTAAACTTTCTCATATTTTTTTAAGTAAATGGATAAATGAGTTAAAGAGTAAAAAAAATTGAAGCGTAAAGAAAGAAATTAAATCAGTAAGAATGATACATTTTCACCTTTTACCTTATCATCTTTTTACTATTCACCATTTCACTCTTTTACCTTTTTACTTTATCACTGATATTACATCTCTTTTTCAATTCTAATACGAGCATCAACAGCAACCACGGCATCCTTCGACCCTAGAAGTGGATTTAAATCCATTTCGAAAATCTCTGGTGCAACTGTCATTAATGCAGCAACACGAGAAACCGCATCTGCAAATTTCTCTTCGTTCACTGGCTCTTGTCCACGAATACCTTTAATAATACCGTATGATTGTAATCCACGAATCATTTCGTGAGCTTCTTCAACTGAAATAGGAGCTAAAGCTGCTTTCACATCTTTAAATACTTCGATGAAGATTCCACCTAGTCCACAAAGAACCATGTGACCAAATTTATCTTCACGTTTAGCACCAATAAATACTTCAGTTCCACTATGCTGAGAACACATCATGACTGCATATGTTTCTGGAATTTGAATCAAACGCTCGAATTCAGCAACAACAGTTTCCTCATTCATTACATTTAAAACAACACCACCAACATCTGACTTATGAACTGGCCCAACCACTTTCATTACCATTGGGTAGCCAATTTCACTAGCCATTGCCTTCGCTGCATCAACTGTATCGATAACACCTTCTTTCGAACGATCGATTCCAGCAGCATCCAATAAAGCGTGAATTTTCTCAGGAGCTAAGTAGCCATTATCAGCCTCATCGATAATTGTACGAATCGCTTTTTTATCAACTTCAGGAATAACAACATTCTCCGGTTCTGGTTTTGGCGTATTATAAATCTTAGCTAATGCATCACCAAAAATAACCTCATCAGGAAAATTGATTCTTCCTTTAGCTAAGAAATGCTCAATCTCATCTTTTACGTTAACTACTGATGGTAGAATTGGATAAATAGGCTTTTTACACGATTTCATCTTCTCATCCAACAAATCGTATACATCATAAACCGGGAATAATCCAGGGCTACCAAATACAACAGCCATAGCATCGATATTATCGAAGTCATTCTCACAAGCATCAATAATATCACCTAATTGCTGAGCAGTACCTGTCGCCAAAAAGTCGATTGGATTTGCCACAGAAGAACCACTGTAAAGTTTTTCTAAAAGAGCATCAGCTTTAGGACCTTCAATATGTGGTACATCAAGACCATTGTTCGAAAGCGCATCAGTTAACATCACTGCTGGCCCACCTGCGTGAGTAATAATAGCAACATTCTTACCTGTCAACTCTGGGTGCATAAAGATAGAAGCAACAGTTGCTAATTCTTCACGACCAGAACAACGAACGATACCCGCTTTTTTGAATAATGCATTTACTGCAACATCAGGACTTGCAAGAGCACCTGTATGTGAGGATGCAGCACGAGAACCAGCTTCAGAACTACCAGACTTGATCGCAGCAATCTTACATCCTTTACGAATCAAAGAAGAAGCGTGCTTCAATAACATTTCTGGCTTATCGATGTTCTCGATATATAATAATTTAACTGGACTTGAAGTTTTAGGATCGTAACTCTCATCCATATACTTGATGATTTCCTCAACACCCATTTGTGCAGAGTTACCAACTGAATAGACGCTTGAGAAAGATAAACCTTTTGGTACAGCTGATTCCATAATGAAAACAGCCGTTGCACCAGAACCTGAAATAAAGTCACAGCCTTTAGGATCTAAAGATGGAATTGGAGTTGTGAAAACACCATTGTAATTTGGATTTAAAACACCAACACAGTTTGGTCCAATTAAAGCACCACCTACTGAGTTTACAGTCTCAACAATTTGTCTTTCGAGCTCAGCTCCTTCTTCATTTTCTTCGCTAAAGCCTGCAGATAAAATGATGAAAGCACGTGTATTTTTCTCTTTTGCCAACAATTCGATTGTTTGAGGGCAAAACTTCGCTGCGATAGCTAAAATTGCGCAGTCAACTTCAGGTAAATCTTGTGGCTTTTTATATGACTTGATACCTTGAACCTCGTCTAACTTTGGGTTAGCGACATATAGGTTTCCTTTGAAATCCCCATCGATAAGATTTTTTAAAACCTTACCACCTGGCTTTTGTACATCGTCAGAACCTCCAACAACAACTATGCTTTTAGGATTTAATAACTGTTCGTTTATCATGGTATATATTTTAATATTCTTTAAAGTCAATTCTAATCGCATAAGCGAAAAACAAAACTAACAACATGCTAAAAACCCTTTAAGTGAATGCTTAAATTCATGCTAATTAGTATAAACTCAGGTAATGATTCTTCAAATTTTCGTTCAAATATAGTAAGAATCAATACTATAAAAAGAAGAAATAATAAGAATCTGTAAGCAAAAGCCTCATTTTTGAAGAAAAACCAACAATTTAGAATTGGTCTAAAACAATCGTTTGCGCTCCATATTAAAATTGATGAATTTCTCACTATAAATTAGATGAACTTGATTGATTTCTTTCTTTTTAGAAATATCAATAACAAAAAATTAAGCTAAACTAATTAAAGAGTTTCGAGTGCGAAATTCCAAATACCAATTACCATAAGGTACAACTTGAGAATTAATCGCTATTTTTGCCTCTCAAACAAATAAGAAACACTGTGTTTTAACGAATGCATGTTTTGAAAGTAAAAGCCAACTAGTATGAAAATAAGTTTCGATACACTATTGCAGAAAGACAGCTTTACTAAAGACGAAATCATTCGACTACTGAAAGCGAGCGGAGAACAGGAAAAAGCCTTATTTAAACGTTCACACGACGTGAAACTTAAGCATATTGGAAACAAGGTCTATTTTCGTGGCCTAGTTGAATTTTCAAATATTTGTAAGAAAGATTGCTTGTATTGTGGAATTCGAGTAACAAATAAAGAGGTTAATCGCTACGATATTGCTGATACACAAATATTGAAAGCAGCCAAATTTGCTCATGAACACAATTATGGTTCTATGGTTCTTCAGGCCGGTGAGCGCTCAGATTCTGCTTTCGTAGATCGAATTGCGAATTTATTAAAAGAAATAAAGAAGATCAGTAATAACGAACTTGGCATTACGATTTCAATTGGCGAACAAAGTCCTGAAACTTATCAAAAATGGTTCGATGCTGGTGCTCACCGTTATCTTCTTCGAGTAGAATCGAGCAACCCCGATCTTTACAACAAAATTCATCCCAACAACGAGGAACATTCTCATGCAACACGACTGTCTTGCTTAAAATCTCTTCAGGATATAGGGTACCAAACAGGAACTGGCGTTATGGTTGGTCTTCCGTTTCAAACTTATGAAGATTTGGCCAATGACCTACTTTTCATGAAAGAGTTTGATATTGATATGGTGGGTATGGGACCATTTATTGAGCACAATCAAACACCCCTTTATAAGCATAAGGATGAATTGATGAGTTTAAATGACAGATTTAGACTTACACTTAGAATGATTGCTGTCCTACGTATTATGATGAAAGATATCAATATTGCATCTGCTACAGCATTACAAGCTATAGATCCATTAGGAAGAGAAAAAGCTTTGAAAATTGGTGCCAATATCATTATGCCTAATATTACACCAACCCAAGAAAGAGCAAACTATTTATTATATCAAAACAAACCTTGTATTGATGAAGGTGCTGATGACTGTACCAACTGCATGGAAGCCAGAATTAATATGGCTGATGGTGAAATTGGCTATGGCCAATGGGGAGATTCTTTACATTACAAGTCTCGAAAATAAATCCATTGCAATATTCAACAAAAAAGGGATCTTAAGCTATTAGCTCAAGGTCCCTTTTTTATCTTATACCTAATCAGGTTTATTTCGCCATCTGCTTTTCGCGTACAGCTTTAAACTCCGAGCCATCTTTCCATTTAGGGAATGTCTCTTCATTAGCAAGTTTCCATCCAATTCTAAACATGAGTTTGGCATCCTCAGCCACACCTGATAAATCCCACCAATCCTGATACTCATCAAATGGTTTATGGTAGTTATTTGCCAACCAATCCTTTTCCTTTTTAGACATATAATCTTTTCCCTTTTCAATATGGTCGTTATTTCCACGAGCGAATAAAGCTGGCACTCCTGCTTTGGCAAAACTAAAATGGTCAGCTCTGTAATACATACCTGTATGCGGGTTAGGATCTGGAAGAATGTAACGCCCCTGTTGTTTTGCAGCCTCTTCTGCATAATCATCAAGCTCTGATTGACCAAAACCTGTTACCATCAAATCTTTCATTCTCCCATAAGGTAACATCAGGTCGTTGTTAATGTTGGCCACTGTTTTATTAAGAGGAAACACAGGATGACTAACGTAGTATGCAGAACCATTCAAGCCCGACTCTTCAGCCGAAGGTGCAAGAAAGACGATTGAACGGCGAGGTGTAGGCATCGCTTTAAAAGCACGAGCAATTTCAAACATCCAAGCCAATGAAGTTCCATTATCTACAGCTCCATTATAAATGCTATCACCATTCATCTTACGGCCAATTCCCAAGTGATCCCAATGAGCAGAATACACGATACATTCATCTGATAGGTCACTTCCTTTTATTAAGCCAATCACATTATGAGTTTTATCTTCACGATACGAATTACGAATCGTCATGTTCATCTTGGTATCCAAAGTAAATCCTTTAAACCCTTTCTGTTTAGAATCAGCAATAGCTTTATTCAAATTAAGCTTATTATCTGCAAAAATCTCAGCTGCGATATCATGAGTTAACCAACCCTCTATTGCTGCTCTGTCAGCATACTCATTATTAGACTGTTGATACAATTTCGGAACCAAAGCGGAATTCAATACAACTGACCAAGGATAGCCAGCACCTTTTGTATCATGAATAATAAGAAGAGCCGTAGCACCTTGTCTTGCAGCTTCTTCAAATTTATAACTCCAGCGACCATAATAGGTCATTTCGTTTCCTTTAAATAAATTGTCATTACCAGAGTCAAGTCCGGGATCATTAACTAAAACCAAAACTGTTTTACCTTTTACGTCAAGATTTTCATAATCATTCCAATCATATTCCGGTGCAACAATTCCATAGCCAGCAAAAACCAATTCTGAGTTTTCTACATCAATTTGATCTTCTAATCGACGAGAGAAAACAACAAACTCATCTTTATATTTAATATTCTTTCCTTTTCCTTTGGTGATAAAATTCATGGGTTTATGAACACCTACCCTTACTTCAACTAAAGGCACTTCTTGTAAGTAGCTATTTTTATTTGCTGGAGTCAGGCCAAGTTCAGAATAAACATTAGATATATAATCAATCGTTTTTACTTCTCCCTCAGAGAAAGGTTTTCTTCCCTGAAATTCGTCTGATGCTAAAACCTGGATGTATTCTTTCATCTTAGCTTCAGACATTTTCGCTTCAGCCTCTTCAATATTCGGTATAGATTGGCAAGCAAACATTGAAAGAGTCAAACTAACTAGCATGGCTCTTCTAAAAATCTTAATAGTCATTCTTTTTCAGCTTTAAAATTCACAAGTTAGGCTGGTTTATATTCACTCCTAACTTATATGGTCGGTGTAAAATCAAAAAAAACAATTCCTAATAATTTAAGTTCAATGATAAACATCAACTCAAACCTATTATTTCTGTTTCTCTGCAACAAATGTATAATTTTTAAATCCTTAAAAAAGGTTGTACCTTTTACTGCTTTTAGTCAACACCATATTTCAACTTAAAATGGGAGAATTAATAACGGTAATTCCCCTATAAAGCACGTGCAAAACACTAGGGAAAATTAACAATTAGCTATTATTGGCATTCAATATTTAAGCCAAAAGAAAAGCATTGATTATATGAACAACCAACTCATTAAAATATTTATAAGTCTCATTCTCTTTGTAATCTCTATAACGAGTTACGCTCAGCATTATAGTTTTACCAATTATTCTCTTGAGGAAGGCTTACCACAATCTGAAATTTCATCACTGATTCAAGATAAAAAAGGCAATATATGGTTAGGAACAAATGGAGGTGGTCTTTCGCGTTTCAATGGCCAAGAGTTCTTCTCTTACAATAAAGATCACGGCTTAGCTGACAATAATATTCGATCTCTACTTCAAGATGAGAAAGAAAATATTTGGATCGGAACCAGTACAGGAATCAGCGTTTTTGACGGAATGAAATTCATTAATTATACAGAAAAAGATAGCCTTCCAATTGCTATGTATTATAGAATTCAGGAAGCTAATGATGGTAAGATATGGGCATTAGGAATTAAAAACAAAGAACGATTTTTAGTTTACCTTGAAAATGGATACTTCCATAATGCTAGTAAACTGTACCCTGAACTTTCTGAAAACAATAGAGTATTTTCAATTCTTAACGATCCATCTGGTAAGATTTTAATCACGAGTAGAAATGCTTTATACGAGTATAAGGATGACACCTTATCAAAATCTGACTTAAACAATGAACCTCTTTTTAAGGATCAGGTGATTGTTCCTGCCTTTTTTGATTCAAGTCAAGATTGTTGGTATAGAACATTCAAGCCTGACTTTGGTTTTAGCATCTACAAGCACCAAAATAATAAATTCACTAAAATCGATCTTCCAGAAACGATCAATCCGCTCGATATAAACAACATTAGCTTAGATTCTGAAAATAAACTGTGGGTTTGCATAAAAGAAGTTGGCTTAGTTGTTCTTTCTGAGAAAGGAACTGAAATAATAGATCAAAGCAAGGGATTAATCTCACCCTATATCAATGAAGTACTGGAAGATAAGGAAGGGAACATTTGGCTTACAACTAACGGCAATGGACTTATTAAATACGGTTCAAATAAATTTCTATCTCTTGATTTCTCAAATATTATAGGTGGCAATATCGTATTAGCTACGCTACAGGATTCGAAAGGTTATTATTGGTTCAGTATTTCTGGTAAGGGAATTGTTCGTCATAAAAATGGTGATATTCAAACTTTAAGTTCAGATATACATCCTGCGCTAAATCGATGTACAAATTTTCATGAATTAGATAATGGAGGCGTCCTTATAGCTACGGAAGAAGGCTTACTTGAGTATAAAAATGGACAAATTAAAAATGTCTCCAAAGATTATGGTTTCAAACCTAAGGTTGTCGTTAGAGATATTTGCAAGTCTAAAGATGGCATTTGGTTCTCTGTAATAAACCAAGGTTTGGTTTTTATCGACAAAAAGAAAAACAGACGTATTATTAGTAAAGAAAGCCATGATTTACTAACAGAGAATATCTCAAATATATTTATAGATTCTAAAGAAAGAGTCTGGTTTTCTCACATACTAGGCGTTTCAGTACTTGATGGTGATAAAGTGATTAATTACGATCAGAGTAGTGGATTAAGTCACAATTGGGTTTTACAAACATGTGAAGATCAACTAGGCCGTATTTGGGTTGCAACTTTCAGTGGTGGTTTATGTTTCTGGGATGATCAACGATGGACTACTATAAGTACAAAGGATGGCTTAAGTTCAGAAATCACCTATTCTATACTTACAGATAATGAAGGAAATATATGGGCTGGCACACAAAAAGGTGTTGATAGAATCTCAATCGATTTATCTGGAAATATTGATAAGATCAGAAACTACGATAAATATGATGGGTTTACGGGGATTGAAAACAATAGTGCCAGTAATTATATTGATTCAGAACAAAATTTGTGGTTTGGGACTATAAATGGTGCCATGGTATTCAATCCTGTCAATGACAATATTAACGTTACCCCTCCTATTATACAATTGACCGACATCAACCTCTTTTTCAAAAAGATTAACTGGAACGATAAGAAATACAAGAATATCTCAAGTGTCATTAGTCCTTGGTTTCCTATACCTCAAGATCTGATTCTAACACATGACATGCATCACCTCACCTTTAATTTTGAGGCTTTAAGTTATAAGTCGCCTGAGAAAGTGAAATACAAATGGATACTTGAAGGATTAGACAAAGAATGGTCGCCTATTACCAATAAATCGGAGGCGATATATTCCAGAATTCCTCCGGGTACATATACGTTTAAAGTTAAAGCCTCAAACAGTGATGGAATCTGGACGCCAACTCCATACGAATATTCATTTTCAATTCTTCCACCTTGGTGGCTAACATGGTGGTTCCTATCACTTCTTGCTATTTTTCTTGGTATCGTCTTATTTTTAACGATCAAAATTAGATTAATTAACATTCGTAATAAGCAGAAGGTTCTGGAGATAATGGTTTTTGATAAAACAAAAGAGATTAGATCACAAAAAACTGAAATTGAAAAGAAAAACGAAGCTCTTGAGGCTCAGAAAGAAGAAATCCTTCAACAATCTCAATTTCTTCAGAAATCATATATGAACCTGATTCACCTTAATGATATAGGTAAAATTATTACTGCGAACCTTTCGTTCGAACGAATTATTGATTCAGCTTATCAGTCTGTAAAAGAAGTTATGAATGCCTCTATATTCGGAATTGGTCTATATGATAAAACTAAGAATGATCTTTATTTCCCTCGATTCAAAGAAGATGGGAATGATATCAACAATATAAGATTTGCATTAGATGATCCCCATAGACTTGCAGTACACTGCTACAACAATGAAACAGAAATCATTATTAATGATTTAGATATTGAGGCTTCTAAGTATATAGAAGAAGTGTATACCGTAAACAATACTCATATTCCTAAATCAGTCATTTATCTTCCTTTAAGAGTAAAAGGAAATATAATAGGTGTTATCACGGTTCAAAGTTTCATAAAAAATGCGTTTAAAGATTATCACATCAGTCTCCTACAAAATATTGCTGTCTATGCTAGTATTGCCATAGAAAATGCCCAAGTTTTTCAAAAAATTGAATTACAAGCCAAGTGGCTACAGAAGGCAAACAATAGCATTAACCAACAAAAGGAAGAAATTCTTAATAAAAATTCAGAGCTGACAGAGTTGAATCTAGAAAAAAATCACCTGATAGGCATTATTGCTCATGATTTAAAGAATCCACTAACATCAACGCTTACCATTGCAGAATATCTAAAATCGCAAATTAAAAATAGCAATCATCCAGAAGATATTGAAAATATAGACTTCATGCTAAATGCTCTAAACCGTATGAACAAGATGATTACGCGTATACTGGATGTTAAAATGATTGAATCGAAAAGCATTAACCTTCAACTTGAGAGAACCAACTTATCGAAACTATTAAGAATTGTAAATCAAAACTTTAAAGAGAGATTGGAACGAAAAAAGATCAAATTAAATTTCGATTCTTCGGAAACGTATGTAAATGTTGACCCTGGATATATGACACAAGTTTATGAGAACTTAATCTCTAATGCCATTAAGTTTTCACCAACCAATAAGGAAATTTGGGTAAAAGTATGGGAAGATGGCGATAAAGTTAAAACCTTGATTAAAGACGAGGGACCAGGAATTTCTTCTGAAGATCAGAAGAGAATGTTTGGTAAATTCCAGGTTCTTAGTGCTAAACCAACAGCTGGAGAGCGATCAACAGGCCTTGGCCTTTCAATTGTAAAGAAATACGTTGAAGCTATGGAAGGACGAGTTTGGTGTGAAAGTGAAATTGGACAAGGCAGTAACTTCATTATAGAAATGGATAAAGCAGTCTTTTAGCTACTAAAATAGAAAAGCCCGATTCACATCGGGCTTTCACATATCTTATGTCGAATAGAAATCTAAAAATAGAGATCTCTTTCTCCTGCTTTTACTTTTTCTAAACGCTCCAACAAAGGTGCAACCTTAAGACTATCCTTTTGATTAAGCTCTTCCACCTTCACATCGATCAATTTATAACCTTTCTTTTTCTGCTCGGCAGTGGCATAATCTTCAAGGTATTCTGCCAAAGTTAATATCGCATTCTGAGTGCAGAAGCGCTTGATAAAACCTGGTACAGAAAACTCCATAAAATGCTCTCCTGTTCTGCCTTTACGATAGCAAGCCGTACAGAAAGATGGCAAGTATTGCTTATCCAACAATTCATCAATTACCTCTCCAAGACTTCTTGTATCGCCAATTTCAAATTGCTCATGGTCTAACTTCTGTTCCTCATGATTCTTTTCGGAATAGCCACCCAGTTGGATATTAGTTCCAGCATCAATCTGTGATACACCTAATTTTATAACTTCTTCACGAAGCTCTTTTGTTTCTCTAGCCGTAAGAATTAAACCTGTATAGGGAACTGCTAGACGAAGAATTGCAACCAAACGAATAAAATCTTCGTCGCTAACTTCATAATCTGGGTCGATAGTCGAATCGGATGCGGCTTTTATTCTTGGAAATGAAATCGTATGTGGTCCTACATTATAGCAAGCCTCAAAATGATTCACATGACGTAAAAGGCCTAACACCTCGTATTTCCAATCATATAATCCAAATAAAGCACCAATTCCCACATCATCGATCAATGCTTCCTGAGCTCGATCCAAACCTGTTAATCGCCAATCAAAATCACTTTTTTGGCCACTCAAGTGGTATTTAGCATAGGCCTCGCGATGATAAGTCTCTTGAAAGATTTGATAAGTTCCAATACCCGCCTCTTTCACTTTTTTATAATCTTCTACATCAAGAGGTGCCGCATTAATATTAACGCGTCGAATTTCTCCTGAACCCGATTTCACAGAATAAACCGTACGTACAGAATCGGCAATAAAATCAGCATCATACATTGGGTGCTCGCCATAAACCAAAATCAAACGTTTTTGACCATTATCTTCAAGTGATTTCACCTCTGATCTTAACTGAACTTCATTTAGAGTCGTTCGTTTTTGCTTCTTATTAGACGCACGGAATCCACAATAGGTACAATTATTCACACATTTATTTCCGACATACAAAGGTGCAAATATTACAATTCTATCACCATATACATTCTCTTTAAGACTTCGAGCACCAGCCTTAATTTCTTCAATTAGTTCAGGATCTTCTGTTCGCAACAAAAGTGCTGTTTCCTGCAAACTTAATCGTTTTTTAGATAATGATTTTTGAATGACAGCTCTAACGTTTTCTTTAGTCGGTTTTGCATCATCTAAGATTTCCAGAATTTCAGCCTCGTCGATAAAAGGTTTCATTCTTTCATCTTTAATTCGATATTCTTGAGGGGTGTATATCATTTTCATCTTATGATCTTTTTAAACAAGCAAGGCAATTATAGTTGAAGGGGAAACCTCCTATGAAACTAAAATGACTATGCTAAATTACAAATGTAGTGCACTTAAGAAAAGTAAATTAAAACAATTAAATTGCTTTAATTCTGGACAAAATTAATCATTATTTTTCTTGAACAACTCTAAATTGGAGTAAGAGGTCTATTATTTTTTTATTATTCTATCAGAAATCAAATTATAAAAAAACCCGAAAGCAAAAGCTTCCGGGTGTATATTTTAAATATAAATAATTTCTAATGGTATTTACGTTTCACAAACCAACGTTCAAACAGGTTTATATCTACCGTAATTCTGGTAAAATCTTCACGAACCATATTATTTTCAGTTGTTCCATTCATTCCAAATTCAAGAGCAACATTAATCATTCCAGTATTTTTAGCCATTGGTATACCAAGACCTAAGCTTACACCCATCATACTAATCTTTTCATTCTCAACCGTAACATATCCTGTATCGTAAAATCCACCAAGACGATAAGTCATCTTCTTCAACAATTTTCGTGCATACCCATCATCTGCCTTATACTCCATTCCGAAGCTAAACTTATTACGATCTCTTAAATCATTATCCTTCTTAAATACTTCAGTAGCACTCCATTTTTCATGAAGATAATCACCACCTATCCATAAATGTTTCCCTTTGCTTATACCAAAACCTAAACCATATGTTTCTGGAACATCGAATGAACCTCTGTCAGTATCACTATACGGAGAATTACCTATATTACTACTAAAATTAGTAACCTCTACAATTTGTTTCGCACGTACACCTAATTTAGGTTGATATTTAGCTCCTAAAGTCACAGCATACTTCCCAAAGTTTTTCTGATACTGAGCTCCTAAATTGAAGTAAATACCCTTAGAAATTAGCTTTGAATTATTTTTATATACATATGAAGAACCACTTTCAAGATTAATAATTTCATCTCTGGCATTATTTCCAAACAAATAGGCAGCATTAATACCTAAAGATAGATTCTTAGTAACTTTCACTCCATTAGACCAAGTCAGTTGGTTTAAACCACCAGAGCCTTTTAGTGAGCGTATCATATAATTATCAGATCCAATTACTTTCTCTCGTTTAGTAATGTCATAGCCTAAACTAGAATATGGAGAAACTGAAAAAGCGGTAGAATACCTAGAAGAGACCTTAAAGCCAAAGCCGAGTCTAGTCAAATTATAGTCGTTAAAAAAATCACTTTTATCTCCTTGACTCAAGTTGGTAAACTTAGCTGCCATACCAACATTAAAAATAAACTTAAGACTATCAACATGAGCTAAAGCGGCTGGATTTTGAATATTTAAAATACCGCCACCCCTATAAGCTAGACCTGTTCCACCCATAGAAATACTATTCCCACTTCCATTTGAGCTCAATTCACCTAATCCATAATAGGAATAGGGCGAACTAGTACTATTCTGAGCAATAGCTGATGAGGTTATAAAAAGCAAACTTATGCCTAAAAGAGCAGTGATTTTTTTTATAGAATAAAGAGGCTTAACAATCATTCTTATGTTACACATATATATTAATAGTTAAATTGTTCGTGTATTATCAATTACTTTTGCACAACATATGTTGTTCTTAATCTGATTCTGAAATCCGATCTAGGGTCATTTTCTATAACCATACGATCCATCGAGTTACCTAATCCTTGGAATGGAAGTGTTAACAGCAAAGCATCATCATACTCTTGTCCAGTAAATAGAATCTCATTAACGTAACTAGTTACATCTAAAGAATAATATGATTCGTCAGGATTTTCAGAGTTTGGCACATAAGTTGATGCCACAGGTTTATTTGTAGTTGGATTTATAACAGCACTTAAAGCCGCGTTGTTTTTATTTGTTTTATAAATATTAAAAGCTGAAGTTGGTAACTTAAAAACATCTGTATCATAACTCTCATCTTTCGGATAAAATACCAATTCAGCTTTCAGAATACCACCTGTTAAACCAAGTGTATTTAACTCTTCTACATGAGGTATCTTTATTTTGGTAATAAAGCCAATACCACCTTGAACAAAAGCGAGATTATCCGTTAATTCTGAACTCAAATCTTCGGTCTCTTCAACAATACGACCTAAGTCCTGTGGCGTTGTACTTTTGTCAGATGTGTAGTTCGTAAAATTCAAAGCTGATGATGAAACCGGAAAATCATGGTGTAATGCTTTATCCGTATTTTCACCTTCAAGATTACTATAGTATAAACGCATCTTCATTAAGGTATCACCAGTTTTAAAAGCAAGCATCGCTGCGTCATCATCATTCCCTGGCTTTAATACAAGACCTTCGAAAAACCTTCCCCACTTAGTACTATTGGTAAGAGTGTCGTTTTCCTCCATAGCCATAGAAATAAGTTTCTTCCCAAATTCATCATCCATTGGGATTCTTAAATTATAAGGTTTCCCATTCTTAATTCGAGCAGGGCGTGCTTTAAAAGTTAACTCTCCTAACGAGGTATCATCATAATCAAAGGTGTTATGTCCATACAAACCACCAGCACCATCGACTAACTCAATTTCTTCTGTCACTTTATGCAAGGAAATACTTTGCTCTTTCAAAGTATCACCATAAAAACGATTATCGTAATAAGTGATAAACACCAGAGAATCAAACTCGGCAGGAATCACAACACCTTCATTGTCAAAATCTAACTTAAACCCTCCATTATAATCTAATATCCCATAAAACTCAGATCGAACTTTCCCAAAAAACTCATCTTGATACTGGCCTACAATCGCATTTGAAGCTCCAGATGTTATAATTGAATCTAACTTAACTGTAGAACTTTCAATTTTGAAAGTGTCAATTAAAAGAACCTCAGTATCTTTATCAATTAAATTATCTCCAATTGCATGCTCTTCAAAAACCCCTGAATTACAACCCACAAAGATAAGAAGTGAGGATACAAACAATAATGACTTTATTTTATTCATTCTAAATAGAAGCGATTTGCTAATCATACAAATTAAGGATAAATCATGAACTAAATTCATGTGATGATTTATAAGAAATTAATGGATAACGCACAAATGTAAATAAAATATCGAGATTTTCTAACGCAGTTTTTTAATTGTTAATTTTTCAAAAGTCCTATTCATTTTTATGTAGATACAAACCAATCCTATTGATTTTTATTTATATTTGTCGTCATAAGAAAAAAAAGCGTTGCTTATTTTTCATATTTTTAAATAAAAACCAATTTAATTATTGATTAAATCATAACACATGAAACAAAGATTATTATTTGCATTTTTTGCTTTATCTCTATTTTTCACTGGCTGTGGTAGTGATAATGGGCTAGATGGTAACTGGATTAAAGGATCTTCATTCGAAGGCCGTCCTCGTGGTGGAGCTGTAAGCTTTGTTATTGGTGATAATGTATACGTAGGTACAGGTTATGATGGAAAAGATGCATTAAATACTTTTTACAAATACAGTTTACAAGAGGGATGGAGCAAAATTGCTAACTTCCCAGGAATTGCTCGTAGAGAAGCTGTTGCTTTTACTGCGAACGGAAAAGGATATGTAGGAACTGGTGTAGATGAAGAAGA
>Ga0209272_10001070_pt1 | contig 18428 bp, 15 predicted proteins | sample tdDd002_FD_187125 | JGI IMG/M metagenome (GOLD analysis project Ga0209272, IMG submission 187125) | Marine sediment microbial communities from the Atlantic coast under amendment with organic carbon and nitrate - tdDd00.2 (SPAdes)... | ecosystem: Environmental > Aquatic > Marine > Coastal >... | reverse complement strand
GAGAAGGTGTTTTTAGAAATGTATAATGACTCGTTATAATTGTTGGTGAAATCAACAGCAGGGTTATAGTGGTTTCGTATAAAGACTAAGGGGCGTTTTTATGAAAAGTTTAAGACAAAAAATAATAATTCCAGTAATGTCAGTAGCATTGGTGTGTATGGTCGCACTCGCTGGAGTTGTGTTTACACAAGCAGAAAACATCATCATTGATGATGTTGAGCAGATTGCTCAGACAAAGGTTGGAAAACTTGTATTGTTTGCTGATGAAAAGCTCAATGAATGGCAAGGAGTAATTAATATCTTTTCTTCATTAGAATTCGTTAAAAATAACAATTTTAATGAGCTTCAAGCGTTTGTTGATAGCAATGAAGGACTTGGTGATTTTCAGGCAATAATAATGTCTGACACTACTGGTGCCTACCAAGGCACAAACGGTGGAAAAGGTAACATCAAGGATAGAGGTTACTTCACTGAAGTCATGAATGGAAATGTAACAGTATCTGAACCAGTTGTATCGAAAAGTACAGGGCGACCAATTATTGTTGTTGCCGCACCTGTTAAAAATGATTCGGGCAGAGTTACAGGATTGATTGGCGCAACCATTGAATTGACGAGGATAACTGAATTTGTTAATAGTGAGAAGCTTGGTGAGCATGGTTACGCTTTCATGGCTGGTAAAGATGGTACTGTCATGGCTCATCCAAAGGCGGAATTAATCTTAGCAGATAACGTACTAGAGAATAAACCACCTTCATTGATTGAAATAACGAAAAAAATGGTCAATGGAGAAACGGGTGTTGGCGACTATAGCTACGATGGAAATAAGAAAATTGTTGCTTATGGAGCAATGGAATCTACAGGGTGGTCGTTGGCTATGACTACTGATTATAGCGAAATGACCCATGCTGTTACTAAATTAGGAACTGTAATTATTTTCATGGGTATTGCGATTGTAGCACTTTTAGGATTGATAATTTTCGTCATTGTAACACGCACTGTAAAGCCTGCTGTTGAAATGGTAGCAGTCACTCAAGCCGTTGCATCAGGAGATTTAAGTGTAACAGTTGACGTAAAGAGTAAAGATGAAATCGGCGTATTGGGTGAAAACTTCAATAATATGATTGAAAGTATGCGCTCACTTATTTCTGAGATTACCGAACTTAGTACGACTGTTTCTACGACGTCAGATCAGATGATGACATCAACTAAAGAGGCTGATACTGTATCTGAACAAATCGCTACTACAATATCGGAAGTGGCAGAGGGTGCATCTGAACAAGCTGAGTCTACGCAAAATGGTAGTAACATGGTTGCAGATTTAATAGAAGGTGTAACAAGAATTAACGAGAATGCCTCAAATTCAGAGACGTTAACTGAAAATGCAAAAGGTGCAGTTGAGTCTGGTAATAAAATAGTTGCTTATCAGAAAGAAAAAATGGAAGAGTCAAAGGTGGCATCAGCAAATGTCAGTAAAGAGATTTCACTTCTCTCAGATAAATCACAACGTATTGGTCAAATTGTAGAGCTTATAGGGAATATCGCTGAACAGACGAATCTTTTAGCGCTTAATGCAGCTATTGAAGCGGCACGTGCAGGTGAGCTAGGCAGAGGTTTTGCAGTTGTTGCTGATGAAGTTAGAAAGCTTGCTGAAGAGTCTGGAAAAGCGACTCAGGGAATCGGTGAACTGATTGGAGAAATTCAAGTAAGCATCAATGAGGTTGCTCAGGAAATGAGTAAGTCTGAAAAGATCGTACTTGAGCAGGAAGAAGTTGTTATTGAGACTTCAAACTCTTTTGGTCATATATTAGAAGCAGTAGAATTGGTTAATGAGAATATTAAAGAAGTGGCTCAAGCGGCTGTGGTACTTAAAGATAACTCGACTGAAGTTGGAGAAAATATCGAAAATATCGCAAGTATCACTGAAGAAAATGCTGCGAGTACAGAAGAAGTATCAGCTTCTGTAGAAGAGCAATCTGCAACAATTGTTCAGTTAGCAACATCTGCGAATGATTTAGCAGATTTATCAAAGCAGCTGCAAATTTCAATCAGTAAATTTAAGTTGTAAGGTAAAGAGTAAATTAATTGAATAACAAATATGAAGACAGCCCTGCAATCGCAGTGCTGTCTTTTATTATGCTTATTTTGAGCAAAGATGGACTAGACTTATTTCAAATATGGCATTAAAATGCTAAATAGAGTGGGCGAATTTTCAGAATATTACTTACGAGTATATATATAATGGGGTGGCGAAGTGAAGAAGAAATTAATTCTAATTGCTTATGAATCAATACCTAGAGATAAGTATTTGAAAGATCTACAAGATTTTTTTGGGGATCGTATAGAGGTTGAGGGCTATAGCTTAAAAGAGGGAATCAATAAGACCATTTATGGCGACTTGGCTCTGATGACATTTCAGGGAATAAGTAACCTTGCGAAAGAATACCTTTCAGATAATATGGATATGATATATCTGAATAGAACGCTCAAAAAAGGTAATTTTAATCAGCTGAATGAAATTCCAGACGGTACTAAGGCGATGCTTGTCAACAACAGTAAGTTTGGTGGAATAGAAACAATATCCTTGCTATATAAAATGGGGATCAACCATGTTGATTTTACAACGGTCTATCCAAATATGGATAATATTCCAGAGTATGATTATGCGGTCACGCCTGGGCAATTGAATCATGTGCCTCCCAATGTTAAACATGTTATAGATATAGGGTGGAGAGTCATTGATGTTTCAACACTCATGGATATTGCGACGAAGCTGGATATACTAGATGATAAGTTAAATCGTAAACTTGAAGCGTATTTAAGCACTATAATACCTAGTGGACATGGGCTTGATTTCATGTTTAATAGCACAAATAAGATTAAGAATCAGCTTAATATTATATTGGATATCATGGATGATGGCGTGCTGGTTGTAGATAATAATTCTAAAGTCATTCACTGTAATAGATCTCTTGAGATCATATTGAATATAACCGAGAAGGATATTCTAAATAAAAAAATCAGCGACCTCGTCTTTTCTACCCCTTCCATTCAGAGTCTTACGGACAATGGTGGTGTTGAAAATTGCATTATAAAGCATATAGGTACATCTAAAAATCTGGTTGTTACAAAACGCCCCATAAAAGTAGATCAAAGAATATGCGGTTATGTCTTTATCATTAAAGATAAGTCAGAAATTGAAAATTTGGAAAACCAATTAAGACGACAATTCATAGATCGCGGATACATTGCAAAATACACATTTGAAGATATTATCGGAATCAGTGAAAATATAATTGATTGTAAGAATAGAGCGCGCAAGATCAGTCGCATTGAGGCGCCGGTACTTATACTTGGTGAGAGTGGAACAGGCAAAGAGCTCTTTGCTCAAGCCATTCATAATGAATCTGGTAGAAACAATAAACCGTTCTTAGGTATAAATTGTGCCTCATTATCATCGGACCTTCTTGAAAGCGAGTTGTTTGGATATGAAGAAGGCGCTTTTACTGGTGCGAGAAAAGGTGGTAAAAAAGGACTCTTTGAACTCTCTCATACAGGAAGTCTTTTTCTTGACGAAATTGGTGAGCTTCCCATGTACATGCAGGCTAAGCTCTTAAGAGCGCTTCAAGAAAAAGAAGTTATGCGAATCGGCGGTATAAAGATCATTCCTGTGGATGTCAGGATCATCGCCGCGACAAATCAAAATTTAAAATTGCTTGTTAAGCAAGGCAAGTTTAGAAAAGATCTTTACTATAGATTAAATGTACTTACACTTGACCTACCACCACTGAGAGAGCGTAGAAATGATATCCCGACTCTTATCGACAATGTACTTCGTCAAATTGGGGCAGAGCATAAGAAAATGGATGATCGACTTAAATCCATTTTGACGAATCATTATTGGGACGGGAATATTAGAGAGTTTAGAAACTGTATTGAGTATATGGCATATATGGGGGATGATTCACTCACAGTCAAAGATCTCCCACCGGATTTCTTAGCGGAACTTGATTCGGACGAAATGAGAATAGAAGAGCAGAGATTTCCAGAACTTCTTTACGAAGAAGAGGAATTGGCACTGTATATTTTAAAGATTCTAACCCACAAAAGGCTGGGCCGTAGAGCTATCCATAATGAAGCGTGTCAGAATGGATTTATAGTATCAGAGCATAGAGTGAGAAAGATTATGGATTACTTATGTAAAGAAGAACTTATTGTCTCTGGTGTAGGACGAAGCGGCAGTCGGCTATCTGAAAAAGGAAAGGTCTTTATCTAAAATGTAACGGGTGTATAACGGGAGGAAAGTGGTGAGCTCCTGTTAACACCCGTTTCTTTTTAGATGGATTATTACTAAAACGTAATGAAATTCCAAGGGTTACAGACATTTTATATGGAATTAAACTTTTTGGCATACAAATTGCGTAAATATAAAGCGTGAGGCTTAAATATACATTTTTTAAGAAAGGAGGTATAAGGATGCAAAAGAAAAACTACGTAGAACAGGTTTACAATCACCTTCATTTAATTCCCGAAACGGGCTTTAAAGAGTTCGAGACTTCAAAGTTCATAGCTGAAGAGCTGAAGAAGTGTGGTTATGACGTACTTGAAGGAATTTTAGGGACGGGTGTCATTGCAACAATGAGTAGTGAAGTCAATGGCCCTATTCTGGCAATCAGAGCAGATATGGATGCGCTTGAGTATGAATTTGAAGGGAAAACAGTGAATCTTCATACATGTGGACACGATGCGAATTCATCAATGGTACTCGCAACGGCGAAGGAAGTTGCAGAAGTAGGGATCCAAAAGGGGAAAGCTGTGTTTATTTTTCAACCGGCTGAAGAAATTCTCGGAGGAGCTGACGGTATTTCAAAATCGGGCGTCATCGATGATGTTGAAGAAATAATAGGTATTCATCTCAGACCTATTCAAGAAGCAAAACTTGGAGAGGCAACACCGGCACTTTGTCATGGTGCATCAAATAGTATTGAAGTGACAGTGCGTGGATTGGCGTCACATGGAGCTAGACCGCACTTAGGCATCAATGCAATAGATGCGGCTGTGCTTGCGGTGAGTGCGATCAATTCAGTTAAAGTTGATCCGCGTGTGCCTCATTCGGCTAAGGTCACACAATTTAACTCTGCTGGAAAAACGCACAATGTCATTCCAGACCGAGTTACGTTGGTTCTTGATTTACGAGCTCAGACGAATGAAGTTATGAGTGTTTTGATTGAAAGACTAGTAGAGGCCATAACATCAAGCGTTAAGTCCATTGGTGCAACAGCGGAAATTGTAGTTGGACCGGGTGTTCCTGCAGCTGAGTATGATGATGAGATGGTGCATATTACGAAAGAAGCTATAACTGAAGTTTTGGGGAGTACTTTGGCACCAATAGTTACGCCAGGTGGAGAAGATTTTCATTATTACGCAAAGAATCTGTCTGTGAAAACAGCTTATGTTGGGTTAGGTGCAGATTTGATTCCAGGACTTCACAATCCTGATATGAAATTCGACACAAAGGCACTTGAGCATGGAACTGAAATTCTAAAGAAGATCGTGTATAAAAGACTAGGTTAACCAAATAGAGTGTTCGATATTTTGAATGTTCGTTAGTTAGATGAAGGAGGGGGCAACAATGGCAGAAGCATTACGAAAGAATAAAATAGAAGAACCAGAGAAGAAAAAGGGATTTAAGATTCCTAACACATATACGCTGATTATGATATTTGTAATCGTAGCAGCACTATTAACTTATATTATCCCTGCAGGACAATATGAAATGATAAAGGATGAAGTCACTGGTAAAACGCTGATTGATCCTGCATCGTTCCATTTTATTGAGAGAACGCCTGTAAGTGTTGGTGATTTTCTATTATCTATTCCAGCAGGTATGAATGGTGCGGCAAGTGTTATATTTCTGACGTTCCTTGTAGGTGGTTTCTTCCAAATCATCAATGATACTGGAGCCATAGATGCAACGATCAATTCATCGATCAACAGGCTGCAGACAAAAGCTTTTTTGGTTATTCCAATCATTATGGCACTCATGTCGGTACTTGGTGCTTTGGGGATTGTCGTTAACGCCACCATTGCATTTATACCAATCGGGGTTGCACTCTCTAAAAAGTTAAAGCTTGATCCGGTTGTGGGTATTGCGATCATGTATATTGGAGCCTATACAGGTTTCTGCGCCAGTCCAATGGGACCATTTAACACGGTACTGGGACAGACAATTGCAGGTATTCCGCTTCTTTCAGGTTTTGCACTTAGAAGTATGGTGTGGGCGGTTATATTTGTAGTTACAGTATGGTACACGATGCGTTATGCCAAGAAGCTTCAAAATAACATCGGCGATACAGTGCTTGACAAAATAGAGTGGGCTGACAGGTCAGAAACTGCTGGAGAAGTCACTGGATTCAATTTAAGACATGCGCTTATTTTAACTGTATTAGTGGCAGGCTTTGTGATTTATGGTTATGGCTCGTTTAAATTAAAGTGGGGATTAAATTACTTAAGTGCAATGATGATGGCAGTTGCTCTTATCAGTGGATTGGTTGGAAAGATGCATCCAGACGATATGGCAAAATCATTTATTGCAGGATGTAAAAGCATGGTTTACGGAGCACTTATAATCGGTTTTGCAAAATCGATTACAATCTTACTGACGCAAGGGCAAATTATTCACTCAATTATCTATTATATGTCATTGCCGCTGAGTTCAGTAGGTCCAGCGCTTGCAGGCGTATTTATGTTCTACATCAACTTGGTGTTCAACTTCTTCGTTCCATCAGGATCAGGACAAGCGATGGTGGTTATGCCGTTACTAGCGCCAATGGCTGATGTTGTTGGTGTTACGAGACAAATCGCAGTGTCTGCTTATCAGTATGGTGATGGATTCTCAAATACAGTTATTCCAACATCTGGTGTGCTAATGGCTGTACTAGGTGTTGCAAAAGTACCTTATGAAAAATGGTTGAAATTCATGTTGCCTCTATTTGGCACTTGGGTTGCTATAGCCACAGTTGCACTACTATTTGCTTCATTTATTGGATGGTCTTAGGAACTCATTTTTATAATTGACCAAACCATAGTTCTATAATATTAAATTAAAAGACGAACTTTCTCTAATGAGGAAGTTCGTCTTTTTGTTTATCAAACCTTGTGAAATTCTATCAAATTAACTACTTAATCAATTCGAAGTGAAGCAGTTCATTCCCTTCATTTGCCTTGTCCACTGCATATTCGATATAGGCGAATGAACCAATAGCATTGGACTCATCAACAATATTGTTATGGTAGATAGATAACAAAGCTTCGTTCCAGAGAACGTCAACCTGCTCATCGTCTATGCGCTCAAGCATAACCACGTGTTGGATGATTGGAAGACCTGCTTCTGTTTTGTCAGATGATTTTGGAGCGGCAAAAGCAAGTATATATGACGCTTCGCCAAGCTCAGCACCAACAACTAATTGATCACCAGGTTGGATGTTTCCGTATTCGTTCATGTTTGGCGCGTAGATCCACTTTTCTTTATCATCAGATTTAAGAATAATCGTTTCATTTTCGATAGAAACAACTTCGCCAACGAGCTCAACTATGTTACCTTCTGTATTTGATGCATCCATGACAAATAACTGGAAGGAAATATCACGGATATTGTTGCCCGTAACCGGGTCGTATTCGTGGAAGTAAAGGAAGTGTTCTCCTTTAGTTAATGCCTTCATTTGGTATAAACTTGCAACACTGTCCATTTCGATGTATTGAGCTTGTGCTTGATATTCAAAAGCACTCTCGTTTGAGACTTCCCAGTACCAATTGGTATTCAGTGCATCTGAGCGGTGCAATTGAACCAGAAACTCTTCGCCTTTTTGAATTTGCATTTCTATTTTATCTTCACTAAAGATGTTGGACTTTCGACCGTCAAACATCCCTTGAATTTTTTCATCGTCATCATAAGCCACCCAAGAATCTGTAATTTTCAGTGCAGACATTTGTGCGGGGATAGACATTGTCATGGTTCCATTCGTTTCAAAGCGAATCATAACGCCATTTCGCAATATATCATCAGACGTTTGCGAGAATTCCGTTTGATCGTCATAGTTTAGAATGATTGTGTCTTTATATGGAACCGTCATGTCAATCGTGAGCATCTTATGTTCTGTATCTACGGATGTAATTTTACCTTCAAATACAGTGTCAATTTCTGGCAGTGCATTTTCAGGAGGTGCTTTCTCTATAATGGAATCGATTGGTGTTTCACTATCCTCCACAGTTGTAGATGTTGGCGTGCAACCGCCAGAAAATAACATTAGACCGATCAGGGCCAGTGTAAGTAATATATTTTTTTTCATAATAATACGTCCTTTCATACTCTATTGTTTTTATATTCCCTTGTATGACGTTGATGACACCTATAAAGTTCCCGGTTATAAAAAAAAGAGGCTCTTGAATTTTCAAGAGTCTCCTTTGCATCAACTTCAATTTGCATGATCTTCAATAGATATATAGTATTCTGTAATCCCTTTTGTCGTCGCGTTTCTGATTTCAAAATCGGGTTTGTCTGAAAGTGTATATCCAGAATTAAGAATCCACACGCCATCGATATAATCATAAACATCAGTGATTGGTTTGCCCTCGTACTTAAGAGAGGATAAAAGCTCACCATTTAAAGTGTTTTTCTCTTTGTCATAGACGAAGAGAGCATACTTTGACTGAGGAATTTCTTTTTGGACAAATCCTTCCGGGATAGCGTGGCCTTCTTGCCACTCAACACCCACTGTATATAGATAGTTAATATTCTCGTCATCTTCAAAGATGCACTCAGGGTCATATTCGTACATTGAGTAAATTATACTTTCACTATTTATAGTGGGAAATTTGATTTTTTCTTGTTGAAACTGATTAAAAAACTTGTCAATGAGGCTATCTTTGACTTGTTCAGCTTGATTAAGATGAATCGTTTTACCAGTAATTCTAAATGAGTTTCTAACTACAATTTTTGTATTCAAAATGATCGCTCCTTTTTCAAGCAATGTTTTCTTTCTCATGACATCAATCTTCTCATAGAGAGGAAGCGTCTCTAAAGCCTTACTTTCTTTTGGTGAAACACCATATATTCTTTTAAACGATCGTATAAAAACCTCATGAGATTCGAATCCTGTTTCAAATGCAACGCTGCATATTTTTAAGTCTGACTCTTTAAGCATCAAGGCACCGTTGGAAATGCGTCTTTTGCTCATATAAGATTTAAACGTTTCTCCAACGACTGCGGGAAAAATTCTATAAAAATGAGGCACAGAAAATCCGACTTCACGCGCAACATCCTTGATAGAAATATTTTCGTATAGATGTTCTTCAATAAAATCTACTGCCGTTTGAATAACTGAAAAGTAATCCATATTTTCCCCTCCAAAGCTTTGTAGGTTTATTGTACCAAACATAAATAATAGTTTCTTGACGTTTTTAATCAATATTAAAAAGGAATATGAAAATACGCAAGCTCAAATTATAAGTAAAAGAGATTTGAGGCTTTACTCATAAAAAATGGGGTAAAAGCCAATTAAGGGGAGGTGGAGAGATTTATGAAAAAAGCTCTCGTGTACTTAATAGTTATTATGCTGGTATTTGGTTTCGGATGTTCTTCAAGTAAAGAAGAAGATTATCAAGAGGCTATGATAATGGAATCAATGGAGCCAGAAGCTAAAACATCAGATGGATTTGGGAATGATGACGTGAAATATGGCGGAATCCAGACGAATCGCAAAATCATCCAAAGTGCGTATATTGTCATGGAAACTTTGTCATTTGATGAAACCATCAAAACGGTCAAGGATAAGACTTATGAATACTTGGGATATTTTGAAAAGATGCGTGTTGATGGAAAACGTATGGATTTGCCAGATAATGAACAACGTAGAGATGCATACTTTATTATTCGTATTCCAAAAGATAAGTATGAACATTTTCTAAATGCATTTGAAAATATGGGTAATGTGATTGTCAACGAATTGAATAGTGAAGATGTAACGGATGTTTACATTGATACAGAGGCCAGGCTAAAGACATTGAAAGTACAAGAAGAGCGTCTCCTTGATATATTGAAAACAGCAACAGAAGTTGAAGATATTATCGTTCTTGAAGAGCGTCTTTCTGAAATCAGATACGACATTGAAGGTTATACTGGAACCATTCGAAAGTGGGACAATCTTGTTGATTTTACCACCGTTCAGTTGGAAATTTCCGAGGTTCAAAAAGTCACTGAACCTAAACCTGAAGGTATGATGTCACGTTCAGTAGAAACATTTGTGGAATCAACGGAAGACGTCGCTGAAATTTTGACGAACTTCGTTATATTTGCATTTGGGTTTACACCATATCTTATAATTTTAGTGCCGCTTGGATTTGGTGTTAACTTTATTGCAAAACGTAGAAAACCCAAGAGTCCACGTTTACCAAAAATAAAAAAAGACAAGACGGATAAAAATAAAGAGAAATCTTAGGAGATTATGTCAAAAATCTTATAATAATCGACTCTGAAGTGACACGAAAATGCAAAAAAGTAAAGACATTAAATTTTATTTATTATTGAAACCACTGGCTTTTGCCAGTGGTTTTTATGCTATTATTGTTATATTAATTTCAGTAAAAGGAGAGGTTGACCATCAATAAGAAAATAAATATACTAGGCCCGAGAATTAGTCCAGGTGTAGAGTACAATAAAGAAAATATAAGAAATATAGATGATGAAGACACATTTTCAGAGATTTGCATGAGTGATGCATTTCTAGAATCTCAGGATGCTGAATATGTTAGAATAACAGGTTCTTTATTTCGAAATGTAGAAATGAATGAAGTCGTGCTTAATTCGTTGGATTTGGTGGATGTACGGTTTGTAAACTGTGATCTGTCAGGATGTAGATTCACAAAAGCAAGATTTGATCGCGTTGAGTTTATCAACTGTAAATTGATGGGGACAATCTTTAGTGATTCTATATTTAAAGATGTTCGAATAGAGACTTGTAAAGGTGAATTTGCTGTGTTTGGTTTCACAGAGATTAGAAACTCTTTATTCAAAGACAGTTCCTTTGTAAATGGAAACTTCCAAAGTGCTAAACTCACACGAACATATTTTGATAATTGTGAGTTGCAAAGTGTCCAAATGTCTGGTGCAAAGCTGAAGGGTATCGATTTTAGGACGTCTAATATAGAGAGTATTGGCATTCATGCAGAAGATCTAGCTGGTGCTATAGTAAGCCCGGCGCAAGCTGTAGATTTTGCAAGATTATTAGGGCTTGTTGTAAAGTAATATAGGAATCAGGTTAATTGATTTGGTATTTAAATAATATCTACACTAAAAAACCACTGATCGTGAGATCAGTGGTTTCGTTTTTAAATAAGTGTGAATTATACAGCTCTTTTATTAGATTGATCATACGCCTGACAGACAATTGAAAGAATACGGTCCTGAACTTCTGGAATCAGGTTGCCATCTTCATCAACAGCACTTTGGTTTAGGTCGATTCTGATCTTTGGACAAAGATCAAAATTGCCATACCATTCCTCATAAGTATCTCTAAGGTCAATCATGTAATCTTCAGGAATCATATCTGCTTCAGTACCACGGCTACGTTGCTGTATTCTTTCCATTGCTGTATCAATCGATACATCTAGGTAGATGAGCAGCTTAGGTGGATTGATGTGTTGAAGCATGTTATGAAGAAGCTCTTGATAAATCGTAAGTTCATCATCAGCCATATTGCCTCTTTTGTTGATTGTTTTAGCAAATATTTCATCACCATAAATTGAGCGGTCAAGAATAGCAAATTGACCATTCGCTTCAATTTCCTTAAGGTCTTTGAATCTCTCATTCAGAAACATAACCTGAATAATTGCACTCCAGCGACTCTGGTCAGCATAGAAGCGGTTAAGCATGCGGTGCTCAAGTGAATTTTCCGTATCATCATTTTTTAACTCTTCAAACATTGGGATGTTGAGGTGCTCTGAGATCATTTTGGCAACGGTTGTTTTGCCAGCACCGATAATTCCATCTACGACTATTGACATATTTCTAAATTCTCCTTCGAATATGTAATTTTTCTTGTAAGTACTTGCAAAGGACATTTACTTTCCTCCATTTTTATTCAATAAGACAAGTTTCATTCTACATGAAATTAACAAGAAAGTAAAGAATACGACACCATATATAGTTGCGTAAATTTACATAAATACTATAGGGTGTGGTCGTGATATATTGGAAGTTGTTTGTATAATATTACGGTTTTATGCAAATAAAAAAAGGATCAAGGTTGGTATCCTTGATCCTTAAGTGACATAACTAAATTTAGATTACTCGATAAGTCCTTTTTCCTTTAGGAAGTCTTCAGCAACCTTACGTTCAGGCATACCTTTTTCATCAACTAGGAAGTTCATTTGCTGCATTTCCTCATCAGAAATTTGACCTTCCAGCATATTAATTGCAGCCGTTACTTCTGGTATTTCAGTGCTCACATTACCACCTAGTAAAGTTACAATATAGTAAGGAGGGAAGAAGTTCTTATCATCTTTAAGAACCTTAAGGTCATATTGAAGAATCTTTCCATCTGTTGAGAAAGCGTCGATTACATCAGTATCTCCATTTTCGATTGCTGTGTACCTGATACCTGCATCAAGGCTTTTTTCACTCTTGAAAGATACACCGTATACTTCTTTAACACCAGGAAGTCCATCTGGACGTTCCATGAACTCATTAAAGCCGCCAAGTCTTAGTTCGGGACCAATTGCTGCAAGGTCAGAAATTGTCTCTAAGTTATACTGTTCAGCAATTTCTTGTGGGACACTTAATGTGTATGTGTTATTGAAACCAAGAGATCCAAGCACTTCAAATTTGTATGGATCAGCTTGCATATGATCTTTTACCATAGTGTAAACTTTCTCTGTGTCAGTTTCGCCGCTTTCCTTCAGAACAGTAGCGTAAAGAGTACCAGTGTAATCGCCGTATAGATCGATTTCGTCACTCTTAAGAGCTTCTAGTACAAGTTGTGAACCGCCGAACTCAGTAACTTTTGTTTCATAGTCTGAATGATTTTCAACCATAACAGCGTAAAGTTGACCAACGATTCGCTGCTCAGTGAAATTCTTATGTCCAATTCTGATTGTCTTAACATCCTCTTGAGATGAGCCGCAACCAATTAGACCAAGGGCCAGTGTCATGATGAGTGCAAAAGCACCTAAATGTTTCATAGTTTTTTTCATAATTTCCTCCTAATTTATCTCTATTGCCCCATTAAGTATTAACGGGAATTTGAGTGTCTGTTTTATAGCCTTAATTCTGTATCCCTTTTGGAACAAGTTTGTTTTCTAGTTTTCCAAGAAGGTGATCTACGGATATTGCAAGAATAGCCGTTGGGATTGCGCCAGCTAAGATCATGTTTGTATTGTTCATAGATATGCCTTTGAAAATAAAATCACCAAGTCCACCTGCGCCGATAAGTGCAGCAATTGTTGCGGTTCCGATATTGATAACTGTAGAAATACGAACACCACCCATGATAACGGGCAGAGATAATGGTATTTCTACCATTTTTAAAATTTGAAAATCTGTCATTCCCATACCTTTGCCAGCATCGATGACAGCGGGATCAACGCTGATAATACCTAGATAGGTATTTTTAATAATTGGCAAAAGAGCATAAAGGAATAATACAAATACAGATGGTTTATAACCAATTCCCATAAAGGGAATAATTAAACCGAAAAGAGCCAGGGAAGGTAGCGTTTGAAAAATATTCGCCACACCTAGAACAAAGTCGGCCATGTTTCTTTTGCGAGTCATAAAAATGCCAACCGGGACACCAAACAGTATTGCAAAAGTTATTGACATACCCGTAATTTGAATATGCTGTAGTGTCAGAGTGCCGATTTCGCCTAATCTATATGATAAAAACTCTAAAAATTCTCCCATTTTAAACCTCCTCAGATGATGGAACTGTGTCTTCGTAGTCAACATCTGGCATGACGTCAGTAATGACATTAAGAATACTACTACGACTGATATATCCAACCACGCAGTGATCTCGGTTTAATACGGGCACACGCTTGTAGTTTTGATTTTGCATAATATTGAGAACTTCCATCATGTTCGTGTGTTCATAAACAAAGGAAACGTCACTGTCCATAATTTTGGACATTTTTTGATTATGGTCACCGCCTTTTTGGAGTTGCTTCAGTGCAACTTCACCTAAGAACTTTCTAGGTGGCTTTGATTCTGTATCGACGATATAACCAACGTATGAATCTTTACTTTTCATTATTTCAATGGCTTGAGCTGGCGAGCGTTTTTGGCTGATTAATGCGACGTTCGTCTTCATAATGTCTTTTGCATATAAGAATTCTGGAGACTGCCAAAGTCTATCATTGCCGACAAACTCTCGGACATAATCATTGATTGGATTTTTTAAGATTTCTTCAGGTGTATCATATTGAATGATTTCTCCATCTTTTAAAACAGCAATACGGTCAGCTATTTTCAGTGCTTCATCCATGTCGTGAGTAACGAATACAATAGTTTTGTGAAGCTCATCTTGCAGTTTTAGTATTTCTTGTTGAAGCTGATCACGTGTAATTGGATCAAGAGCACTAAATGGTTCATCCATGAGAATGATCTCTGGATTAACTGCTAGTGCACGAGCCACTCCGATTCTTTGCTGCTGTCCGCCACTGAGTTCGGAAGGATATCGGTGATAGTACTCTTTAGCAGGTAAATCCACAAGCTCTAATAGCTCTTTTGCACGTTTCTTTCTGTCTGATTCCGACCAACCTTCAAGCTGTGGAATGAGCTCAATATTTTGCCCAACTGTCATATGAGGCATAAGTCCAACCTTCTGTATGACGTAACCGATTTTGCGTCTCAGCTCAATTGGATTTTGTTCCTTAATGCTCTTACCGTCAATTAGGATATTTCCATCCGTAATTTTAATAAGGCGGTTAATCATTCTTAGAGTGGTACTTTTACCACTTCCGCTCTTTCCAATGAGAACAACAAGTTCGCCTTTTTCAATGTGCATATTTAATCCGTCAACAACGTTGAGATTACCGTCATACGATTTGACTAAATCAATCATTTCTATCAAGCCAACACCTCTTACTTTCTGTATCTTGTATACGAAATATACCTAAAAAAAAGCACCCTAACTCTGGATAGAGTTAGAGTGCTTATACTTCGCTTAAGTTCACTAATATAGTGAATAATAAACTCGCATTATACCACCTGAAGTAGTATAGTCTGAACCTCAAGGATCCAGATCAAGCCCCAGTTCTAAAATTACATTTTTCATCAAATGGTTTCTCTATCGAACGAAAGCCTAAATCTAATCTGCTAAACTACAGCATACTTGATCTCGAAAATCAGGATACTACCAAAGATTACTTCACGTATCTACCGAACATGATTCAAAATTTATACATCACAAAATTGTAACTTATTACTTAGACTCTGTCAAGTAAACGAATTTAGAGGTGGTGATAAATGTATTTCGTGACACAACTGTAATTTTAGACGAATGAATGAATAATAATGCAACGGATTGATTTTAAAATCGGTGTTTATAGTAAGAAAAAGGGGATATTAGAACAATATACTTGCAAATGATTTGCATTTGCAGGATAATAAGTTTATCGAATCTAATTGAGGAGGGTTCTCATTTATGAAAAATAAAATAATTACAGTATTGATGATAGTCGCATTGCTGGCTTCACTTATAGGATGTAACGCTCAAGGTAATTCAAATTTAGTTGGAAACTCAGACGATGGAGTAGGCAAAGGAAAACTTAAAATAGTTACAACACTCTTCCCGCAATATGACTTCGTTCGACAAGTGGCCGGCGATAAGGTTGAAGTCATACTACTTGTCCCTCCTGGAGTAGAAGCACATGCTTATGAACCTACGCCGCAAGACATAGTAACAATTCAAAAATCAGATTTATTTATATATACCGGAGAAGTTATGGAACCATGGGCACATAAAATAATAGAAACAGTGGGCACTGAGAATATTCAAGTGATCGAAGCCGCTTCGGGTATTGCCTTGGTGAACGAAGAGCATGAGGAGGAGCATGAGCATGAGGAAGAGTCTGAATCAGACGATCATGATGACCACAATCATGAAGGTTCTGATCCGCATGTATGGCTTGATCCAATATATGCTCAGCAAATGGTGGAAACTATTGTTGATGGTTTAGTGAAGGCGTCGCCAGAGAATATGGAATTGTTTAAGTTGAATGCAGACACATACAAATATGAGCTTCAGTCGCTTCATGAAGATTTTGAACAGATTTTTGAGCATACCAAATACGACACGATTATGTCGGGTGGTCACTTTGCTTTTGGACACTTTATTGAAAGATATGGACTAAAGTACGAATCGCCATACAATGGATTCGCACCAGATGCAGAGCCAACACCGAAGCGTATTGCACAACTTATTGAATCGATAAAAGCCTCTGGAATAAAAGCAATTTATTATGAAGAACTTGTAGATCCTAAGGTTGCAAAAATTGTTGCTGAGGAAGCAGATGCAGAAATGCTTATGCTGCATGCAGCACATAATTTATCAAAAGAAGAATTAAACTCAGGAATCACTTATATTGAAATTATGAGAAATAATATGGAAAGTTTGAAAAAAGGACTCGTTTACGAGGGTGGTGAGTAGCCTTGAATATTTCAAACCGTGAGATGTTGAAACACTTCAATATAAAGTACTCAAAACAAAGAGACGTCATTATAGACATTCTCAAAAGTTATAGGTGTCCTCTTACTGCTGAACAAATTTATGATGATTGTCGTGCTGCCGTTGAAAATATGAGTTTATCAACGGTATATAGAATTTTAAATACATTTGTTGATAAAGGCCTAGCTCTTAAAACGAATTTAGATGTTGAGAATAAGGCACTGTTTGAATTGAATCGACACGAGCATAAACATCACTTGCTTTGTTTGGGATGTAGCAAAATAGTTCAAATATCAAGCTGTCCACTCAAGCAATATGAAAAACAGATACAAGAAGAGATGGGATATCAGATTATATCCCATAAGCTTGAAATATACGGGTATTGTCCTGAATGTAGTAAAGAGATTGACAATATCGTGCATGATGAGGAGGCGCATTCGTAATGGAAACCATATTAAAAGTTGAAAATTTGAATGTCTCATACGGACGTCATCGTGTTCTAAATGACATTGCGTTTGATATTAAAAAAGGTGATTATGTTGGGATTGTTGGACCAAATGGATCTGGAAAAAGCACTTTGGTTAAAACACTTCTTGGCCTTATTCCAGCTGATTCAGGGAAAATACATTTCGGGAATGGACTTGAACTCGCAAGACATAAAATCGGATACTTGCCTCAAGTGGCTATTACAACAGATAGTCTTTTTCCAGCAAAGGTTCGAGAAATTGTAGAAATGGGGCTTCTTGTACAAAAGAAATTCCCTAAAATTCTTCACAAAGAAGACAAGACGAAAGTGAATAGAATACTTGATGAACTAAGTATTTCTGATTTAAAAGAAGAAAAAATAGGACAGCTTTCCGGTGGTCAACAACAAAGAGTTCTACTAGCGAGAGCCATGGTTGGAGAGCCTGAAATTTTGATTCTTGATGAACCAACAAGTGCCCTTGATCCTAAAATAAGAAGCGAGTTTTATCAAATGATTCAATCACTCAATCAAAAGAGACAGGTGACTATATTGCTTGTTTCTCATGATATTGGATCAATCGGGCAATATACCAATAAAATGCTTTATTTAGATCAACGACTCGTATTCTTTGGAGATTACAAAGACTTTTGCCATTCAAACGATATGACAGATTATTTTGGATTTGAAACGCAACATAAAATGTGCTGGCAACATGGTGCACATGACCATAATCACAGTCATGTAAAGCTTAAGACCAGTACATCATCAGTTGAAGATGTAAATACCGATCAATCACTGAAAGTAGTCGGAGGTGAGAAGGTATGATACTAGAAGCAATTCAATATGGATTTATCCAAAAAGCACTTATTGCCGGGAGTCTCATTGCACTTTCGTGCGCATTCTTAGGGGTATTTCTTGTTCTGAGAAAGTTTTCCATGATTGGTGATGGACTTGCACATGTAAGTTTTGCAACCGTTGCACTTGCATTGTTATTATCGGTACCACCGCTTATAGTATCAATTCCGCTTGTTATACTCAGTTCATTTCTCATTCTGAAGTTAAATGAAAAAGCCAATCTCCACGGAGATGCTGCGATCGGACTTGTTTCGTCGCTTTCTGTTGCCATTGGTATTGTGATTGCATCATTAGCACAAGGTTTTAATGTTGACTTGTTCAGTTACTTATTTGGCAGTATATTGGTTATTAGCGACCTAGATGTTTATTTAAGCGTCGTACTGTCTCTT